>Ga0308156_1000241_pt1 | contig 149985 bp, 126 predicted proteins | sample PhyAR2_FD_201041 | JGI IMG/M metagenome (GOLD analysis project Ga0308156, IMG submission 201041) | Phyllosphere microbial communities from UC Gill Tract Community Farm, Albany, California, United States - DLSL A.R2 | ecosystem: Host-associated > Plants > Phyllosphere > Unclassified | place...
TTCTCTAGAACAAAGGACTTCGTCGCCAGCAGCGCCGCCGCCCTCGTCAGTGAGCGGACTTATAAGAGACACACCCCAAACAAGTCAACAGACGTTTTTCATAAATCTGTCGTTTTCTCGTAAGTGATAGTCATCGTTGGGTTTTTTCGATCCAGCAAAAGTCGGGGCGTTCAGAGCGCTACCAATTCGCGCTTTCCGAAACGCTCGCGCTCTCAGAACTGCGTCGCGTTCACCAGCTTTACCCTGCGCCTCAAGCGTTTCTGCATCGGCTGATCGAAATATCTCGTCAAAACCCAGGCAAAGGTCGTGGCGAATGCGGTGAAAAGCAGTCCGGCAGGATAGGCGATCCACCCCGTGCCCGTCCAAGGCATGAGGAAAGCGACCCATGCGAGCAAGGGAATGTGGAGAACGTAGAGGCCGTAGGACGCCGTTCCCAGAAACGAAGAGATGGCAACCAACCATCCTTCCGGCGCGACCTTGCTGGCAACAGCGAGCAAGACTGGCCAGACGAGGAAAACGACGAAGAGATCGAAGAAGGGACGAACCTCATTGGTAATTGGCAGGAACAGGATCAGGCAGACAAGCGTCAGGCACAGAAGGGCAAGGAGCTGATGCCTGATCTGAAAACTGGTATGAAAGCGATAGATCAACACCCCGACGAAGAAGGAAAAGAACACGCGTGCCATACCGGCATACATCTCATGCCAGCGAAAACCTGCGTGCAATTTACCAAATTCGATAGCGGCGACCACCAGCCCGATCGCTGCGACTGCGATGACGACTGCGATCCTCCCGCTCTTCCAACGCGCACCCCACTTGGCGTAGACGACGTTGGCCACCAGCTCGTTGAACAGGGACCACGCCGGGCTGACAAGGAAGAGCGCGCCATTGAGCGTCAGCGTAAACGGCGCCGGCAGGAAGAGAATGCTTGTGAGCAAGGCAAAAGCCAGTTCGCCCAGACTGATCTTTCGGTGCAGGTCGTCGATCGGCGTTGGCAGGTCAAGCGCATAGAGGAGGACGAAGAAGGCCGCCATGATCGCAAGTGCGATGATGTAGAGCGGGTAGAGCCGGTAAAAGCGCGCCTTCATGAAGGTGAGCGTTGAGATTTTGCCGCTTCGCAGTCTTTCGCCATAGGCATGTGCCAGAACGAAACCACTCAGGGCGAAGAACAGATCGACGGCCAGATAGCTGGATGCTTCCGGCCTACCAAAAAAGAATTCCGCGTGGCGGTGGACGATTGCGACAGCTGCAACGCCCCGAATTCCATCCAGTAAAACGAAGCGTTCGGGCTGAGGCGTCGCAGTCATCAAAATTCTCAGAGGTCAATAAAACTCACAAACGCGACAGCCTCTCTACGGTTCATCCTTCCGAGCAAAAAACTCAGACGATCAGGCCGCGCGCCGCGACAGGCCAGACTTCCGGCTCGGACATGTCTTCGCCAATCACTGTCAAGCTATCGACCAGGTTGGTGACGACGCAGGCGTGGTTTGGGACAATGCGAAGCTTGTCGCCTACCTTCAGCCCGATCGGTCCTTCGGTCACAAGACGCCCGTGCTCCTCCGACAGCTGGTCGATCGTGATGTCTTCACGGCCGAGCACATGCCCATAGCCTATGAGACCAAGAAGGTCCGACGTCAGCGCTTTCGAGCCGGCATCGATGATGGCGCGGTTTTCTGCCGGAACCGAAACGACCGTGGCAATCACGTTCAAGGCGCATTCGTCCCAGCCACAGACGCCACGGGTCACAAGCGATCTATCGTTATAGACGTATGTTCCTGGGCGATATTCCGTCACGACCGGTGCCTTCGCCGCATGCATCATCGACGGTGTGCCGCCGGAGGTGATAACGGCAACTGCAATCCCCTTCTCTTCGATCAATCGCTTGGCCTGCGTCATGAAGCTCTGAACCGCAGCCTCACCTGAAGGTGCCGGATAGGTCATCAATCCGCCGAATACCAGTCCCGGCGCCTGATCGATGATGACGGCCAGTTCGGCAGCAGCTTCCGGCGTAGGAACGCCGCAGCGGTTCGCACCCGTATTGCACTCCACCAGAACGGTGAGCGGTTCCGGCGCATCGGCAAAGGCCTGCGAAAGACCCTGCACGACCTCGGCACTATCGGCAACCACCGATAGCCGAACCTTGCCGGCAAGGGCACGCAGTTGCTTCAACTTCGCAGCACCGAGAATGTTGTAGGTGATCAGCACGTCCTTGATCGCATCGCTTCCCGCGACCATCGCCTCGGCTTCCGATACTTTCTGGCAGGTAATCCCCACTGCCCCTGCCGCGAGCTGTATTTCCGCAACCGCCGGGAGCTTATGCGTCTTGATATGCGGCCTGACCTTCAGCCCGTGGATGTTGGCATAATCCTGGAAGCGGGAGATATTCTTCTTGGCAATGTCGAGGTCCACGACAACGGCGGGCGTGTTGAGCTCGGCAATCTGCTGGTCGGATAGGGGCATGACATCCTCAGGGGCAACGCTGGTTTGGCGGCGGGACGCTATATCCCTTTCTGTCCCATGGCTACAGGGAGATGGAGAAATAGCGCCCGCCGTGAGTTCGCGCGGGTTTAGCCCTTGGAGTTGCCACTCACGCGGCCGCGGCTTCCCGCTCGTCCATCGCAGCAAAGACATCCTTGGCGGCAAACAGGCCGTTCAGTGCTGCTGGAAATCCGGCATAGACCGCCATCTGCATGATGATTTCGGTAATCTCGTCACGCGATAGTCCGACGTTGAGGCCTGCCTCGATGTGCACCTTCAACTGCGGTGCGGCATTGCCCATGGCTGTCAGTGCAGCGATGGTTGCGATTTCCCTGGCCCTGGTATCGAGCCCGGGCCGGCTGTAAATGTCGCCGAAGGGAAACTCGAACAGATAGGTCGCGAAGTCCGGTGCGATATCGGCGAGCGCCGCAATTACCTTTTCTCCGGCCTCACCATCAATCTCAGCGAGCGCGCGTTTGCCGCGTTCCAGCCGGGTTTCGTTTGGATTTTCCTGTAGTTGCGTCATCATCCGTCATCCTCTGATCTTCGCCGGCATATCCGGCGATCTTCTGGTCGAGGACGAGGAGGCACTGCTGAAGTTCGGCAACCCGATCACGAACCTCGTCACGATGCGTTTCCAGCATCGCCTGCCGTTCGGGCACGGTCGTGTCGCCCTGCTTTCGCAAGGCGGCATAGCGCAGCATGTCCCGGATCGGCATTCCTGTCGTTTTCAGCCTTCCGAGAAACTCGATCCAGATCAATATCTCGGGATCGTAATCGCGCCTGCTCGAGCGGTCGCGATCGGCATAGGGCAGCAAGCCGATCCGCTCGTAATAGCGGATCGTAAAGGCCGAAAGGCCGGAGCGTTTCGCCAGTTCACCGATCTTCATCAGCACCTCATCGTCATAACGCAGAGGAAGCTACAAGTTAGAGCGCACTCTAGGTCAATAGCGATTCAGACCTTTGGCGCGAAATAATTCAGCGGGTGCCAAAAGGAGCTTGGCACCCGGCACCGCGCCTGTCATTGCGGCATGGTAATCTGCAGCTTCACATCGGTTTCGCGCGCTTCCACGGCGCGGTCGAAACCGGCGATGCTGTCTTCGAAGGGGATGGTGGCCGAGATCAGCGGCTTCAGATCAACCTTGCCGGAACCGATCAGCGCAAGCGCGCGGTCGTAGACATTGGCGTATCGGAAGACAGTCTCGACCCGCAACTCCTTGGCCTGCAATCCGACGATATCGACCGGCACCGGATCGACCGGCATGCCCACAAGCACAATTGCCCCGCCTGGACGAGCAAGCTTTGCCATGCCGAGAATGGCAGGAGCCGCCCCTGAGCATTCGAACACGATATCGCAGCCCCAGCCATCGGTTGCTTTGGCGACAGCATCTGGCAGGGATGTTTCGCGGATATTGACCGTCTCGATACCGTCATAGGCACCGATGATATCAAGTTTGGGCTGAGCAAGATCGGCAACAATCACCTTGGCGCAACCGCCCGCAAGGGCTGCAAGCGCCACCATCATCCCGATCGGTCCGGCACCCGTGACCACTGCCACATCGCCGGGCTGGATCCGTGCTCTCAGTGCTGCCTGCATGCCTATGGCGAAGGGCTCGACCATGGCGCCCTCGCCGAAGGAGACGTTGTCGGGCAGCTTGTAGGTGAAGGCGGCCGGGTGAATGACCTCTGGCGTCAAGCAGCCATGAACCGGCGGCGTCGCCCAGAAGGTCACGGCCGGATCAACATTGTAGATGCCGAGTTTGGCGGCACGCGAGGTCGGGTCGGGAATGCCCGGCTCCATGCAGACACGGTCTCCGACCTTAAGATGCGTGACCTCTGCGCCGACTTCTTCAATCGTACCGGCTGCCTCGTGGCCGAGCACCATCGGCGCCTTCACGACGAAATGGCCGATCTTGCCATGCGTGTAATAATGCACATCCGAGCCGCAAATGCCGACGGTGTGGGTGCGAATCTTCACATCTTTCGGGCCGAGCGTGCCGGGAATATCGAAGTCGCGAAGCGACAGCTTTCCCTTCTCCTCCAGAACCAGAGCCTTCATCGTTTCCTCCTTCAATCTTGATGCGACACGCGCCTACAGCGTCGGCCCGAAAATCGGAATTGATTTTCGGAAAGCACGATGCTGTAGATCCAAAAAGTTAGAGCGTCCTTTGCGTCCTAAACGGACGCACGGCGCTCTATAAGAAGGTGATGAAACGTCAGGCGGCGGAAAGCAACCCCTTCCTTTGTGACATTTCTGTTTCTTGGAAGGGGTGATGTTGCTGTGCCTGAACACGTAACGAAAAAGTATTAGAAGGCTTGCAAAAAGCGCAGTATAGCAGCGTTGAAGGCATCCGGAGCCGTTACGTTGACAGCGTGGGCTCCAAAGTCGACGAGCTGCAACTGGCTGTTTGACAAGCCCTCCGCCAAACGGATCGACCGCGTGTAAGGCACGAGAAGATCGTCGCGGGTGGCGATAACCAGCGTTTCCGTTTTGATATCCTGTAACCGGTTATCGACATCGAAGGCACGCAGGGCAGCGATGCGGCGAAGGATATTGCTGCGCCCCTGAAAATGATCGATGGCGTGACGCTCCTCCGCCTCCAGTCTTTCCGCATTTTCCGACATCCAGACTGCCGGATAGAGAAACAAAGGCTGCGCCTTGACGAAAGCCGGAACGCCTGACTTTTCCAGAAGCTCGACGCGCACATCAAAGCACCGTCCGGAATGCGGATCGGCCTTGCTCCAGGCATTGATGAGGACGAGCTTTCCGATCATTCCGGGCTTGCGAAGGGCAAGATCAAGGCCGATCAGGCCGCCCAATGCATGTCCCATGAAATCGAAGCGGGTGAGACCCAGTTGCTCGGCAATCTCCAGCACATCATCCGCCATGGCCGCGATGCCGCCATCGGCTGGCACCTCGCCACCGGTGCGTCCGCAACCGCGATGATCATAGGTGACGATCCGATAGTCATCCGATAGCGCCGCAAGCTGCGGCGCCCAGTAGCTTGCGGAACCGCCGAGGCCCGACGACAGGATAATCGTCGGCGCATCGGCGTCTTGTCTTCCGTAGAGATCGAAATGCATTGCGCTTACGGTTTGCCGATATGAGCGACGGTTGCGATTTCCACCAGCGCATCCGGCTTCACCAGACCGCATTGAATGCAGTAGCGCGCCGGCTTGTCGCCTGGAAAGTACTCGGCATAAACGGCATTGACTGCCTGATAATTGGCCCAGTCGGTGATGAAGATATGGTTCATCGTCACATCTTCCATCGTACCGCCAGCGGTTTCAATCACCGACTTGATGGTCTCCAGCACGTGACGGGTCTGGGCGCTGGCGTCACCCACATGAACGACGTCGTTGTTCTTGTCGAATGGCAGCGTTCCGGAGACATAGACGATCCCGTCTGCCAGCGTGCCGGGCGAAAAAGGTGCAATCGGCTTCGAGGTGCCTTCTGGAACGATGATCTTCTTCGGCATGAGTTTGTCCTTCTACAATCAGGAATTGGCAGGCGCAGCCTGGCTGATGACACCACAGAAATCATTGACGGTCGCTACCCATCCGAAAAACTTTTCGACGTTGTAGACAGTCGCCTGCTGAATGAAATCGGGGCCGAGATGATGGGTCGCGTCTTCGAGCATGATGCCGAAATATTCCAGATGAAAGGCATCGCGAAGCGAGCTTTCGACACAGACATTGGTGGCAATGCCAACGAATACGAGGTTTCGGATGCCGCGGGCGCGCAAGATGCTGTCCATCTGCGTGTTGAAGAAGCCGCTATAGCGGGTCTTCGGCACAAGGATGTCGCCGGGTTTCGGCTGAAGTTCATCAACGATGGCGTAATCCCAGGTGCCTTTGGCAAGCAGCTTGCCCTGAGCATCCGGATTGGCGCGCATATATTTCAGCGCATTGGATTTGTGCCAGTTGGGAGAGCCCGGACCGCCAGCCTCGACATAATCCTTGTCCCAGCCATTCTGGAAATAGACCACCTGAACGCCGGCAGCGCGCGCCGCATCCAGGGTTTTACGGATATTATCGATCGTACCCTTGGCACCGGAAATGTCGAAGCCGGCGAGATCGACATAGCCGCCTTCCGTCGAATAGGCATTCTGCATATCGACGACGACGACGGCGGTCTCTTCCGGCTTTAGCATGATCGGCTCCGGACGCGCCGGCAGTGTAACGCTCTTGCTGTGAACGGCGGGCGCCTGGTATCCTGTTGTCATGGTGCTCATTCCGCCGCCTCGAGAAGGGGCTTTACATGTTTGCGGCATGCCATCAGCGGCTGGATCTTGGTGCCGAAATCTTCGACGCCCTTGACGAAATCGTCGAACGTCAGAAGCACGCCGCCCGTCCCAGGCACGGTCGGCACCTCATCAAGCAGTCGCGCTACGGTTTCGTAGGAGCCGACAAGCGTTCCCATATTGATGTTGACGGCCGAGACCGGGTCGGCCATCTGCCGGACATTGGTGTCCGAACCGGATTTGGTGTCTGCGGCACCCTGGACGCCAAGCCACTTGATTGCTTCTTCGTCGGCACCGGCCTTGTAATGCTCCCACTTCGCCCGGGCGGCCTCATCCGTTTCGTCGGCGATGATCATGAAGAGCACGAAGGACGATACATCGCGGCCTGTCTTGGCTGTTGCTTCCCTCAACCTCTCGGCGGCGGGCGCAAACGCGGTGGGGGTGTTGACGCCGACACCGAAGCAGAAATTGTAGTCGGCATATTTGGCGGAAAACTCCATGCCGGCATTGGAGGAGCCCGCGCAAATCACCTTCATATCGGCCTGAGGCTGCGGCGACAGCCGGCAGTCGTCCATCTGGAAGAACTCGCCCTTGAAGTCGCTCTGCCCTTTTTCCCACAATTCGCGCAGGATCGTAGCGTATTCGGCAAGGTATGCGTAGCGCTTGCCGAAATACTCGTCGCCCGGCCACATGCCCATCTGCGAATATTCCGGCCGCTGCCAGCCAGTCACGAGATTGATGCCAAAGCGGCCGTTGGAAATGCTGTCGATGGTGGAGGCCATTCTTGCGACGATGGCCGGCGGCATGACGAGTGAGGCAGCTGTGGCAAATAGCTTGATGCGCGTGGTGACGGCGGCAAGACCTGCCATCAGCGTGAAGGATTCGAGATTATGATCCCAGAACTCGGTCTTCCCCCCAAAGCCGCGAAGCTTGATCATCGACAAGGCGAAATCGAAACCGTATTTCTCAGCCTTGAGGGTGATCTCTTTATTCAGCTCGAAGCTAGGCTTGTATTGCGGCGCATTCTCCGACAACAGCCAGCCATTGTTTCCAATCGGGATAAAGACTCCAATTTCCATAAATATGTCCTTCTTCGAACTCTACCGATAATGCTTTGTGACTTGCAGCACCGGGGACGGCATAGATGTGGCATCAGCCTCAAGCCCCGGCGGATCGACTATTTCGACGACAGATTGTTTAAGTCTTCTCGTTCCCCTCGGCTGAAATAGATCAATAAATCGTGGGCCAATGGGCCTATCGCGCAATCGGCAAATCGGCCCGAAAGAGGGATGCTCACCCGACTGGACGCAAAGATCAACCGAAAATATTGCATGCTTGACGATCGGTATTGTCGATTGCAAGCCACGCAGGTCCGAGGCAGCGGAGGCTGCTGCTTCACGGCCTTTGTAAAGTGGATGATTGTCAGGCGTTGAAACCGCCTGACGTCTCAATCAAGCTGGTTGTAAGGTCCACCGGACAGCCCATGGCGATATGGCCTTCGCGCTGATGGTTCCAAGGCTGAAAACCTCGCCGCCGGTTGTCGCGTCGGTCTCGGTTTCACCGTTCTTTTCGGAAAGATTGGCGGTGAGGCGAAGCGTTGCCCCGTCCTCCATTCCCCAGTCGACCGTAACAAGGTTATCCCTGACATCGTAGCGCGTTGTATCGGGGACGATCTTCGTCAGCAGCGGCACTATGTGCCGTTTCCGCAGGTCGAGCAGCGTCTTGTAGAAACTAAGCAGCTCGGATGCTTTATCATCTCCAACCTTCGACCAGTCGAGCTTGCTGGCTATAAAAGTTTCCTTTGCGGTCGGATCGGGCACATTCTCGCCGTCGAAACCCGGGAGGCGAGACAGCTCCTCGCGGCGCCCATCCCTCACCTTCTGATTCAAGTCTTCGTTGAAGTCACAGAAATAGCGGAAGGGATCGCGCGAGCCCCACTCCTCCCCCATGAACAGCATGGGGATTTGCGGCGCGAGCAGATAGATCGCGGTGATCGCCTTGAGTGCCGCTTCCGGAGCATAGGTCTGCATCCTGTCGCCGAGCGCCCGATTGCCGATCTGATCGTGATTTTGAATGAAGGAGATAAAGGCTGTTGGCGGCAGGTGAGCGCTCGGCTTGCCGCGCTCCTCATCGCGATAAGGCATATGCTCGCCTTGAAAAGCGAAGCCTTCGGCTAGGGCGCGACCGATCTTATCGTCATCGCCCGAATAGGCCTTATAATAACCGAAGGTCTCGCCGGTCGCTGCGATATGGAGCACATGGTGAATGTCGTCATTCCATTGCGCGGTGAAACGCTCCGGCTTCCCCTCCGCATCACGGCTCAAGAGATCGCTGTCATTCTCTTCGTTCTCGACGATCAGATGAATGTGGCGGTCAGTTATGGCGGCACGAACACGGCGGGCAAGTTCGCTCAAAAGGTGTTCGTCGCTGTCGTCGACGATCGCATGAACGGCATCAAGCCTTAAGCCGTCGAACCGGAATTGCGTTACCCAATAGAGGGCATTCTGAATGATGAACTCACGCACATGCTCGGATTGCTCATCATCATAATTGAGGCCCTGCCCCCATGGGTTCTCGTGATGCGGCGAAAAGAGCGGCGCGTAATTGGGCATGTAATTGCCGTCCGGGCCAAAGTGATTGTAGACGACATCGAGGAAGACACAGAGCCCGCGCTCATGGGCGGCATCGACAAGCGCCATCAAATCTTCCGGACGGCCGTAGCTGCTGTCCGGCGCGTAGGGCATGACGCCGTCATAGCCCCAATTATAGCCACCTGGAAAATCCGCGACAGGCATGATCTGGATCGCCGTGACGCCGAGATCACGCAGGTGATCGAGATGGGCGATCGCGCCTTGGAACGTCCCTTCTTTGCTGAAGGTGCCGATGTGGAGTTCATAGATAATGATCTCCTCCCAAGGTCGTCCGTGCCAGTTGGCGCTCTTCCATGGGAAGCTCGACAGATCGACGACCTCACTTTGACCATGGACGTCGCGCGGTTGAAAGCGCGAGGCGGGATCTGGAACCTCCAGGCCATCCGGCAGGGTAAAGCTGTATAGTGGGGCCTCAGCTCTCGGCTTGCGCAGCCGATGCCAGCCCTCATCGTCCCGCTTCATCGCCTCCGGCGTTGCGCCTTCAATGTTGAGCAGCACCTCATCATGTAAAGGTGCCCAAAGGCGAAACTCGATATCCTGATCGGAAATGGCTGGACCAAAATCGAATGCGTGAACCACCGAAGACCCTCATGCTGTTGTGCACTGCATCAAACCGAACTTCGTGAAAAAAGTTCACGGGCTTTTCCTGAATTTCTCACAGCTTGTTCGACATCGCGCAAAGCGACTCCTCTGGTGGAACTACTCGCCCACAAGCGCAGTTTGCGCAGCGCTTCATAGATCTTCGGGACCAGAACGTCGAAGCCATCGACTGTTCTCTCACCAGCTTTCACCGGCCAAAGCAGCGGCCACTTTTGGGATTGTCGCATGAAATTTCCGATCGCCACCTATCGCCTGCAATTCCGCAACGGCATGACCTTCGATCGGGCGAGCGCGCTCGTGCCCTATCTGAAAACGCTCGGGATCAGCCATCTCTATGCGTCACCGATCTTCACGGCGACATCGGAATCGACACATGGCTACGATGTCACCGACGCGAACGAAATCGATCCTGCGATTGGCGGCCGAGCTGGCTTCGACCGCATGGTCGAGACGTTGAAGGATGCGGGGCTCGGTCTCATTCTCGATATCGTTCCCAATCACATGGCGGCATCGCTTGAGACCCCTTGGTGGAAGGATGTGATCGGACACGGCGCGGAAAGCCGATATGCGCGCCATTTCGATATCGACTGGTCGCGGCGCTTGACGTTGCCGGTTCTCGGCGATGATTTTGAGGCCGTGCTGGAGGCGGGCGATCTGACCATCAAGCCCGATCCGAACACGGGCAAGCCAAGTTTGGCTTACTTCGAATCGTTCTTTCCGCTGAACCCGGCGACATATGACGGGCGTGAAGACGAGATTTTGAAGATTTCGGACAAGGCTTCGCTTTCGCAACTGCATGAGCAACAGCCCTACCGGCTAATGTCGTGGCGGGATGCGGCGCGTGACCTGTCCTATCGACGCTTTTTCGAGGTCACGGGACTTGCTGGCGTGCGGGTGGAAGACGAGGCGGTCTTCGAGGATAGTCATCGGCTGATCCTCGAACTGGTGCGCAGCGGTGCCGTTCAAGGCCTGCGTCTCGACCACATCGATGGTCTTGCGGATCCGAAGGGATATCTCGACCGGCTGCGGCAGGCCGCAGGACCGGACTGCTATATCGTCGTCGAGAAAATCCTGGGCGAAGGCGAACAGCTTCCAGCCGACTGGCCGGTTTCTGGTACGACCGGTTACGAGTTCGTCGCCGCCCTCAGCCATGCCCTGGTGGATGGCGCGAAACTTAAGGTGTTGCAATCCGCCTATGCAGGTCTCGGAGAAAAACGAGTCGATGCGAAGGAGCAGTTGCGCGCCGCAAAGCTCTTGATGGCCAGCAGGAACTTCGAGGGTGAGGTCACCGTCCTGGTGAAACTGGCAGCCAAGATTGCCGAGCAAGCAGGACGCCCTACGACGGAAAACGAACTGAAAGACGCGCTTAGCGAAATGCTGATCGCCTTCCCGGTCTACCGCACCTACGGAACGCTTGAGGGCATGCGCGCGGACGACAAGGCCCTCCTGGACCAGGTCATTGAAGGCATTGGGGACGCTGGCCATCCCGTTTCGATCGAGGCGCTTGCCTTGGTCAACGGCATCCTCAAGGGCGACGTGCCAACCTCTGCGGCGCAGGATGCGGTGATTTTCCGTACCAAATTCCAGCAATTGACCGGCCCGATCATGGCGAAGTCCATCGAGGATACGCTGTTTTTCCGTCACAACATGCTGCTTGGCCTGAATGAGGTCGGCGCTGAGCCTATCCAGCCTGATTTTTCTCTCGATCATTTTCATGAGGAAATGCGGATCCGCAAGGAACGGCAGCCCATGGGGATTTCAAGCACCTCCACCCACGACACGAAGCGTGGCGAAGATGCGAGAGCCCGCCTCTATGCGCTGTCGGAAGCACCTGAACTCTGGATTGCAGCCGTTGAGGAATGGCGTGCAACGAATGCCAAGGCTGTTCAGCAGCTTACAGATGGCCCTGCTCCTGAACCTGAAGTCGTGTGGATGATTTACCAGGCGCTCGCCGGCTTTCTCCCTCCGCGCTTCGCCGCCGATGACGACAAGACGGTCGAGGAATTGAGAGAGCGCTTCCTTACCTATCTGGAGAAAGCGCTGCGTGAGGCAAAACTCAGGACCGACTGGGGTGACTCCAACGAGGCGTATGAAGAGGCTGTTCTGGGCTATGCCTCGCACCTTTTTTCGAAAGACAACAAAGATTTCCTGACGCGCTTTGCCGAGACCATAAAACCCTTCATCGAGGCCGGGCTTGCAAACGGCCTTACCCAGACGATCATCAAGCTTATGGCGCCTGGCATTCCTGACATCTATCAGGGAAGCGAAGGCTTCGATTTCAGCCTTGTCGACCCCGACAATCGCCGCGAACCGGATTATGATACCCTGTCAAAACGACTGGCAGAAGGACGCAAGCCGGATGCGGCCGATATCTCCGCCTGGTATGACGGTTCGCTGAAGCAATATGTCACCGCCGCGCTGCTCCGCCTGCGGCAATCGGAGCCTGACCTCTTCAACGACGGAGACTATGTGCCGCTTGAAGCCACAACCGGGTCCGGCAGGAAGCTGATCGCCTTTGCAAGAGTGAACGGTGAGAAGGCCGTGCTCGTCGTTCTCCCACGCTTCACGCTTGGCCATGGCGAGGGTCGGGCCCTTCCGCCAACGCTTGGCGACGCTACCGTAGACCTTCCGGCGGCGCTGAAAAACAAGCGGCTCCGAAACGTGTGGACGGAAGATCAGATCGAAACGAGCGATATTCTGAAATTGGTCGCGTCCGATGAAGGTCACCCTTTCCTGGTTTTCGGGACGGTTTGATCATCGAATCTATCGCAGCTTCGGCTTTCAAAACCGAAGCTGCGCTCGCGATCGGTTTGGCCGAAGAAAAAAATATCTTAGGCAAATCTTATTTTCCTAAAATACACGAAATCCGGAAATTTGACCTTGAACATGAGGGCCCGAACTCTCAGAAGAGGCAAACGCGTGCAAGCGCGTGTTTGGAGATCCCCTCATGGCCAGAGTGACCAATCCCGGCTTCACCCCCGAAGTAACGACCTTTTCCATTATCGCAGCGGCAAGCTTCTGCCACATGCTGAACGACATCATGCAGTCGCTGTTGACATCGCTTTATCCGCTGCTCAAAGCCAATTATGCGCTCGACTTCGGGCAGATCGGGCTTTTGACCTTCGCCTTCCAGGTCACGGCGTCGCTGTTACAGCCGGCTGTCGGTGTCGCGACGGACAAGTGGCCCATGCCGTTTTCGCTTCCTGCCGCGATGCTCTCCACCTGCACGGGCCTGATCACCCTTGCCTATGCCCATAGTTTCCCGGTTCTGGTGCTTGGAGCCTGCCTGATCGGCGTCGGCTCGGCGATCTTTCATCCTGAAGCCTCCCGTGTGGCGCGCGTCGCCTCCGGTGGACGCCACGGTCTGGCACAATCCTTCTTCCAGGTGGGCGGCAATACGGGCACGGCAATCGGACCACTGCTTGCGGCCTTCATCGTCATTCCGAGAGGCCAGGAGGTTCTCAGCTGGTTTTCGATCATTGCGCTGACCGGCTTTGCGATCCTGTCATGGGTCAGTATCTGGTACAGCCGCCATCGGCGCAGCGCGGCAGGAAAACGACCTGTCAGCCGTGAGTTGCCGCTGCCCCGCAACAAGGTGTTGATGACGCTTGCCGTTCTCGTGGTTCTGACCGCGACGAAAAACGCTTATCTTGCCAGCATTTCCAGCTACTTCACCTTCTTCACCATCGAGAAGTTCGGTGTCTCGGTGCAGAATGCGCAAATCCTGCTGTTTCTGTTCCTCGGCGCTTCCGCTGCCGGCGTCTTCTTTGGCGGCCCGATCGGCGACCGTTTTGGCTCTCGCGTCGTTATCTGGTTCTCGATCCTCGGCGTCATACCCTTTGCCCTGATCCTGCCCTATGCCAACCTCCTCTGGACAGCGGTTCTGGTGGTCGTCATAGGCTTTATCTTCTCGTCTGCCTTTTCCGCGATCGTCGTTTTCGCGCAGGAACTGGTACCGGGTCGCGTGGGGTTGGTTGCAGGCATGTTCTTTGGCTTTGCCTTCGGCTTCGGCGGGATTGGTGCTGCGGTCCTTGGCGTCTTCGCCGATCGGCAGGGCATAGAATTTGTGTATCAAATCTGCTCGTATCTTCCGCTTCTGGGCCTGCTGACCGTTCTTCTGCCGCAACTGCCCGGCCGCCGTATCTGAGGTGAAGAAGCCGCCGGCTGTCTCTACTGCATCGGCCCGAAAATCGGACTCAATTTTCGGGCCGATGCGTCAAATCAAAGAGGTACAGTGCTGTGCGTCCAATCGAACGCGCGGCACGCTAAGCCTGCGGCATTTTTCAAGATCAAATCCTCTAGGTCTTGCCTCGGGTCCTCAGAGCCACATCTTCCGAAGTTAGCCAGATGATCAGAGTGTGAAAGCTGGCGACGAGCCTCTTTATGTTAAGGACTTCCTGGCGGTAGATGCTTGAAAATATTCAGATCGTTACTGCGACAAGCAACAGGAGAAGCTGTATTAGCGGCTACGGTTTATCCGTGACGGGCATGTAGACCGACGTAACTACATGCTTAATATTGTGTTGACGACCGGCCTTTTGTTTCCCGGCCCTTGCGCCGTTCTCTTGTCAGCGTGAGATTTGCCTGTAATGAAGCTGTGAAAGCCGGACCTGCGGGGAAATATATGACGACGATCACGGAAGCGAATATCAGACTCGGTATGATTCTGGCTGAAGCGGAAGCACGACAGTCGTCCATCAGCGCCGAGAAGCTCGAAAGCCGAGACCTCATCCCGCCAACGATCGATAGCGCGATGGCCGTGCAAGCGTTGGCTGTCGGCACGATCGGCAAGGACGTTGCCGGCTGGAAGCTTGGTCTGAACAATGGTCGCCCGGTCGCAGCCCCCCTTCTCGATCTTTATGACGAGGTGCAGGACAGCACGCTGACAGTCCCGAAGCCCGGTGCCGTCGGCATCGAAATCGAAGTCTGCTTCGTGCTTGCCGAGGATCTACCCGCGCTGCCGCTCGGCGAGACCTATACGCGCGAGACGATCCTGGAAGCGGTCGAATCCATCAATCTCGGCGCAGAGTTCGTCAGCTATCGGTTGACGGAAGAAAATCGCGTGCCGTTTCCGCTGTTCCTCGCCGACAGGCTTGCCAACCATTCCTTCGTGCTCGGACCGGCCATCGACGCCTCCGTCATGGAGGCGCTTGCCCTTCAGGACCCGAACCTGCCACCGCTCATGGTCGAGGCGGAGGACGACGTGCTCTTCGGCGCCATCCCGGCGCATCCGCAAATGGACCCGGTTGGACCTCTTCTCGCCTACGCCAATGCGCAGAACGATCACTTGGGCGGGTTGAAGCGTGGTCAGGTGATCACCACAGGCAGCCTGTGCGGGATGATCCGCATTGGTGACGCAACGCGGATCACTGCTCGCTGGGAAGGGATCGGCGAAATGGACATCCAAATCCCTGGCTGACACCTCTAAAGCATCCGCCCAAAATCGGAGACGATTTTGGGAAAGCAGAATGCACTAGCTCAAAGCAGATATAGCGCCCGTTTTCGTGGGCGCGCTCCTGAGCCTTGATCTCAAACGTCGCCGGTTTTCAGGACGATGCTGCGACGACTACCACAGCTTCACGTGACGGTTGACGTCCTTGTAGAGAAGATAGCGGAAACGGCCTGGGCCACCGGCGTAGCAGGCCTGCGGGCAGTAAGCACGCAGCCACATGAAGTCACCCGCTTCGACTTCCACCCAATCATCGTTGAGGCGATAGACCGCCTTGCCTTCGAGCACGAAAAGGCCGTGCTCCATGACGTGGGTTTCCATGAAAGGAATGGTCGCGCCGGGTTCGAAGGTGACGATGTTGAGATGCATGTCGTAACGGCCATCCGCCGGATCGATGAAGCGGGTGGTTGCCCACTTGCCATCGGTGTCCGGCATGGCGGAGAGTTCATGCTCGTCCTCATGCGTGAAGATGGCTGGCGGCAACTCAAGTCCTTCAACCTTGTCGAACACCTTGCGAACCCAGTGGAATTTCGCAGCCGAGCCGCCCTTGGCTCGCAGCGACCATTGGCTTCCCGTCGGGATGTAGGCGAACGAGCCCGAGCGAAGAGCGTGCTCCTGGCCTTCGAAGGTGATCGTCATCTCGCCATCGACCATGAAGATCGCCGCCTGGGCGCGCGCATCCGGCTCCGGCTTGTCGCTTCCACCGCCCGGCTGCACTTCCATGATATACTGTGCGAAAGTCTCGGAGAATCCGGTCATCGGCCGGGCGATGATCCAGGCGCGCGTATCGGTCCAGTGCGGCAACACGCTGGTGACGATGTCGGACATGACCCGCTTTGGAATGACCGCATAGGCGGTGGTGAACACCGCTTTGCTGGAAAGCAGCTCCGTCTGCCCTGGCAACCCGCCAAAATCAGAGTAGTAACGCTTCTTTTCCATCATGCACTCCAACGATTCCATATCGAGCCACAAGCATCGCGTGGCCTGTTCGCAGCTAGGATTACCCCGCAATCATTCCACTCGCCAGCGCGATTTCCAGACTTCTTCGATTTTTTGAAGCACCGAGATTGCGCCGTGCGATGCGATAGCGCGCTCGCTCGCTCGAAGCCGGGATCTTGTTCCCTCAGACCTTGAAAGGCATGAGCTGCCGCATGCGGCTATCGCGAAAATAAAGCCCCGCCCAGGCGGCAACGCCCACCACCAGACAAACGATCTGAGGAGGGCTCAAAATCTCTCCGACGCGAAAGTGGGTGCAGATCGCACCACCGAGAAAGGCTGTCGTCAGAACGGCGCCGATCACCGACGTGGCCGGGATAGCGTAGAGGACGCCGCAAATCAGCGCGATGATCCCGATGGCGGGCACAAGGTTGGGAGGAAAGCCCGTGGCATCCCTCTCCGCCTTCAGCGTCTGTGCCGCAAACAGCCCTGTGTAAGCATCGACAAGCAAAAAAAGAACAACGAGCGCCGAAATGACGCGTCCCGCACAAACCATCATGATCGTCCCCTCAGGAGATAATGTGCCCCGAGATGAAATTTTACAGATTATGGTGAGCGCGACAATCACCAATACTGGGCTTGGATAACAAACAAGCCCCGGTATCAAGGCTAAAAGGCGCGACCATTTGGAATGTCGTTGGATTGGTCAGGGTCGATGGTTCAGATCGACGAACACTATCGCTCGTCGATCTGAACCATGAAGGCTAAAATGGCCTCAGCCTCTCTTCTCATCGAAACGGTGAGGTCATTTGGATTTTCAGAGCTTTCTGATCACGCCGTAGACAATGTTGTGGTTCTGCCCATGGAAGACCTCGCTCTCGGCAAGGGACGGAGCGATGCTGGCATTGATGATCTTCCACATATCCGCCTTGCTGCGCAGAAGCAGCGTCCAGTTCATGAAGGATTCCATGTAGCCATCGACGGCAATGTCTTCAGCGAAATTGGCGAAGAGGAAGGTGCCGCCGGGTTTCAGCATATCGAGGCATCTCTGCGTCAGCTTGATTGCCACCTTATCCGTCAGATAATCATAAAGACCTGCGGCATAGACGAAGTCGAATTGTCCAAGATCGTGGGAGCGGGCAAGAAGATCTTTGACCGAACCGTCGACAGCTTCGACGCACGTGCCGGCAAAGTCGCGCGCAATAGAGCCGATGCTTAAGGGGTCCTGATCGAGAGCAACCCAGCGCTTGATCCCCTTCGAGGCAAGCGCTTGCGAGCGGTTTGCCTCGCGCAAATGACCGGCTGCGATCGTGAGGATCTCGGTCTCCGACCCTTTCTCCTGCGCAATGTCATCGACGTAACGCGTCAGAATATCGCGCCGTTCGCGAACCGCGACGGAGGATGACGCCTCGCGGGTATAGTCATAGAGGGCGGTACCCAAAGGAGAGGCCGCTGCAAGTGGGTCGGCGACACTGTCGTGGCCGTAGATGAAGTCCAGAAGCTGCGCATCGCCGGAATAACCACGCGGCTTTTCGAAGGACCATCGGGTGAAGGGATCTTCGAGGAAATAATCGGCAACAGGATGATGCTGGATGAGCGGCAGAAGCTCAGTCCACACGCTATAGTCGTATTTTCTACGCATTTGATGCAGCCTGCCCGCAACCGCGTGTATTATGGTTGCAGGCGCGCCACCGGCAAGAAACTGTTGGTGTGCCAGGTTGAGAATAAGTGCCACTTCTGCTTCCGCAACAGCAAGATCGCGTTGCGAGTTGCTTTCATTTTGCGTCAGCAGTTCCTTTGAAACTGAATCCGGCGTGACCAAGCTTTGCCCGTCCAGCGCGATACGATTGTTTCGAGCCACTAAGAAATCCCCTTATAAGCCATTGTTAATACTAGATTAATCGACGGCATGCCAGCGCAGCACCGACGATTGGAAAACCAGGGAAGAGGAATTCTTTTCTAGGACTTAACTATTAAGGTATGACTAATGACTAAAATTACACGAGTAGGATTCAAACAAACTTAATCGGCATGCGAGTATGAATATTGCGCAAGCTTCCCCGTTTCCGCAAAGGGAGAGGACGGACGGTTGGGGGTGGAGCAGACCGAGCATTGGAATTTATCAGGTGAGCATGATCGCTCGCTGAAAATTCGTACAACTTTAGGAACGTGCATGAAGCACAGTTTGGCACATAGTGTGGAGCTCGATCTGCAGGCGGATGCATCTCGCACCGGCGCCGAGACGCTCGTGCGGCAGCACTTCTTCGAAGAGGCCGACGTCAAACGCCGAGTGGCAATCCGTAAGGGTCTCTGGGTTGCCGTTCTGATCTATCTGCTGTTTTCCGTCACGGATGTGCTTCTCGTTCCGGATGTCTCCGTTCACACGACTTTTGCTCGCTTCGTCGTTGGCATTGCTGCCCTGCTGATCCTGGAAACACAGGTGAGAGTGGAAACGAGAACCGACCTCATGGATGTGACCTGCGCTGCGGCGCTGGTCTGCGGTTATCTCGGCTGGCTGTTGCCAGCGTTGATGACGGCCTACACCATCAACATGTCCTACTACATGGTCTTCGGCGCGATCTTCATGATGGGCGCGAACCTGTTTTTCACCTTCAACTTTGCACTCTCGCTGTTTGCATCCGGCGTCATCCTCGTGATCTTTTTCGTAGCGCTGAGCTTCCTGCACAAAGACATCTATTATCAGATCGCGTTCGGCACCTTCTATCTCGCCTGCTTCAGCTTCACCTCCTATGTGAACTGGCGCCTCAATCGGGAGCGCACCCGCGTCTTCCTAAGCACTGTCGAGGCAAAGGTTCGCCAGCGCGAGGCCGACGATCGCGGCGAGGCCTTGTTGAGGCTTTCCAATACCGACCCAATGACCGGCGTTGCCAACAGGCGCGCGGTCGACGCCCATTTGCGCCGCCTGTGGAGCGACTGGATCACGTCGAAGCGGAGTTTCGCGGTCTTTCTCATCGACGTCGATTTCTTCAAGAAATACAACGATTATTACGGCCATCAGGAGGGCGACCGTTGTCTCGTCCAGGTTGCCCACACACTCCAGGCAGCAATGAGCGACTACGATGCCGTGGTAGGACGCTATGGTGGAGAAGAGTTCATCACGCTCATGCGCTACAAAACGCATCAGGAGATCGAACAGGTTGCCGAGCTTCTCCGCCGCACGGTCGAAAATCTTTGTCTCGCTCATGAACGCCGACGCGATGGCACCTCCGTCATTACCGTCAGCGTTGGGGCATCCTATGCACGCCCGATCCCGATGCCGAAACTGGAGCGCGTAATCCACGAGGCCGACAGGGCGCTCTATCTTGCCAAGGAAAGCGGGCGCAACCGGATCAAGCTCTTCGACCCCGACGATCCACTGACCAGCGACGATACGGAAAATGTCGCCGCCCTGTTGGATATTGCCATTCAGCAGGATCTCGTTTCATTGGTCTATCAGCCGATCCGCAGCCTCGTGACCGATCGTGTCCAGGCAGCCGAAGCCCTGATGCGCCTCAGACTGCTGGACGGCACGCAGGTTCCCCCTAGCATCTTTATCCCGATAGCGGAGCGGATCGGCAAGATTACCGATCTCGGGCTTTGGGCGATCCGAACCGCCTGCCAGCAGATGCTGCAAAGCGGCAAGGTGCAGGTCGTCAGCGTCAACGTCTCCCCCATCCAGCTCAAGCGCCCGGGTTTTGCCACCTCAGTCGCCGCCATTTTGGGAGAACTCGGAATTTCAGGCGGGCAACTGGCTCTCGAAATCACCGAAGGTCTCGAGATGGACATGGATTCTGATGTCCTGCGCTGCATCAGCGATCTTAGGATGCTCGGAATCAAGATGTGGCTGGACGATTTCGGCACTGGCTTTGCCGGTCTCTCCTGGCTGAGACTGATCGATTTCGACACCGTCAAGGTCGACAAGTCCTTCCTCCACGATGGCGCGACGCCTCGGGGCCGGATGATGTTGAAGGACATCATCGGCCTCATCCGCAACCGCGGACCAAAAATCCTGGTCGAGGGTGTGGAGACCGTCGAGCAGTTGGACCTGATGCACCAGTTCCGGATCGACCACGTACAGGGCTACTTCGTCGGCCGCCCGGTACCTGCCGATGCCTTCGAGGTGTCGGGAGCGAATGGCGTGAAGGGTGCCCGTTAGCACCTCTTCCGAATGGGCTTGCCGAGGACTATCCGCAACCGCCGCACCAGTGCTAATCTTACGTCTACAGCGGCGGCAAGCGCCGTTTTACAGACGTTCCCTTGATGACGGCGGTACTTGTGACAGCGTGTTCCGAAAGGGCTTCGAGAACATCATCCATCTGCTCAATAGAATGCACCACAAGACGAGCTAGGAAAGGGTCGTCGCCAGTGATTTTGTCGCACTCGACAAACTCAGGCGTCTCCTGAATCAGTCGCTCGACAAGATGAAGCTTGCCGGGCAATGGCCGACTTCTCACCATAGCCCGCACCTGATAGCCGATCGCCCTCGGGTCCAGATCAAGATTGAACCCCCGAATGATGCCGGATGTTTCCAAGCGCCGAACCCGCTCCGCGACGCTTGGCGCAGACATTCCAACGATGCCGGCAAGTTTACTCATCGAAAGGCGAGCGTCGGAATCGAGTGCCGAGACGATTTGCACGTCAATCGCATCGAGCGAGGATTTTTCAGTTTGAAGGTTAGGAACCGCTTTTGCCTTCGACATGGCGGTGACAATACGCCGCCAGGCTCAGAAACTCCATATAAATCCGTCAAGCCGCATAGGATGATTTCTCAACTAGGAGAAAGCTATGCTGCTTGGGATCGTAATAGGCCTCGTCACTTGCGCCTTATGGGGCCTCACCTTCATCGCCCCTCGGGCGGTTGAGCCTTTTACGACGTGGGATTTGACAATTGCGCGTTATGGAATTTTCGGGCTCGCTTGCCTGTTGCTAATGATCGATCGACGTTTCCGGCCTGAAGGCATCGCGCCCTTTCGCCTTCTGATAGGACTTCTGCTGGGTAGCGCGGGATATGTCGGCTACTTCATCAGCGCAGCCTTTGCCGTGAAGTTTGCTGGCGCGGCGGTTCCACCGGTTATCATCGGCACCATGCCGGTCATCCTAGCCATCATCGCCAATTTTCAGGACGCTTCCGCTCCGTGGAGAATTGTCGCATTGCCCCTTGCGCTGATCGTACTCGGTGTGGCGCTTGTGAATGTCGCAGCGCTCAACGCCGCCAGCTTGGATGATGTGACATCAATCCTGCTCGGAGTGACTGCCAGCTCTGCAGCGTTGGCCATCTGGATCGTCTATGGTCTGGTGAACGCGGCCGTCATGCGGTCTCCAGACGCGCCAGACGGCCTAAAGTGGACGGGGTTGCAAGGCGTTGGCGCGGCCATGGGAAGCATACTGCTGTTGCCACTGGCCTCTTTCGATTTAGCTCATACGGCAACTTCGGCGGAAGCCTTCAGGTTTTTCTCATGGGCGCTCGTCATGGGATTGGCTGGATCGTGGCTCGCTACTTGGTGCTGGGTCGTTGCATCTCAACGATTGCCGCTGGCTCTCGCGGCCCAACTTATCGTAGCGGAAACGATCTTTGGTCTCGCCTATGGCTTCATTTTCGAAGGTCGGTTTCCCACACCCACCGAAGCGATCGGAGCAGCGATGCAGATCATCGGCGTCTGCTCCGCGATCACCATTTTCAGCAAGCAGTACGCGCCGCCACGAGAGCATACTGCTTCGCGGCGAGCGCTTTAAAATCGGGCTAGCGACCCACTCTCAGTCGCCAGCGCCGGGTACCTCGTGAGCATCCCGCTCACCAATGATGATGGCGCGCTTGCCGACATGGTTGGCGGGACCGACAATGCCCTCCTGCTCCATCCGCTCCACCAGCGATGCCGCGCGGTTGTAACCGATCGACAGTCGACGCTGGATGTAGGAGGTCGAGCACTTCTTGTCGCGCAGGACCACCTTCACGGCCTTCTCGTAAAGGTCGGCCGTATCGTCTTCGGCCATGGCGGTCTTGTCGAAGACGGCGCTGTCCTCATCCTCGCCGTCCTCGGCCTCATCGGCATCTTCCGTCACCGTGCCCAGATATTCCGGACGGCCTTGCGTCTTCAGATGTGCGACGACCTTTTCGACTTCCTCGTCGGAGACGAAGGGTCCGTGAACACGGGCGATGCGTCCGCCGCCCATCATGTGTAGCATATCGCCCTGGCCGAGAAGATGTTCGGCGCCCTGTTCGCCCAGGATCGTGCGGCTATCGATCTTCGAGGTGACCTGGAAGGAGATGCGCGTCGGGAAATTCGCCTTGATCGTGCCGGTGATGACGTCGACCGAGGGACGCTGCGTTGCCATGATCAGGTGGATACCGGCGGCACGCGCCATTTGTGCCAGGCGCTGGATCGCGCCTTCGATTTCCTTGCCAGCCACCATCATCAGGTCGGCCATCTCGTCGACGATGACGACGATGTACGGCATGGCCGTAAGGTCCATTTCCTCCTGCTCGTAGACTGCCTCGCCCGTTGCGCGGTCGAAACCGGTCTGGACGTTGCACATCACCGTCTCGCCCTTGGCGCGAGCAGCGGCAGCGCGCGCATTGTAGCCGTCGATATTGCGAACGCCGAGGCGCGACATCTTGCGATAGCGATCCTCCATCTCGCGCACCGCCCATTTCAGCGCCATGACGGCCTTCTTCGGATCGGTAACGACGGGAGTTAGGAGATGCGGAATACCGTCATAGACGGAAAGCTCGAGCATCTTGGGATCGACCATGATCAGGCGGCATTCTTCCGGCTTCAACCGGTAGAGCAGCGACAGGATCATGGTGTTGATGGCAACGGACTTACCTGAGCCCGTCGTACCAGCCACCAGAAGGTGGGGCATCTTGGCGAGTTCAGCCACCACCGGCTCGCCACCGATGGTCTTGCCAAGGCAGAGCGCCAGGTTCATCCGCGTATCGGCGTAGTCGTGGGATTCGATCAGTTCGCGGAAGTAGACAGTCTCGCGCACCGGGTTTGGCAATTCGATGCCGATGACGTTGCGGCCAGGAATAACCGCCACGCGGGCCGATAGCGCCGACATGGAGCGGGCAATGTCATCCGACAGGCCGATGACGCGCGACGACTTGACGCCCGGGGCTGGCTCGAATTCATAAAGTGTCACGACGGGGCCAGGGCGCACATCGATGATCTCGCCCTTGATGCCGAAATCCTCAAGCACGCTTTCCAAAAGCCCTGCGCTCTGCTCCAACGCTTCCGGCGTCATTGTCGTCGTCTGCTGTACCTGCGGTGGCTGCAGAAGGTCGATTGGCGGATACTCATATTCGCCTTCCCCGAAGACAGGTGCATCGAGGAACATTGGCTGATTGTTGCGAGCAACCGTGCGGATTTCGCGGCCCGGCGACGGCGCCTCAATCGCAACCGGCTCAACAACATCGACTACAGGGACGGCCTCATCGACCGGCGTCGCCTCAACGATCTCTGCCGGCTCGGATTGGGCCGGCTGATAGCCACGAACACCGACTTCGCGATAAAGCGAGACGGCCGATCCGTTCAACTCGGCCGCTGCCGGCGTGGCAGGCAGGCTTGGCCGGGGCTGCTGGCGAATGACGACAGGCTCGACCGCGCGTGCCTGGCGCAAGAGCGGAACACGGATGGGGGCCGGCTGCTGCTCAACTGCGGTGAGTTTTGTCGCGGCGAGACGCTGCGCCTTCAGCCTTGCCAGTTCAGACAGGCGCATGGGCTGACGGTCCGGTGCAATCGTGCCCTCGACGTCGAGGTTCATGACTTCCCAGAACATGTCGTCGGAAAGGTGGGCAGCGAAGGATGGCACGTCGAGCGTGGGCTTGTGCTGGTGCTCTGCCGGGAAGCAGGCGACATCGATCTGTTCGGCGGCACCGGTCTCGCGCCTCGCTTCGATCGCGACTGGCTGGACCGGGGCTTCCACCGATGTACCGGCTTCGGCCTGCTGCATTAGCTCCTGCTGCTGGCGCAATGCCAGTTCGCGACGCAGACGATAGCTGAGAGCCCTGGCACCCGTGGCACCTGGCGGCTGCGGCAGCACCGCGGGCTTTGCGATGCGGCGCTCCACCGGCGCCGACTGTTTCTCAGTCGAAGTCGCAGACGCCTGGGCGGCATCTTCAACCACGGGAGATTCTCCCTCGCCCTGTTCGGCTGATTGCTCTGCGACGATATCTTCACCGGCAGCGTTCTTCCTGGAGAAGATGCTCTGCGGCGTGCGGGAAAAGCGGACATTCGGGCCGAGCGTGAACGCGTTCTGCCAGCCGGGCATATCCGGGCGGCCTTCAATCGCATTGGCAGCGATCTGATCGGCGTTACGACCCACGGCGGCGCGCTCAGCCCTCGTCAAGCTTTGCGCCGGCGCGGCCGGGATTGGGGGATGCTGAACCATGTCGTCTGCCGATTCAGCCTCTCCCCCCTCTATCGCATTGCCTGGATTATTAAAATTGGATCGGGGAAAACGCATGACAGCCTGTACACTCATCATAAACGGACAATTGGCACAGCAACTGAGATAAAAAATAAAGGTTAACCACCTATTGCTAAAGCGGCCGAACTCGCGAATTTCAACAGAGTTAAAGCTGGCTGTGGCGACCGTGCCACGCAATTCCAGCACTTTCCCGCTTACCGCTTTATGCAGCAGCCGACACGGTGTTTTTTGCCATCCTCGGCAAGGGGGCCTGCCGGCCTCCCTATCCCCAATTCATTGCGCTTCATAACAACAAACTGAACACCGGTGACTTTACAACTGACATGTTAATGTCTTATCACATCTCCATCAGTTTTGGAGGAGCATGGACGTGACTGGTAAATTCGGCCTCTCGGCAGCGTTGACGACACCCTTTATGCAAGATGGAACGATTGCCATCGATGCAATGATCAAGCAGGCCGAGCGTGCCTTGTCGTCGGGTTGTGACAGCATCACTCTTTTCGGCACCACCGGCGAAGGAAGCTCGATCGGCACTCGCGAGCGGGCCGATATCCTCGCCTCATGCCTGAGTGCCGGTATCTCGCCGCAAAACATCGTCGTCGGCGTTCTGGTCGATTCGGCGCAGGATGCTGCCGACCAGGCCTTTGCCGCCCTCGACGCCGGCGTGCGCAACATTCTCCTTGCCCCTCCTTCCTATTTCAAGAATGTCAGCGACGACGGTCTGTTCGACTGGTTCTCTTCGGTGTTCTCGCAGATCGGATCCACCGCGCGCGACATCCTCGTTTACAATATTCCGTCTGTGACGATGGTAACGCTGTCGGTCGAGCTTGTCGGCCGCCTGAAGCAGGCTTTTCCCGGCATCGTCGTTGGCGTCAAAGACTCCTCCGGCAACTGGCCGCATACGGAACGGCTTCTAAACGAGCATGGCGATCTGATCATCCTCATCGGCGACGAGCGTCATTTGGCCCAGGGCGTTCGTATGGGCGGTCAGGGTGCGATCTCCGGCTGCGCCAACTTCTTACCCGCTGAAATCCGCGCCATGGCGGTCGAGGGCAAGGATGACAAGCGTGTGCAAGACCTCGTCGTCGAGCTGCTGAAGTTCCCTGTGACGCCTGCGGTGAAGGTGCTTGTCTCCTACGTGACCGGCGAGACGATCTGGCACACTGTGCGTCCGCCGCTGGTTTCCATTTCCGCAGAAGATCGTAAAAAGATCGAAGCGGCATTCGGGTCGCTCTTCAGCAAACAGGCGGCTTGAAAGGGATCATAAATGGACGATGTGGCCGAACAGACGACGTTGAGAGAGAAGGCGTATGAGAGCTTTACGCACCATCTCCTCGCGCGTGACGTCCGGCCCGGTCAGTTCATTTCCCAGCGTCGGCTCGTCGAGATGACAGGGCTGCCTCTCGGCGCAATCCGCGAGGCAATCCCGCGGCTTGAGGCTGAGGGGCTGATCAAGACCGTGCCACAGCGTGGCCTCCAGGTCGCCCATATCGATATCAACCTCATCCGCGAAGCCTTTCAGTTTCGCATTTTGCTGGAGAAGGAAGCGGTTGCGAATTTCACCCGCACCGCCTCCGACGACGCGATTGCGGCGTTGCTGAAAGACCATCGCGAGATTGCCGAACTTGCCAATAGCGGCAACGGCTCGACCGAACTCGATGCACGCGCCCAGGCCGTGGACTGGGGCATGCATGACGCCTTTATCGACGCACTCGGCAACTCGATCATCTCGAACGCCTATCGCGTCAATTCGATCAAGATGCGCCTGATCAACCAGGAGCGCTTCCGCATCGCCGGCCATGTCAAATCGGTCATGGCCGAGCACCTTGCCATCATCGAGGCCATTCAACGACGCGATGTCGACGAGGCGGTCGAGAGGCTGGTCGCCCATATTCGCAGCGCGAGGGACAGAGCACTCGCGGTTTGAGAGATCACCATAAAGCCGGGATGAGGAGATCCCGGCGTCAAGAGGAGGAACTTCATGACACATTCATTCATCAGCCCAACGCGCCGCGCCTTTCTGGCCGGCACGGCAGCCCTTGGCGGCGCCGCCATGTTCGGTGTGCGCTCCGCTTCAGCCGCAGTGGACTGGAAGAAGCATGCCGGCACGACGCTCGAGGTCAACCTGGTCAAGAGCCCGCGCAGCGAAACGCTTCTGAAATACATCAAGGAATTCGAAGAGCTGACCGGCATCAAGGTCAATGCCGAGGCGACGCCGGAACAGCAGCAGCGCCAGAAAGTCGTCATCGAACTGTCCTCCGGCAAGCCGAGCTTCGACGTCGTGCACCTGAGCTACCACGTTCAGAAGCGCCAGTTCGAGAAGGGCAAGTGGCTCGCCGATATCAGTGGCTTCATGAAGGACCCATCGCTCACCGATCCGTCGCTGGTCGAAAGCGATTTTGCCACAGCCGGCATGCAGTTTGCCAAGGATAGCGACGGCGTCCTGCGCTCGCTGCCGTTCTCGGTGGATTACTGGATTCTCTACTGGAACAAGGATCTCTTCGAAGCCAAGGGCCTCAAATATCCTCAGACCTTCGAGGAACTGGTCGCCGCTGCAGAAGCGATCACCGATCCGTCCACCAACACTTATGGTTTCGTTGCCCGCGGCCTGAAAAACGCCAACACCCCGGTCTGGACCACCCTGATGCTCGGTTACGGCGGCGAGCCGATTACCGATGGCAAGATCAACACCGAGTCCAAGGAAGCGGTGGAAGCGGCCAAGCTCTACCAGCGTCTGATGACCAAGGCCGCGCCTCCCGGCGTTTCCGGCTTCAACTGGGCCGAAGCGCAGTCTGCCTTCCTTCAGGGCAAGATCGGCATGTGGCTGGATGGCGTTGGCTTCGCACCGCCGATCGAAAACCCGGAAAAGTCCCGCGTCGTCGGCAAGACCGGCTATGGCGTGATGCCGAAGGGTCCGGCAGCGCAAGCGGCTGGTACGTTCGGTGATGGCCTTGGCGTCGTCGAAGCCAGCACCAAGAAGGAAGCGGCCTATCTCTTCTGCCAGTGGGCAATCTCTCACGACATGGGTGCGCGTCTTCTGCAGGCCGGTGCCGGCGTTCCGTTCCGCCAGTCCATCCTTGAGGACGCGAAGGTGCGTGAAGGCGTGAAGATGCCAGCCGAATGGCTGGATGCGGTGGTCGGTTCCGGCAAGGTGTCAAAGCTTGCGCTGCCGGTCATCATTCCGGTGACCGAGTTCCGCGACATTTACGGCGTCGGTCTCACCAACATGATCGGTGGCGCAGATCCCGCCGCAGAACTCAAGAAGGCGACCGAACAGTTCGCACCTGTTCTGGCACGCAGCGAGGGATAATGGTGTCTGTCAGCATCGAACATAATGCAGCGGTGACGAAGGTCGCGCAGGGGAGCAAGCCGCCGCGGCTTGCTCCAAATTACTGGCCTTTCGTCATTCCCGCTCTCGTCGTCATTGGCGCGGTGATCGTCTTCCCTTGGGTCTTTACCCTGTGGATGAGCGCGCAACGCTGGACGCTTGGGCAAGAGCAGAGTTTCATCGGTTTCGACAATTACATCCGCTTGGCAAGTGATGCGCGGTTCTGGGAATCGCTCTGGCACACGCTGGTCTATACGGTCCTATCGGTTGTTGCGCCGCTCTTTCTCGGCACCTTGGCTGCCCTTGTGTTCGACGCGCAGTTCCCGCTGCGCGGTTTCCTGCGCGGCGTTTTCGTCATGCCGATGATGGCGACCCCGGTCGCCATCGCGCTGGTCTGGACGATGATGTTCCACCCGCAGCTCGGCGTGCTGAACTATCTTCTGTCCTTTATCGGCATCGGCCCGCTGGAATGGATCTACAACCAGTCCACCGTCATCCCCTCGCTGGTTCTGGTGGAAACGTGGCAATGGACGCCGCTGGTCATGCTCATCGTTCTCGGTGGTCTGGCAGCCGTGCCGCGCGAGCCTTACGAAAGTGCTGAAATCGACGGCGCCAATGCCTGGCAAAAGTTCCGCTACCTGACGATGCCGATGATCGCACCGTTCCTGATGATTGCCGTCATCATCCGCTCCATCGATGCGGTGAAGAGCTTCGACATCATCTATGCGATGACGCAAGGCGGCCCTGGCACGGCATCGGAAACGATCAACATTTACCTCTACAATACGGCCTTTGCCTATTACGACATCGGCTATGCCTCGGCCATGGCCGTCGTCTTCTTCATCGTCATCATCGCGCTCTCCTTCGTTCTTCTGATGGTTCGTGCGCGCACCCAATGGAACGAGATGGAGGATCGCTGATGTCCCGCAGAAACCTAGACCGCATCGGCCTGTTCTTCATTGCGCTGGTGATGATCTCCCCCGTCATCCTGTTTTTCCTCTGGATGATTTCGCTGTCGCTGAAATTCGAAATCGATAACGGCGCCTATCCGCCGATCCTTATCCCTGAGCGCTTCGCCTGGTCGAACTATGTGAAGGTGTTCGAGGAAAACAACTTCTTCCTCTATTTCTGGAACTCCGTGCTGGTCACGGGTGCCGCCACCATTCTCGCGCTGGTGATTGGCGTTCCGGCAGGCTACGGCATCGCGCGGCTTAAGGCGGAAAAAGCGGCGATCGTCATCATGATCGCCCGTATGACGCCTGGTCTCTCCTTCCTGATTCCGCTGTTCCTTCTGTTCCAATGGCTGAACCTGCTTGGCACGCTCTGGCCGCAGATCATCATCCATCTGGTGGTGACGGTTCCGATCGTCGTCTGGATCATGATCGGCTATTTCGAGACGACCCCGAAGGAACTGGAAGAGGCAGCGAGCATCGACGGTGCGTCCTCCTGGCAGGTGTTTCGGCTCGTGGCGCTGCCCATTGCCAAGCCCGGCATCGTGGTATCCTTCATCCTCGCCGTCATCTTCTCATGGAACAACTTCGTCTTCGGCATTGTGCTGGCCAGTCGCGAAACGCGAACGCTGCCGGTCGCGGTCTACAACATGCTGTCCTTCGAGCAGGTCAGCTGGGGTCCGCTTGCCGCAGCAGCGCTGATCGTCACGCTGCCGGTGCTGTTGCTCACCATGTTTGCTCAAAAGCAGATCGTTGCGGGCCTCACCGCAGGCGCCGTCAAGGGCGGCTGATCCGACCGATCGCTGCAATGGCTTTTATTACAGGATAATCATCATGGCACCCGTCAATATCCAGAATGTCCAGAAGCGCTTCGGCGCGGTCAATGTTATCCACGGTATCGATATCGATATTCGTGACGGAGAATTCGTCGTTCTGGTCGGCCCGTCCGGCTGCGGAAAATCCACGCTGCTGCGCATGATCGCCGGTCTCGAAGAGCTGAGCGACGGCGAAATCCATATCGGCGCACGCGAGGTGAGCCACCTGCCGGCACGTGACCGCGATATCGCCATGGTTTTCCAGAACTACGCACTCTATCCGCATATGACAGTCGCCGAGAATATGGGCTTTGCCCTGAAGCTCAAGAAGGTCGATGCCGCCGTAACGAAGGCGAAGGTGGACAAGGCCGCTGGCATTCTTGGGCTCGAAAAATTGCTGGATCGCTACCCGCGCCAGCTTTCCGGCGGTCAGCGCCAGCGTGTTGCCATGGGCCGTGCCCTGGTGCGCGATCCGCAGGTGTTCCTCTTCGACGAGCCCCTCTCCAACCTGGACGCCAAGCTGCGGGTGCAGATGCGCGGCGAAATCAAGTCCATGCACCAGCGCATCGGCACGACCACGATCTATGTGACGCACGACCAGGTGGAAGCCATGACCATGGCCGACAAGATCGTCGTGCTTCATGACGGCATCATCGAGCAGATTGGTGCGCCGCTCGAACTTTATGACCGCCCAGCCAATCTCTTCGTCGCCGGCTTCATCGGTTCGCCGGCCATGAACTTCATTCGCGGCCGTGTCGAGGAAGGCGTTTTCCGTACCGCCAAGGGCCTGACGCTGCCTCTGCCGCCAACAGCCAATCCCGCAACGCTTGGCGGGCGCGACCTCGTCTACGGCATTCGCCCCGAGCACATCCGCGCTGCCGAAACGGGCATCGAGGGACGGGTGGAACTGGTGGAAGGCACCGGCTCGGAAATCTATGCGAAGCTGAATTGCAATGGCGAGGAAATTGCCTGCCTCTTCCGCGAGCGCCTGGATATCCGTTTTGGCGATACGGTTCGTGTTGCCATCGATCCCGCTTCGGTGCACCTGTTCGACAAGGAAACCGGCAAGCGAATCTGAGCATCGATGCAAAGCGAGAAAAAAGATGAGGGCCACGGCCGCCACGTACTCTGCGTCGGCGCGGCCGTGCTGGACACGCTGTTTCGCGTACATGACATGCCGACGGGCCAAGGTAAGGTTCTACCTTACGAAATGCTGCAAATCGCCGAGGGCATGGCATCGAGCGCCGCCTACACCGTCCGTCGCATGGGCGGTCGGGCAAGCCTGTGGGGCGCCGTTGGCGATGACGAGACGGGCGCGCGCATTTTGCGCGACCTGTGGGAGAGCGGCATCGATACGTCCGGCATGACGGTCGCCAAGGGTGCGCGCTCTGCGCTCTCCACCATCCTGATCGATGACCGGGGCGAGCGACTGATCGTCCCCTTCTACGATCACAGGCTCCACGAGAATAAACGCTCCTGTACACAGGCCGATCTCGCACCCTTCGATGCCGTTCTGGTGGACGTGCGCTGGCCCGAACTTGCGCTTGAGGTGCTGACCGTTGCGCGACAACTCGGCAAGCCCGCGATCCTGGACGGGGATGTTGCGCCGGTGGAAACGTTGGAGCGGCTCGCACCCGCTGCAAGCCACATCATCTTTTCCGAGCCCGCAGCGGAACGGCTGACCGGTCTTTCCGATGTTTCGGCGATGGTTTCGGTTCTCCATGCTCGCTACCCGGAGACATTCATTGCTGTCACCGCCGGGCCTTCGGGGTGCTACTGGACGGAACCCGGCGACCCGACCATCCATTTGCAATCGACCATGGCCATCGAAGCGGTCGACACGCTCGCCGCCGGCGACGTGTTTCATGGGACCTTTGCCCTGGCTGTAGCGGAAGGGATGGAGAGCCGTGCCGCCATCCAGCTGTCGTCCGTGGCGGCAGCACTGAAGTGTCGGGTTTTCGGTGGCCGGACAGGCACGCCGACGCGGGCAGACGCTGAAGCGGCGATGACCACCTGGTTGGCTGAGGCCGCCCCTCAAAGCTGAGGAGCGGCCCGCTTCTTTCATATCAACCCGCCAAGACCGCCAGCAGCAGCAGCGCCACGATATTGGTGATCTTGATAGCCGGATTGACCGCAGGACCGGCAGTGTCCTTGTAGGGGTCACCCACCGTGTCGCCGGTGACGGATGCCTTGTGGGCGTCCGAGCCTTTGACATGGCGCACGCCATCCTTGTCGACAAAGCCGTCTTCGAAGCTCTTCTTGGCATTATCCCAGGCACCGCCGCCCGAAGTCATGGAAATTGCAACGAAGAGGCCGTTGATGATGACGCCGAGCAGCGAGGCGCCGAGGGCTGCGAAGGCAGACGCTTTGGAGCCGGAAATCAGCAGCACGCCGAAATAGACGACGATCGGCGCCAGCACCGGCAGCAGCGATGGGATGACCATTTCGCGGATGGCGGCCTTGGTCAGCAGGTCCACGGCCTTTCCATAATCCGGCTTTTCGGTGCCCTGCATGATGCCCGGCTTTTCGCGGAACTGACGACGAACCTCCTCCACGATGGAGCCGGCCGCCTTGCCGACGGCGGTCATGGCAATACCGCCGAAGAGATAGGGTATCAGACCGCCGAAGATCAGACCCGCCACCACGTAAGGGTTGGAGAGGCTGAAGGAAATCTCGCCGACATCCTGGAAGTAGGGATAGGTTGCGCCGTTCGCCGCGAAGTAGGCAAGGTCGTTGGAATAAGCCGCAAACAGAACGAGGGCGCCGAGACCGGCCGAGCCGATGGCATAGCCCTTGGTCACGGCCTTGGTGGTGTTGCCAACTGCGTCGAGCGCGTCGGTGGCCTTGCGCACATCCGGGTCGAGACCCGCCATTTCGGCAATGCCGCCGGCATTGTCCGTCACCGGGCCAAAGGCATCGAGCGCAACGATCATGCCGGCAAGACCGAGCATCGCGGTAACAGCAATGCCCGTACCAAAGAGGCCCGCCAACTGGTATGTGGAGATGATGCCCCCAACGATGACGATGGCGGGGAGTGCTGTCGATTCAAGCGAGACGGCAAGCCCCTGGATGACGTTGGTGCCGTGGCCGGTGACCGACGCCTGAGCGATGGAGTTGACCGGCCGCTTGTTGGTGCCGGTGTAGTATTCGGTGATCACCACGATCAGTGCCGTTACCAGAAGGCCGAGAAGGCCGCAGAAGAACAGGTTGGTGCCGGTGATGTCCATGCCGGCAACGGTTCCGATAGAACCCCAGCCTATGGTGAGCGAGGTTGCGACCGCAAGCCCGGCGATCGAGAAGATGCCGGTGGCAATCAGGCCCTTATAGAGCGCGCCCATGATCGAATTGTTGGTGCCGAGTTTGACGAAGAAGGTCCCGGCAATCGACGTCAGGATGCAGACGCCGCAGATGGCGAGCGGATAGAGCATGGCGTTTTCCAGCACCGGCGCTCCGGCAAAGAAGATCGCCGCTAGAACCATCGTCGCCACCACGGAAACCGCGTAGGTTTCGAAGAGGTCGGCGGCCATGCCTGCGCAGTCGCCGACATTATCGCCGACATTGTCGGCAATGGTGGCCGGGTTGCGCGGGTCGTCTTCTGGGATACCAGCCTCGACCTTGCCGACGAGGTCACCGCCGACATCCGCACCCTTGGTGAAAATGCCGCCACCAAGACGGGCGAAGATTGAGATCAGCGATGCGCCGAAGCCGAGCGAGACCAGCGCATCGATCACGTCGCGCGAGCCGGCTGGGTGGCCGAGCACGGAGGTCAGGATGAAATAATAAATGGAGACGCCAAGCAGCGCCAGGCCAGCAACGAGCATGCCGGTGATGGCGCCGGACTTGAAGGCGATATCGAGACCGGCTGCGAGGCTATGGGATGCGGCTTGGGCCGTGCGAAGATTGGCACGCACCGAAACATGCATGCCGATGAAACCGGCAGCACCGGAAAGAACGGCGCCAATGACGAAACCGACTGCGGCTTCCGGAGAGAGAAGAATCCACGCAGCGATCGTGACGATGATACCGACGATTGCGATGGTCAGATATTGACGTGCGAGATAGGCCTGAGCCCCCTCGCGAATATAGCCTGCTATTTCACGCATGCGCTCGTTGCCTTGATCGGCATCCAGAACGCTCTTCGTTGCCCAAATCGCATAAGCGATCGATAGGACACCGCATAAAATTACCAATGCAATGACGGTCATTCGCACTTACCTCCCATTGTGCCGGTTCGTCACATTTCCCCGGCGGGCGAAACCACATGCGGGGCGTGAGGCGCAGAACGCCTTACACCAGGATGAGCCATTTCATCCCCTCCCCGGGAAGAATGGCTTGCGGTGGCAAGATTGCGTTGCGATGACGCGTCGCGTCAAGCCCGAAGATCACGTGCTGGTGTGTATGGTTCTGATTCAGACCGCTTTTTGCGTCCGGCTGAAAATCAATGTCAGCACGAGGATGAGGCAAAAACCGGCGACTGGCCAGATGACGAGGTTCATCACCGACCAGCCCCATGCGGTGAAGACCTGCCCTGACGAGAAGGACGAAACCGCAACCGTGCCGAAGAGGATGATATCGTGAAATCCCTGCACCTTGTCGGCTTCATGCGGCCGGTAGCTGGAGGATACGATCGAGGTTGCGCCAATGAATCCGAAGTTCCACCCTGCCCCGAGCAGGATCAGCGCCAGCCAGAAGTTCCAGAGTTCGACGCCCATATGGGCGACGATGGCGCAGGCCATGAGTATGACGAGACCCGCGGCCACCACCTTCTCCGCGCCGAAGCGGGTAATCAGGACACCGGTAAAAAAGCTTGGCCCGAACATGGCAAGCACGTGCCACTGTATTCCAAGCGTTGCCAGTTCGCTCGGAAAGCCGCAGCCGATGACCATGGCAAGCGGCGCGCCTGTCATCATGAAGGTCATCAGAGCATAGGAGCCGATGCCGCAGATCATGCCGGTGATGAAACGGCGGGTGGCGACGATCTCGAAGAGCGGCCGTGCCGGAGCACTGGACACTGTCTGCTTCACCTCCGGCAGCTTCAGAAAACACAAGATCCCAGCCGCCAGAAGTCCAAGCGGCACGAGCGCAATGAATGTGCCTGCGAAGGTGACCGGCGAAAGAACATCCTTACCGAAAATGGCAAGCTGGGGGCCGACAATGGCAGAGACAACCCCGCCGGCCAGAATCCAGGAAATGGCCTTCGGCTTATAGAAGGAGGGTGAGGCATCGGCCGCTGCGAAACGGATTTTCTGAGTGAAGCCGCCAGCAAGACCGATCAGCATCAAGCCGAGCGCGAAGAGCCAGAAATCCATCCGAAAGAGTGCGACGGCAGCCAGCGCGCCGCCGGTCGAACACAGAAGCGCTCCCAGAATGAAGCCTGCTTTGCGCCCGAGAAAACGAGCGGCAAGCGCAACTGCCACCGCGCCAAGGGCAACACCGATGTTGAAGCCGGTAAGCGGCGCTGTCGCCAGGGATTTGTCGGTTCCGAGGAGTTGGTAACCCGCAAGCGCACCCACCGAGAAGCTCAACGGTCCGGCGGAGCCGAGAATCGCCTGTGCAAGGGTGAGGAGGAAAACGTTGCGCCTGGCCTCAGACAATTGGCCTTCCAGGCCCGCAACCGATACCGCGCTCATCTCGTCCCCACCTTCCCAATCGGCGTATGTCCCGCAAAGACTATAGCGTGACTTGCTGTCCAGCCTTGCGGGAAATCAAAAAGTGAGGGCGTGAAACTTAACGCTTGGTCTCGCCGCGAACCTGCTTTGCGATACGATCGAGCACCGCATTGACGAGCTTCGGTTCGTCATTTTCGAAGAACGCGCGGGCGATCTCGACATATTCGGTGACGATTACCGCAACCGGAACGTCCTTACGCTCGAGGATTTCGAAGGCGCCGGCACGCAGGATGGCGCGAACGGTGGTGTCGAGACGCGACAGCGGCCAGTCTTCCTGAAGTGCGGAACGCACCAGCGGGTCGATCTTCGTCTGGTCGCGCACGACGCCTGAAACGATCGAGCGGAACCAGGACGGGTCGGCCTTCAGATAGGTCTCACCATCCACTTCCTTGCCAAGGCGGTGCGTCTCATATTCGGCAACAACTTCCATGACGCCGGTACCGCCGACATCCATCTGGTAGAGCGCCTGTACCGCCGCAAGGCGCGCAGCGCCGCGCTGGTTGACGGGTTTGATGGAAGGCTGACGCGGCTCTGCGCCGTTTTCGACACTCGTCATCCGATCAACCACCCAGCTTCTTTTTCAACTCGATCATCGTCAGCGCGGCACGTGCGGCAAAACCGCCCTTGTCCTTGTCGGAACGACGAACGCGCGCCCAGGCCTGCTCGTCGTTTTCGACGGTCAGGATGCCATTGCCGATGGCGAGCGACTCGCTGACGGTAAGGTCCATGATGGCGCGGGAGGATTCATTGGCAACGATATCGAAGTGATAGGTCTCACCACGGATGACCATGCCGAGCGCGACGAAGCCGTCATATTCCGTGCCGCCATTGTCTGCGCCATCGAGCGCCATGGCAATCGCTGAGGGAATCTCCAGCGCGCCTGGAACCGTGATGATGTCATACGTGGCGCCAGCCTCTTCGAGCGCGAACTTTGCGCCATCGAGCAGGGCATCGGCCATATCGTCATAAAAGCGTGCTTCCACGATGAGAAGATGGGGCTGGGACATGGGGGTTTCCTGAAAATCTGCGCCGGATCATACCGGCTTTTGGGGCGGTCAAACCATGGCTGGCCGCGCTTGGCAAGCATTTTTAATGCAATGCTGCCGCGTGCTCGATGCCGCGAGCCGGTTTTCGTAACTATGATCAGCTTCTCTGCCACGCCAGATGGAGACCGAGCCCCATCAAAATCGCGCCGGCTCCGCGCCGGGCAACCGTTTGCGCCAAAGCCGACCGCTTCAACCGTCCAGCGGCAAGCCCCGCCACCAGAACCACGACAAAATCCGCCGAGGTGAAGATGATGTTGACGGCAACGCCGAGGATCAGGAACTGCAGCCAGATCGGAAACGTCGCAGCGGGATCGACGAATTGCGGCAGGAATGCCAGGAAGAACAACGCCGTCTTCGGATTCAACACCTCAACGACAATGCTGTCAATGAAGGCCCGCTTTGCAGACTTCTGAGAAATCGTGACGCTGCCCGTTGCTTCATCGTTGAGCCGGGCTCTGAGCATGGAGAAGCCAAGCCAGATGAGATAGCAGGCACCGCCGAACTTCACCGCGAGATAAAGCCATGGGACTGCCTGAAACAGGACCGAAAGGCCAGCGGCCGCCGCAATGATGTGGACATAACAGCCAAGGTGAATGCCGAGCACGGCCATCAAGCCGGCAGCGCGGCCCCGCGCCATGGTCTGGGCTATTGTGTAAAGCATCGCAGGTCCTGGCACATAGGCAAACAGAGCCGTCGTAACCAGGAATGCCGCAAGTAGTTCATAAGACGCCATTGTGAGCTCCGTAGAGTTTGGCGCTCACTCAGCGCCTTCATCATTGTGACGGAGCATCCTACTTCGACGGAAATTCCGCAAGCCGTGCTGCGTAACGGGCCATGGTATCAACTTCGAAATTGACGAAATCGCCAGGCTTGCGATCACCCCAGGTGGTGACGGAAAGCGTGTGGCGGATCAGCAGCACATCGAAATCCGGACCGTCCACCGCATTCACCGTCAGCGACGTACCGTCCAGCGCCACCGAGCCCTTGGGCGCAACGAACTTCGCCAGATGCTCCGGAGCGCGCAAACGGATACGGACCGCCTCCCCTTCCGGCTCGACGGCAAGAATTTCGGCCTTGCCATCAACGTGACCTGAAACGATATGGCCGCCGAGCTCGTCGCCGATTTTCAGGGCGCGCTCGAGATTGACGCGCGTTCCCTTCTCCCAAGCGGAGATGGTGGTGAGGCGAAGCGCTTCTTCCCAGGCTTCGACCTCATACCAGCGCTCGTTGCTGCCCTCTTCAGGCAGTTTCGTCACCGTCAGGCAGACCCCGCCATGGGAAATGGACGCGCCCATATCGATGGTCTTCGGATCGTAATTGGTGGCGACGCGCAGACGCACGCCTTCGGCCAGCGGGTGAAGCTCGGAAACGGTTCCAACATCGGTGACGATACCCGTAAACATCAAAGCGGCCTTTCATAATCGAAACAGCGGTCGGGACCGTAGACGGTCTCACCGACGAGGGAATAGGTGTCAGGGATATCGGCGCGCTTGATCGGCGTTTCAATACCGCCAGCACCGATGATAGTGGGGCTTTCGAACAGCAGGATGCGATCCACCAAGTCTGCCTCGAGGAAGGCCTTGGCGGCAACCGCACCACCTTCGACGAGAAGCTCCGAAAGCCCGCGTGCACCGAGTATGAGGAGCAGATCCTCAATGTTCTTCGCGCTCAGGACTTCGGCGCCTGCCGATGCCAGCACAGCGCGCCTCTCCGCAAGATCGCGTGCCTCTGCAGAACTTGGCATTTCCACGACGACAAGCGGAACATCGCGCGCGGTCTTCACCAGCTTGGAATGGGTCGGCAATTCCAGTCGTCTGTCCAGCACGAACCGGATGGGCGAATACTGTTCCATTCCCGATATGCGGACGTTGAGCTCGGGATCATCGGCGATAGCCGTTCCGATACCCACGAGAATGCCGTCGCAGCGGGCGCGCAATTCATGCACGGCGCGGCGCGCTTCCGCGCCTGTAATAGCAACCTGACCCGCGCCCTTTCGGCCAATCATGCCATTGGCAGAGACCGCGAGTTTCAGGATCACATGAGGGCGCTTCTTGAGCTTGCGCGTGAGATAGGCGGCAAGAGCGCGCTCGCCCTCCCTCCGTAGCACACCTGTCTGGACTTCGATCCCCGCATCGCGCAAGACCTGGTAGCCACGGCCCGAGACACGTTCGTCCGGATCGTCCACGGCCACGACGACACGGGCGACGCCATGATGCGCCAGTGCGTTGGCGCAGGGGGGCGTCTTTCCCCAATGGGCGCAGGGCTCGAGCGTGACGTAGGCGGTTGCGTCACGCGCCGCTTCACCGGCAAGGTCCAGCGCATTGCGCTCGGCATGCGGCCTGCCGCCAATGGATGTGACGGCTTCGGCCACGATCACGCCATCCTTGACGAGAACGCAGCCAACGGAGGGGTTAGTATCGGTAAAGCCAGTATTCTGCCGCGAAACCTCGATGGCCCGCGCCATGAATCTCTCGTCCTCGGCTTGGGAAGCCACGGTCTCAGGTTCCGGAGTCTGTATCGCGGGCGATCTTGGCGTTGATTTCCGCAATGACGTTTTCGAAGTCTTCCGCATGGGAAAAATCGCGATAGACCGAGGCGTAGCGGACGAATGCTACGTCATCGAGACTCTTCAGCGCTTCCAGTACCTGCAGGCCGATTTCTTCCGATGCGATTTCCGTTTCACCCGAGCTTTCCAGCCGGCGCACGATGCCAGACACCGCGCGCTCAATACGATCGCGATCGACAGGGCGCTTGCGAAGCGCGATCTCGAAGGATCGCACCAGCTTCTCCCGATCGAATGCCAGCTTGCGGCCGCTCTTCTTGATCACCATGAGTTCGCGCAATTGCACGCGCTCATAGGTGGTGAAGCGACCGCCGCAATCCGGGCAGATGCGCCGCCGGCGGATGGAGGTGTTATCCTCCGCCGGACGTGAGTCCTTGACCTGAGTGTCTTCAGAACCGCAGAAAGGGCAGCGCATCCTATCGCCTTCTTACATGTAGGGATACATCGGGAAGCGATCGGTCAGAGCGACGACCTTCTCGCGCACCGCTGCTTCCACGGAGGCATTGCCTTCATCGGAATTGGCAACCTTCAGACCATCGAGAACTTCCACGATCAGCTTGCCGATTTCGCGGAACTCGGCTTCCTTGAAGCCACGGGTCGTGCCGGCCGGCGTGCCGAGGCGGATACCGGAGGTGACGAAAGGCTTTTCTGGATCGAAAGGAATGCCGTTCTTGTTGCAGGTGATGTAGGCGCGACCGAGTGCTGCTTCCGCCCGCTTGCCGGTGGCGTTCTTCTTGCGAAGGTCGACCAGCATCAGGTGGTTGTCCGTGCCGCCGGATACGACGTCGACGCCGCCTTCGATCAGCGTTTCGGACAGAACCTTGGCGTTCTTGACGACCTGGGCTGCGTAATCCTTGAACTCCGGCTTCAGCGCTTCACCGAAGGCGACAGCCTTGGCAGCGATGACGTGCATCAGCGGACCGCCCTGGAGACCAGGGAAGACGGCGGAGTTGAACTTCTTCGCCAGATCTTCGTCGTTCGTCAGGATCATGCCACCGCGCGGGCCGCGCAGAGACTTGTGGGTGGTGGTGGTTGCCACATGCGCATGCGGGAATGGCGACGGATGCTGGCCACCGGCAACGAGGCCTGCAATGTGCGCCATGTCGACCATCAGGTAGGCACCGACTTCGTCGGCGATCTCGCGGAAGCGCTTCCAGTCCCAAACGCGGGAATAGGCCGTGCCGCCAGCCAGAATGAGCTTCGGCTTAGTTTCCTTGGCCTTGCGTTCCACTTCGTCCATGTCGAGCAGGTTGTCGCCTTCACGAACGCCATAGGAGACGACGTTGAACCACTTGCCGGACATGTTGACCGGCGAACCGTGGGTCAAGTGACCTCCCGAATTCAGGTCGAGACCCATAAACGTATCGCCCGGCTGCAGCAGCGCGAGGAAAACGGCCTGGTTCATCTGCGAACCGGAGTTTGGCTGAACGTTGGCAAAGTTGACGCCGAACAGCTTCTTGGCGCGGTCGATGGCAAGCTCTTCGGCAATATCGACGAACTGGCAGCCGCCATAATAGCGCTTGCCCGGATAGCCTTCAGCATACTTGTTGGTCATGATCGAGCCCTGGGCTTCGAGCACGGCGCGGGACACGATGTTTTCCGAGGCAATCAGCTCGATCTCGTGACGCTGGCGACCCAGCTCCTTCTCGATCGCGCCAAAGATATCCGGATCGATTTCGGCAAGCGGCTTGGAGAAGAAGGCATCTGTGTTCGACATGATGAAGGCTCCTGAAACAGTAATGCGATGGCGTCTTAGCGCCCCACCCGTATAAGAGCAATAAGCGCAGCGAGATTTGACCGTCAAACTGCGACGTCGCGCGTAAAAAATGCAAAATGCGCGACATGAACAAAGAAAAAAGCCGCGTCCGGTGGGGCGCGGCTTTCTTGTCTGTCTGAACAGCAATCAGTTGCGCGGCAACAGATCCTCGCCGATCGAGCCGGATGGCTGCTCCTGCGTGTTCGTCGTATTGAGCGCCAATTCGGCATTTCCGTCATTGCCGTAAATATCGTCACGGAACTGCACGACGCCATCCTTCGCCGACCATGCGGTGATGTAGACGAAGTAGACCGGGATTTCGGTCGAGAGTTTGATCGGCGTGTTGACGCGGCTTGCAATGACGCGCTCGATTTCCTGGCGCGACCAGCCGGGCGTGTCGCGCAGCATCCAGGTCGTCAGGTCGCGCACGTTCTGCACACGCACGCAACCGGATGATTCAAAGCGCATCAGCTTGTTAAACAGGCCCTGCTGGGGCGTGTCATGCATGTATTCGTTGTTCGGGTTGTGGAAGTTGATCTTGGTCGAGGACATGGCATTGTTCTTGCCGGGGTCCTGACGGAACATCAGGTTCGGTGCCTTCGGCGCGAACCAATCCACTGTCTGCGGAGACACTTCCTGGCCACGGCCATCCAGCAGGCGGATGTTGTTGCGCTCCAGATAGGTCGGGTCCTTCTGCATCAGCGGAACGATGTCCTTTTCGACGATCGAGCGCGGAGCCGTCCAGTATGGGTTGAGAATGATTTCGTAGATCTTCGAGTTGATGATGTGCGTCGGGCGGCTGGCGCGGCCGACAACAGCTGTGTTGCGCAGAACCACGCGGTTGTTTTCCACCGCCTCGATGGAGGCTGCCGGAATATTCACCATCACGTGGCGCTGGCCGAGATCGCCCGCCATCGTCTGGATGCGGATGAGGTTGGTCTGCAACTGTGCCATGCGCAGCTGCGCCGAAACGTTCAGCGCTTTCAGCGTATATTCGCCGATCACGCCATCTGCCGGAAGGCCATGGCGTGCCTGGAAGCGCTTCAACGCACCATCGACGTAGGAATCGAAAGCGCTGGAGATGCCGGCTTCACGCGGAAGATCGCCCGAAATCATCAGACGCTGACGAAGTGCCTGAACGGACGGATCGCTGACGCCGATCTGCAGACGCTGCTGGCTTGGCGGCACTTCCGGCCAGCCACCATTGGAGACGATCTGCTGATACTGCATGATCGCCTGCTGCATGTAGGTGGGGGCTTCAGGGCCAAGAACCGGGTTGTTGGAAACGACGCCAACGGCCGAGCGCGAGGAGTTCGCATCAAACTGATCGTCCCAATTGCCGCGGCGCGAGGATCCGATCAGATCGTTGAACGCGTCCTGCGCCAGCGCAGGCGCAGCAAGCGCGACAGCGCCGAGCGAAACGGCGGAGCGCAGCATGGCGCGGCGAGAGAGCAATTCGGGCACGGATTTCTTAGTCATTCTACCTACCAGCCATTTCGTCAGGCAACCTTATGGATGCCTAGAACAACATGATTAACAAACGTTTTCGGACGCCTGCCGGCAGGAAATACTTCATGCGAAATCAAAACTGACGCATCATGCGATGATGGAAGAGACCGCCGGCTCCCTCGCTTTGGCGGTCCCATACCAATATGGCCAATTCGTGTCACCTTGACACTGCTCACGAAGCTGTGTCGCCGGGCCTTTTCGGCGTGAACCGCACAAAAATGCAACAAGCCGGACGCGTTTTGGCATCCGGCTTTGCAAAACTCTGTGGCGACGTCCTCAGAGACGATATGCGATCGATTCATTCCACAAGCGTTCCACACTTGAATTATCTTCACAATTCCCGAAGACTGGCGCGTCATCGTGCGCTCGGGATCGGTGGCGCGTCCAACGGTATAGCGGCGCGTAGTAGCTTTTCTATCGCGACAGCGCTCTTTTCGAGGTAATCCGGCGAGGCCGAGGCATAGATTTCCGTGATGTTATAAGATGGCATCTTGTGCCAGAGCTGCGACCCGACCTCCGAAGGCGACACGCCCTCTTGGGACAAAGCATTTCCAGAGGAACAACGGCGAGACGAAGCTGCATAACGACTAGAGAACCCGCTTCGGCGGATTTTTATCTGCCCGTTGCTATCTGAGGAGCTACGTCAGTGACAGTTGTTCCGAGCTGACCAAATCCAAACACCCACACGCATCCCACCAAAACCACAAAAACGGTTAAGACGGATACAATGGTAAAGCGGCCAACTGCGGACGCTTTGAACCAGCCAATTTCAAAATGTAGGGAGTCTCTCGGATCTTCCATGGGCGCACCTCTGCTTAAATAAAAACAAGAAGTGCTGCTGCCTGCTGCGCATACTGACCAAACACCCGATTCGATGCAATAGCAGTAAAGATGAAGCCCCAACTAGTACACAGGCGCAACTACCCATTTATTGGACTTAGTTATTGATTTTAAGATGTATTCATCGTTTACAAAGAAGACTTATTCACAGGCTCTGAACAGCCGAATTCAGCCAATAAATCGCCTTTCAGCCACGACCTAGCGCATCTATATGATTCTCCTGGCTAATATTTGCAGGCCGAATACATGGCTACATCAAGGTTCTGAATGCTCAACTGGGTTTCCAGTGTGTCGCTCTCGCTAATCGTGGGGCGATTTTGTGCGTACACGATACAAGCCGCGCTTGCGGGCGTCGCGCAGCCGCTCATCCACGGGACGAGACTGATTGCGATCCATAGCATCAGCGGCGTTTTGGATGGATTTGAGATCATCTCGCGCTCTCTTCCCTTCCGCTAAAGCCTTCGCGGCTGAGCACATCGCGCTCACCTTTCTGCCACAGCGCACGTATCCGCGTTGGAACTCCTGCAGCTTATTGTCGGGGCCTAGCCAAGGGCGTAAGTAAAATTGAAGAATGTAATGGTGGTTCAAGCCATTCTCTCTGACGACATCCCATTCTAACGTCCAACAGAATGGTGAAAAGGCACTTCACGGAGGGAATCCGTGAGCGCCCAAAATTTACCGCTGGAGGTCGGATTCGGTGGCGCGAGAGTGGCGCGCGAATATACGCCACCCGTGCATTTGAGTGCCCTTCTACGCATTACCGCGCCAGTTAGAGTACTCTAATTTGAAAGCGAAATCTGTTCTCTAACCAATTAGAGGCGATATGCGATCGAGTCGTTCCAGAAGCGATCCAGGCGCTGCAGCAGCTTGTTCATTTCGGCGAATTCGCCAGTGCCGATGCCGCCAACCTTTTCGATCGAGCCGATGTGACGCTCATAGAGGCGAGCAACCGTTTCGGCGATATCCTGGCCCTTATCGGTGAGAGAGATACGAACCGAGCGGCGGTCGATGCGCGAGCGCTGGTGGTTGATGAAGCCGAGGTCGACGAGCTTCTTGACGTTGTAGGAAACGTTGGAGCCGAGATAGTAGCCACGCGAGCGAAGTTCGCCGGCGGTCAGTTCGGAGGTGCCGATGTTGAAGAGCAGGAGTGCCTGGACGGCGTTGACGTCATCGCGACCCTGACGGTCGAATTCGTCCTTGATGACATCGAGAAGGCGGCGGTGCAGGCGTTCGACGAGATGGAGAGACTCCATGTAGAGCGAACGGATGGCTTCTTCCTGTACGTCGGTTACAACTGCCTGTGGCTTTGCTTTGCTATTGATCATGACTGCCTCACTGTTTTGTTTGGCGGTGTTGATTTTGTTTCCCGCCTTGAGAGCAAACCTAAGCAATGCGCATAAAATTCTACTTAAAATGCATCATTAACGAGTGGTTACCGGATGTTGGCGCCCAGGGGCTGAGGAGCGGCGGGCAGCGGCACGGAATTATCAGCGCCAATTAAATCAATAGCTTAGCCAATAAATTTCCGGAAAAACAGGCCGCAAGAGCTTTATCATTATGGTGAATCAATCCTTGCGCGCTCGTCATTTTGGCGCGCATCCAGCCAGAAAGCGACCTGGAATAGTATATAAACAGTTGCCACGATGCAGTGCATGACCGGGACCAGCGTGTTGCTGCCGAAGATATTGGGCCACACCTTGTACATGGCGATCTGCGCACCCGCGCCGATAACCCAGATGACGGCGCCCCACGATACGCCAAGCCACAGTCCAAGGGCAGCCACCGGAAAGACGACGGCCAACCCGGTACCCGCAACCCGCCAGGGAAGATTGAGCATATCGAAGCGCGCGTGGCCGCTCAGCGTATAACCCGTCAGCATGGCCCAGTACTGCAGTCCGAACCAGAAACAGGAAGCCGCCACCAGTCTGAGAAAGACAAAGTAGAGGATTTCCGTCAAAGGCAGCTTCGGGTGCGGTGGAGAATCAGGTTCCATGGCGCGAAGATACGTTTCTGGCGTGGCTCCTGCCAATGGATAATTGCGGGAGGTCACAGCCCACTTGAGCCGCACGCCCCGCAGTACTTCTTTTACGGCGCTCAAACGTCAGGACATGGCGCATCCCCCGCATCTAAAAGCGCTCAGGATTTTCGAGCTGGCCGTGGGTCAGACCGTCGCATTCGCATACCACTTCTCTTATGTTATGCCATCATTACACTCTGGCGTTCTATCGAAGCCACATTTACGCGCAGCTTCTAATATTCAGACGGAAACATCATAAGAGAGCATGACCGAGGAACCAGATCCACCGGACAGGCTTTTAAGGAAAAGACATGACCGACAAGACCCATTTGGTAGATCACATTACTGGCCACCGCCGCATGCGGCGCATCCGCAAGGCCGACTGGACACGCCGGCTCGTGCGCGAGAACCAGCTGACGGTTGATGATCTGATCTGGCCGGTCTTCGTCGTTCCCGGTACGAACATCGTCGATCCCATCCCCTCAATGCCCGGCGTCAATCGCATGAGCGTCGACAAGCTGGTCGAAGCAGCCAAGGAAGCGGCCGATCTCGGCATCCCTGCCCTTGCGACATTCCCCAATATTGCAATGGAACTGCGAGACGAGACAGGATCGCAGGTGCTGGAAGCCAACAACCTGATCAACCAGGCCACGGCGGCGATCAAGAGGGCAGTTCCCAATATCGGCGTGATCACCGATGTAGCGCTCGATCCCTTCACCAGCCACGGGCATGACGGGATCCTGCGCGGCGACGATATCGTCAATGACGAAACGGTCGATCAGGTGGTGAGAGCCGCCGTGATGCAGGCGGATGCGGGTGCGGATATCATCGCGCCTTCCGAAATGATGGACGGCCGGATCGGCGCGATCCGCCGTGGGCTTGATGCGGCCGGCCACCAGGGCGTCGGTATCATGGCCTATGCGACGAAATTCTCCTCGGGTTTCTACGGACCCTATCGCGAGGCGATTTCCACCAGTGGCCTGCTGAAGGGCGACAAGAACAGCTATTACATCAGCCCGGCGAACGGCACCGAGGCGATGCGGGATGCCGCTCTCGACGTGGAAGAAGGCGCCGACATGCTGATGGTGAAGCCAGGCCTTCCCTATCTCGACATCTGTTGGCGGCTGAAGGATGCTTTCGGCCTTCCGACCTTCGCCTATCAGGTCTCGGGCGAGTATGCGCAGATCAAGGCGGCGGCGATGAATGGCTGGATCGATGGCGACCGGGTGATGATGGAAACTCTGCTCTGCTTCAAGCGGGCCGGTTGCGATGGAATCCTCACCTACTTCGCCGTCGACGTGGCAACAAAGCTTGCAAAGGGCTGAGGAGCGGGCTCATTGCATTTGCGGCGGTCCACACCATATCTTTGCTGAAAAGGAGAAACCGCCGATGAGCTTCAACCCGAACCCGACCTACGTTCCGACCGAGGACTGGCGCGCCTATGAGGGTGTGCTGAGCCGTCGCGTCGTGGCGTTCATCATCGACTATGTGATGGTGCTTCTGCTGTGCATTCCGGCAGCCGTGATCGTGTTCTTTCTCGGCATCCTGACGCTCGGCTTTGGCTTCATGCTCTTTCCTGCGCTGTTCTTCATCGTCGCCATTCTCTATTTCGGCATGACGCTTGGCAGCACCGCGCAGGCCACCCCCGGCATGCGTGTTGCCGGCATTCAGATGGCGCGCCTTGACGGCCGTCGAATCGACTTCCTGATCTCGACAGCTCACATCGCGCTCTTCTGGATCATCAACTCGATCCTTACGCCGCTTATCCTACTGGCAGGCCTGTTTACCGAGCGATCGAGACTGGTCCACGACTTCCTTCTGGGAACAGTGACGATCAGAACCCGCTAGGAATTCAGAGCGAAACGTATTGAAGCCGCTCCAGCGGCTTCAATTTTATTGACAGGTCTCTTCGAGAGTTGACGTTTTCCACCTTTTTGTCATTCTGACATAGAAGGTTGGCTTGCGAAGGGAGCGATTGGGTTCGATGAACACGCAGACGACGCCTTCTCCGCAATTTTATCTCACCGCACCGGCCACTTGCCCCTACCTTCCGAACCAGTTGGAACGGAAGGTTTTTACGCATCTGGTGGGGCCTCGCGCGCCCGAGATGAACGACCTGCTGACGCAGGGCGGGTTTCGTCGTTCTCAAAACATCGCCTATCGTCCTGCCTGCGAGAATTGCCGTGCCTGCGTCTCCGTCAGAATCCTGGCCGATGGCTTCACGCCAACGAAATCGATGCGGCGAATAATGGCGACGAATGACGATCTCGTGGCGACCGTTCACCGGGCCGAACCGTCCACCGAACAATTCTCGCTCTTTCGACGCTACCTCGATCGGCGTCATACATCAGGCGGCATGTCGGATATGTCGGCGCTCGATTACGCGGTGATGGTGGAAGACACCCATGTCAACACGCGCATCATCGAGTATCGAAAGCGAGAGCCGGGTGCGAGTATCGACGACAGCAAACGCGGAGAGTTGATCGCTGTTGCGCTCACAGACATGATGAGCGACGGCCTCTCCATGGTCTATTCCTTCTTCAATCCCGATCTTGAGAAGCGCTCGCTTGGCACCTTCATGATCCTCGATCACATTGCCCGCACCCGCACGCTTGGTCTGCCTCATGTCTATTTGGGCTACTGGGTCGATGGCTCGGACAAGATGGGATACAAGACGCGGTATCATCCCCAAGAGCATCTGACGCCGCGCGGCTGGGAATTATACACGCCAGAAACCGTTTGACCCTGCAATTGCCGCATCTGTCACACTGTGTTATAACAGCGTTATAACGGAGTGTTTAAGATGAATGTGACGGTTCGCAAGATTGGCAATTCGGAAGGAATAATTATTCCCAAAGAAGTTCTGGATCGCCTTGGCGTCAGGGCTGGTGATGTCCTAACGTTGAGTGAAGACGGGCAGAAATTGGAGCTCGTCCCAGAACAATCTGATCTTCAAGAGCAACTGGCAGCCGCTCGTCGCGGCATGGAAAAGTACAAGGTTGCCCTTCGGGAGCTTGCTAAGTGACAATCAAGTGGCTCTCCAAAGCAGCCATAACCATCATTCATCAGGAGCAGATCGAAGCACATGGTGGTCTGCCTGGATTAAAGGATGACAACGCACTTGAAGCGGCGCTGGCGCGCCCTGTCAACAAAGCGGTGTATGGCGAAGAGAATTTAATGGCGCTCGCTGCGGCATATCTCTTCGGTATTGCTCGCAACCACCCTTTTTCTGATGGAAATAAGCGCACCGGCTTTCTCGCTGCCTATACGTTCTTACTGATCAATGGCTACGAAATTGTCGCCGATCAAAGCACCGTCATAGAATTCGTTCTGGCCGTGGCGGCGGGTGAAATAGACGAAGAGGGCATTACCGCTTTCTTCAAGGATCACACCTTAGCATTCCGCTAATCGATGACAGCTTCCGTCCCCGGAAGCTGTCATTTATCAACTTTAGCCGCCGAACTTACCACTGCGCGGGAAGCCCTTTGGAACGCTGCGGCCGACACCAGCCCGATCGCCCATCCATTCAAGCAGCTCGTCACCGACCTTGGAGAAGGAGCGCCCAGCGCTGTCCTCCCAAGACAGACCGGTCGCGATCGCGAAGCACTTCACATCCGACACGCCGCCATCCTTGTAACGCTGCAGGCGGACACCCTTTCCGCGCGACATTTCCGGCACTTGCGACAATGGGAAGGTCAGCATCTTGCGGTTTTCGCCGACGACAGCGACGTGATCGCCGATGACGGGTACCACGAGCTTGGTTTCATCCGGCATGGAGACGTTCATGATCTGCTTGCCCTTGCGGGTGTTGGCGACCATTTCCGTTTCCGGGATGACAAAGCCATTGCCGCCGGTCGAGACGATCAGCAGCTTGCGGGATGCATCGTGGACAAAGGCGGTCAGGATGTCCTGATCATTCTCCATATCCACCATGATGCGTACCGGCTCGCCGTGCCCGCGGCCGCCAGGCAGCTTGTCGGCGCCGAGCGTATAGACCTTGCCGCCGGTGGTTACGAGAAGCAGCTTGTCTGTCGTCTGCGCCGGGAAGGCCAGCTTCGGCCCGTCGCCTTCCTTGAAGGTCAGGCTCGACGTATCGGACATATGGCCCTTCAACGCCCTGATCCAGCCCTTCTGCGAGATGACGATCGTCACCGGTTCCTTCTCGATCATCGCCTGCTGGATGGCTTCGACATCGGCATTCGGCGCATCGGCAAACTGCGTGCGGCGGCGGCCAAGCTCGGTTGCCTTGGCGTATTTCTTCTTGACCTCACCGATCTCCCAGGAAACCGCCTGCCACTGTTTCTCGTCGGATGCCAAGAGGGATTCGATCTCGCCCTTTTCCTTGCTGAGTTCGTCGAATTCCGTACGGATTTCGAATTCTTCCAGCTTGCGCAAAGAGCGAAGACGCATGTTAAGAATGGCTTCGGCCTGATTGTCGGTCAGCCCGAACCGCGCCATCATCACTGGCTTCGGCTCATCCTCTTCACGGATGATGCGGATGATCTCATCGATGTTGAGATAGGCAATGAGCAGGCCGCCGAGGATTTCCAGGCGGCGATCAATTGCCGCCAGGCGGAATTTCGAGCGGCGAACCAGAACTTCCTTGCGGTGCGCCAGCCACTCGGTCAGCACCTCGTTCAGCGCCATCACCTTTGGCACGCGGCCAAGCGACAGCACGTTCATGTTCAGCGGAATACGGCTTTCCAAATCCGACAGGCGGAAAAGCGATTCCATCAGCAGCGTCGCGTCCACCGTGCGGTTTTTCGGCACCAGAACGATACGAACGTCTTCAGCGGACTCGTCGCGCACGTCTTCCAGAAGCGGCAGCCTGCGGGCCAGCAGCAGTTCGGCGATCTTTTCTATCAGCCGCGACTTCTGCACCTGGAACGGAATTTCGGTAATGACGATCTGGTAACCGCCACGGCCGAGATCTTCCGTTTCCCATTTGGCACGGACGCGGAAACCGCCACGACCGGTCTTGTAGGCCTCGAGAATATTCTCGCGGCTTTCGATGATGATGCCGCCTGTCGGCAGATCGGGACCGGGAATGAATTCCAAAAGCTTCTCGACGCTCGCATCCGGATGCTTGATCAGATGAAGAGCCGCGTCGCAGATTTCATGGGCATTGTGCGGCGGGATGGATGTCGCCATGCCGACTGCAATGCCGGAGGAGCCATTGGCCAGCAGGTTTGGAAACGCGCCGGGCATGACCACCGGCTCTTCGTCTTCCTCGTTGTAGGTGGGGCGAAAATCGACTGCGTCCTGCTCGATGCCTTCCAGAAGCAGAGCCGCGACATCGGTCATACGCGCTTCGGTGTAACGCATGGCAGCTGCGCCATCGCCGTCGATGTTGCCAAAGTTACCCTGGCCATCGACCAGCGGGTAGCGAATGGCAAAATCCTGCGAAAGTCGCACGAGCGCATCGTAGATCGACGCATCGCCATGCGGGTGGAATTTACCCATGACATCGCCGACGATACGGGCGCATTTCTTGAACGCGGAATTGGGACGAATACCCATCTCGCTCATGGCATGCACGATGCGTCGATGAACCGGCTTCAATCCGTCACGAACATCCGGAAGCGCGCGATGCATGATGGTCGATAGCGCATAGGCGAGGTAACGCTCTTCGAGCGCCGCCTTCAAATCGACCGGCACAATATGATCGTCGTCTCCGCCCGATGGCGGATTAAGATTTTTTCCCATGGCGACTGCCTATCGGAAATAGGCGGTTACGGCAAGAAATCCGGGCTTTCTGCGCTGTGGATGACAAGCGTTAAGCCTATATTTTTATGCAATCTTGTTTTTGTGCCGCAATTCAGCCATTCGTTGCACAGTACCACTTCGGTCAATCGCGCTCGTGCTGCATATGTGGACGCGTGATGTGCCTATTCTTGTTGCGGATGTTCGCGCCTTAAGGGAAGAGACAGAATGAGACTTGAAACCACACGGAATTTCCTGTTTGCCAGCGCAGCCGTACTGGCATTTGCGTCTCCGGCTTTCGCCCTGGATGGCGCCGATGTGCTGAAGAAAATGAATGCTGCCTACCACGTGCAGGGCGCAGAAATCACAGCCAAGTCCGTCGCCACCAACGGCGACAATGTCACGCTGTCCGGCGTCGTAATTGGCAGCGGCATGGACCCGGCACAGCAGTTTCCGATTGGCAACGTCACGCTCGAAGGCGTCGAAGAAGACAATGGCGGCTACACCATTGAGAAGATGAGCTTCGAGAACGTCAACTACGCCAAGGAAAAGGTAGCGATCACCATCGACGACCTCTACATGACCGGCGTCGTTGTTCCAGCAGATGCGACGGCAAATACAGTCGATGCCATGCTGTTTTACGATGAAGCCCATACCGGCCCGGCCTCCGTCAAGATCGATGGCAAGGAAGCGTTCTCCATAGCCGAGAGCAATGCCACGATGACCAAGAGCGAAGATGGCGGCACGCTCAGCTTCGATCTCACGGCAGAGGGCTTCAAGGGCGATCTGAGCGGCGTCACCGATCCGAAGTCGAAAGAGGCGATCGACGCGCTTCAGCTTAAATCTCTGAGCGGCGACCTCAACGTCAACGGCTCTTGGGAAGTTGCACCCGGCACGATAAATGTCGACGAATACTCGATCGACGTCGAGAATGTCGGTCGCCTGGATATGAGCTTCAGCATCTCCGGCTATACGATGGCTTTCATCAAGTCGATGCAGGATGCCGTCAAGGCGCAGGAAGCCAACCCCAACAAGGAACAGGCAGATCAGGCCTTCGGCCTTGCCATGCTTGGTCTCATGCAGCAGCTGACCTTCAACAATGCCAAGATCAGCTTTGATGATGCCGGCATTACCAAGCGCGGTATCGATTACGCCGCCAAGGAGCAGGGCACGACGAGCGAGCAGCTCTCGCAGATGATCAAGGGCATGGCGCCCATGATGATCGCACAACTCAACATTCCGGAACTGCAGAACGCCGTATCTGCGGCTGTGAACACCTATGTCGACGACCCGAAGAACTTCACGATCTCGGCAGCGCCAGCAAAGCCCGTTCCCTTCCCGATGATCATGGGCGCGGCAATGGGGGCGCCGAACACGATCCCGAGCGTTCTGGGCGTCACCGTCACCGCCAACCAATAGTCTCTTCAACAAGCCCCGGATCAATCGTTCGGGGCTTTTTCCTGCCAAGCAGGTTAGCAAGCGAGACCTCGACAGCGCCTAAACCAGCAAAGCCTGGGGTCATCCGTTTCTTCGAAACCATCCCAAACGTCCTGACCTTGCGCCCCTATGTCGCTCCCTCTAAAACCTAAAAAACTTCGATACCTCTGCTTAGGGTGAGAGAGTGTGTGCCTCTCCAATCCTTCAATGAAGGAATGACATTCGTGCAAGACAATATCAGCGGCTCCGTTATCGTCATTTCCAGCCATGTCATGCGCGGCTCGGTGGGCAATCGGGCTGCCGTCTTCGGCCTGGAGACGCTCGGCTTTCCTGTCTGGGCTGTGCCGACGATCGTGATGCCGTGGCATCCCGGCCAAGGCCCCTCCACCCGTCTTCGTTTCGATGGCGAGGCCTTCGATGCGGCCATGGGAGATCTGGCCGCATCGAAATGGCGTGGAGAAGTCAAAGCGGTTCTCACCGGCTATTTCGGCAGCGCCGACCAGGTGCGCTCGGTCGCGCGTTTGATCCGTACATTGAGAGAAAACAACCCCGATCTGATCTATGTCTGCGACCCTGTTATGGGAGACAAGGGCGGGCTTTATGTCCCGATCGAAACCGCCGAAGCGATCCGCGACGAGCTTGTATCACTTGCGACGGTTTCCACGCCCAATCGCTATGAACTGGCCTGGATGAGCGGTGCTGAGCTCAACACCAATGCCGAGATCATGGATGCGGCCCTTGCGCTCGGTCCGCCGAAGATGCTCGTTACCTCCGCTGTTCCGATGATGGCAAACGGTATTGGCAATCTGTTCCTCAGCGGACGCCATGCGCTGCTTGCCGAACACCGCGCCATCGAAAACGTGCCGAACGGACTTGGCGACCTGCTTGCGGCAGTCTTTCTCGCCCGCGTGCTTCAAGGCGTGGATGACGAAAAGGCGCTGCAATTGGCAACCGCCAGCGTCTTTGAAATTCTGGCCCGCACCATGAAGCGCGGCGCCAACGAGCTCACGCTCGAAACAGATGCGTCAAGCCTTTCCACACCCATGGCGATGGTTCAGATGCGCCATCTCTTGCATCCTTCCCGAAGCAAGGGCAAATAGCGGTCAAGTTTCATGCGCCTCATGACTAGGCGTTCCCTGTAGCGACCAACGGCACTGCGAGATCGAATGAAGGATTTTCCAGATTATCTTCTGAACGGCTACAAGAACTTCATGAGCGGCCGTTATGCCGGTGAACGCGACCGATACCGCACTCTTGCCGATAGCGGTCAGAAACCGCAGACCTTGTTCATTGCCTGTTGCGACTCCCGCTCGGCGCCCGAAACGATTTTCGATTGCGGCCCGGGTGAGCTGTTCGTCATGCGCAATGTGGCAAACATGGTGCCGCCCTTCGAGCCGGACGGCCAGTATCACGCAACCTCGGCTGCCATCGAATATGCTGTCCAGGTTCTGAAGGTGAAGGACATCGTGGTCATGGGCCACGGCCGCTGCGGCGGCATCCAGGCGGCACTCGACCCGAATTTCGAGTCGCTCTCGCCTGGCGATTTCATCGGCAAATGGATGAACCTCGTCAAATCCGCCGCCGAGCAGATCCAGAGCAATGATGTGATGACCTCTGGCGAAAGGCAGACGGCGCTTGAGCGCGTCTCCATCCGCAATTCCATCCACAATCTGCGTGGCTTCCCCTTCGTCAAGGCGCAGGAGACAGCAGGCAAAGTAAAACTGCACGGCGCCTGGTTCGATATCTCGACTGGCGAATTGTGGGTGATGGACAGCAAGACCGGCGATTTCCGTCGTCCGGAAGTGTGATCCCCGGCTACAACACCGTGCGTCAATTCAGAAAAGTAAAGCGCCGTGCGTCCAATAGGACGCACGGCGCTTTAAGTAGAGGATCATGTCACGCCAGCCGTTCTACAAACGGTTTTGACCGCGATTATTGCCCGTCGATCGCCTTGCCAATGTAGGCAATCGCCTGCTGATAGACAGTCGCTGCGTTCCAGCCCTGGATCGCGGCAAAGCTTGGCTGACCCGGCTGATAGCCAGCGCCGCGCTGCCAGCCATGTCCAGCAAGGAAGTTTGCGGTCGAGGCAAGGGCATCGGCGCGCGAGCCGACGAGATCGATGCGACCATCGCGATCGAAATCGACGCCATAGCGCACGACGTTCAGCGGCAGGAACTGGGTCTGGCCGATTTCGCCATGGGCTGCGCCCTTGGCGTTGATGTTGAGCGAACCATTACCCACCAGCTTCAAGGCTGCGTAAAGCTGCTCGGTGAAATAGTCGGAACGGCGACAATCATAAGACAGCGTCGCGACGGCAGACAGTGTGTGCTGGTTGCCCATGAATCCGCCGAAACCGGTTTCCATGCCCCAGATCGCCAGAAGCGGGCCGGCTGGAACGCCGTAAGCGCGCTCGATATTGGCAAACAGCGCCGCATTGTTCTTCTTCATCGCCTTGCCGCGCGAAATGATGGCCTGGCCACCGCGCTTTTGCATGAACTGATCGAAGGAGAGCTTGAAACTGTGCTGACCACGGTCCGCACGGATCGTCGCCTGGTTGTAGGTGACGTTGGAGAAAGCCCGATCAAGGACTGCCGGGCTGACGCCGCGGCTTGCCGCTTCCTGCTTGAAGGATTGCACCCAGTTGCCGAAACCTGCCGAGGTATTGCCGCATTGCGCCGCCTGCAGCGGCGTTGCCGCCAGCATCGCAACTGCCGTCGCACCAAGGGAAAAAGCCTTTATTGCCCGCATCCGTATCTGCCTTTGATAGAGTGAGGGACAGCCCCTCGCCATGTTCGCCTGTCTAATGGTCTGACTGTGACATTTGATCCTCAAGATCACCGCAGATGGGTATCAAACGTCAAATTCATTCCACTAGCGAGAATTGAGAGGCACAAATTGCCGTTCGTCTTCATAACCAGCAAATGAACTGGCTGTGATAGGCACGAAGATTGAAAACCCGCCCATTCTCGAAAGTAACGGACGGGTTATAGTTAATAGTTGTTAAAAAACCGTATCACGCAGCGGCTTTGCGTGGCTTGATCAGACCACGGTTGATCAGAAGTTCGGCGATCTGAACGGCGTTCAGTGCCGCACCCTTGCGCAGGTTGTCGGAAACGACCCAGATATTGAGACCATTTTCGACGGTTGCGTCCTCGCGGATGCGCGAAATATAGGTTGCATCTTCACCAGCGCACTCGACCGGCGTGATGTAGCCGCCATTTTCGTGCTTGTCGATGACGAGGCAACCGGGTGCTTCGCGCAGAATGTCGCGCGCCTGATCGGCGGTGATTTCGTTTTCGAACTCGATATTGACCGATTCCGAGTGGCCGATGAAGACGGGAACGCGCACAGCGGTGCAGGTCACCTTGATCTTCGGGTCCAGCATCTTCTTGGTTTCTGCCAGAACCTTCCACTCTTCCTTGGTGTAACCGTCTTCCATGAAGACATCGATATGCGGAATGACGTTGAAGGCGATGCGCTTGGTGAACTTCTTGGTTTCGACCGGATCGGCCACGAAGACGGCGCGGGTCTGCTGGAACAACTCGTCCATGCCTTCCTTGCCTGCACCGGAAACGGACTGGTAGGTGGAGACGACAACGCGCTTGATCCTGGCGGCATCGTGAAGCGGCTTCAGCGCGACGACGAGCTGCGCCGTGGAGCAATTCGGGTTGGCAATGATGTTCTTCTTCCTGAAGCCTTCGACCGCATCGGCGTTGACTTCCGGAACGATCAGCGGAACGTCCTGATCGTAGCGCCAGGCAGACGAGTTATCGATAACGACGCAACCTTGCGCACCGATCTTCGGAGACCACTTCTTCGATACATCGCCACCGGCCGACATCAGGCAGATATCGGTATCGGAAAAATCGTAGTTCTCGAGATTGGAAACCTTCAGCGTGCGGTCGCCATAGGACACTTCCGTGCCCTGGCTGCGTGCGGAAGCCAGAGGAACAACTTCATCCGCCGGGAAACCACGTTCCGCCAGGATGTTCAGCATTTCGCGCCCGACATTGCCGGTGGCGCCTGCGATTGCAACTTTGAAACCCATGATCAAGCTCTCTTTCTGCCTCTCCTCTTTTTGGTGAGGGGGAGCCGCGAAACTGCGGCTTCCTTTCCCCGGCCAAACCGGGGAGAGAGCGGCGGGCCAGAGACGTCAGACGGTTTTAATCGTCGTTTTGGCCGTAATTCGGATGGAACCAGAAAGGCGCGCAGGATCGCCGGCTGAACCTGCCGGGCTTTGCATGACAATCATGTGCTGGACATGCCGCATGAACAGTGCGCTCCTTTTCGTGCGAAAGCTATTAGGAGGTTTGTCTTTTCTGTCAAGCGCAAACATAACGCCTTGCGGACAGGTCTCGCGTCTTTTCGATGACGGATTGATGCCGGTGCGCCGAGCGCCGCGCGCGCCAGCTGGTTGTCGCACAGGTTGCCGCATTCACCATTTCAAACGCCGCTGTCATTCTGGCCCACTGAAACTCACCCTCATGTTCTTGTTTTATTCTCATGCCTGTGCCAAGTTGTGGGCGCGATCTGGTAGAGCCGTGCGGACGGCGATTACGGCTGTGGGGGCCATTTCATGGTAGCGCGCGTCAATACAATTGCGTTTCAGGGCATCGAGGGTGTGCCTGTCGAAGTTCAGGTCATGGTGGCACCCGGCAAGGTCGGCATGCAGATCGTGGGCCTGCCCGATAAGGCAGTGGCCGAAAGCCGCGAGCGTGTACAGGCAGCCCTTCACGCATCAGGTCTCGCCATGCCCGCCAAGAAGGTCACCGTCAATCTTGCTCCCGCTGATCTTCCAAAGGAAGGCTCGCACTTCGATCTCCCCATTGCGCTCGGCCTGATGGCGGCACTCGGCGCCATTCCAGCGGAGGCGCTGAACCGCTTCGTCGTGCTGGGCGAACTCAATCTCGATGGCACGATCGGCGCTGTAGCCGGTGCTCTTCCGGCAGCCATTGCCGCCAACGCTCAAGACAAGGGTCTGATCTGCCCAGCCGATAGCGGTCCAGAGGCGGCGTGGGCAGGTGCTGAGATCGATATCCTCGCCCCGCGCAGCTTGATTGCTATCGCCAACCATTTTCGCGGCACGCAACTTCTGTCGAGGCCGGTTCCGGCCATTCGCGCCAATCCTGATAATCTTCCGGATCTCGCCGACATCAAGGGACAGGAGAGCGCGAAGCGGGCGCTGGAAGTCGCAGCGGCCGGTGGACATAATCTCTTGATGGTGGGCCCGCCCGGCTCCGGCAAGTCCATGCTGGCCTCCCGCCTGCCTTCCATCCTGCCGCCACTGTCCGCCTCGGAACTGCTTGAAGTGTCGATGGTGCATTCGATCGCGGGACAGCTTTCCGGCGGCAAGCTCTCAGATCGACGCCCATTCAGAACCCCGCACCACTCCGCAACCATGGCAGCGCTTGTCGGCGGCGGCTTACGCGCCAAGCCGGGTGAAGCCTCACTTGCTCACCATGGCGTGTTGTTTCTTGACGAGTTTCCCGAATTCTCGCCGCAGGTACTGGATGCGCTCCGCCAGCCGCTCGAGACCGGCGAATGCATCATCGCGCGCGCCAATCATCGCGTCAGCTATCCCGCCGAAATCCAGCTGGTGGCCGCCATGAACCCCTGCAAATGCGGCATGGCCGGTGAACCGGGCTTCACCTGTGCACGCGGTCCAAGATGCGTTTCCGATTACCAGGCGCGTATTTCCGGCCCGCTGATGGATCGCATCGATATCCGGATCGAAGTCCCTGCAGTCTCGGCCGCAGACCTTATCCGCCCGATGGCAGCGGAAGCCAGCGCCGACGTCGCCCGCCGCGTTGCGCGTGCCCGCCAGATGCAGGAAGAACGCTTCGCAGCCGCCGGCTTCCAAGGCATCCGCACCAATGCACGCTGCACCACGGCACTCATCGAAAAATGCGCCGAACCGGACGCTGCAGGCCTCCAACTTTTGCGCGACGCCGCAGAGAAGCTGAAATTCTCCGCGAGAGGCTATCACCGCATCCTGAAAGTGGCGCGCACGCTCGCCGATCTCGACGATAAGCCCGTTGTAGGGCGGCTACATCTGGCGGAAGCAATCTCGTACCGCATCGCAGGCGAGCGGCTTTCGGCAGCGGCTTAACGCTTTTCAGATGATGCTGTAAAAGTATTGATTGAATTAATCAATACAAGGCATGAGTTTATATCAGTATATATGCATATTGTATACGAATTCTTGCGTGGTCGCGGCAAGTATAAGCACCAGATTAAAGCATCTTGCCTTGTTCCGTCACTTAAGGGATGGAGATAGTTCGAATTCAACATAATTTGTGAAGCTTTTGCTCACCCGCCATTGCTACGATCTTCGCAATCAAGGTGGGGACCGAAGATGGTTGTTAAGATGATGATTGCGACCGCTATTGCGATGGCGTCGCGGACTGTGCCGCTCATGCCGATTGCTATGGGGCGGAGACGGACCCGGCCGGTGGTTTCGGCTGCTTCCGATCGGATGGAGATGAAGGCGGCGCCCATCAATCCGGAGTGGATTATCGACGGTGATCCGCAGGCGCGCATGGCGGATCACTCCCGCAGTGGCGACCGTGCTGCCTATACCGCGCTATGGGACTGCACGGCAGGCACATTCCGTTGGTTCTTCATGTGGGATGAGACCGTTCATATCATCGAGGGCGACGTGCATGTGACGGCAGCCGATGGCTCCGTGCATCATCTTTACGCCGGCGATGTCGCCTACTTCAAGGCCGGCACCTGGGCGACGTGGCGGGTGGACAATTATGTTCGCAAGGTCGCTTTCCTGCGCCGGCCCTTCCCGACGGCGCTGGCGCTTGCCTATAGCGTCAAGAACCGCATTCTTCCGGCAAAGACTCCGTCGCTCTGAAGGCCCCCGGGCGGTAGTGCGCAAAGCACGATGCTGTAGATTTGAAGGGCGGGAAGCGTCCTTAGTGCGTCCAAAAGGATGTACAGAGATCTATTGCACGAAGATACGCACGCTCGACGCCCGGCCATCGGCGTCGATGACAGTAAGTGTCGAGAAGCCCTGGCCTTCCGGCGTCCACTCATTGCTGCGGCGCCGCGTCAGGTCCGGCAGCGGCTTGCCGTTGGCGAGCCAGCGGAACGGCGCCCGACCGCCCTGGAGTTTGAGAACCAGCGGGGAGAGCGCGCCAGCGCTGTCTGAAAGTTCGACACGTGCGCCTTCCGGCGGGTACACGATCACGGGCGAAGATTCGCGTCGCGACGCTGAGAGAAGTCCGCTCGCTGTCGTGGTGAAGCGTCGCTGGTTGGATGGCAGATCGCTGTAGCTCAAGCGCATCACGCTGCTTGGTGCGGCTGCGAAGGGCGTGATCGCCACACCGGATTTGGCAAAGGCATCGAAGAGAATGGGGGCGGCGGTAGCGTAGCCGGCAATTCCCGGGACCGAACCATTATCGGCCCGGCCGACCCAGATACCGATGACATAACGCCCGTCAAAACCCACCGACCATGCATCGCGGTAGCCATAGCTGGTTCCGGTCTTGTACGCGACGCCGCGCTGCTTCATGCCAAGCGGGGGCAGAACGCCGGAAAGCGTATCGGTGATGTTCCAGATGGCGCTGCGCGAAAAAATCGGTTCGACGTCGAGAACCTCCGGCTTGTTTCTCACGCCATCACCGAGTTTCACCGGCTGCCCCTGATTGGCGAGGCTGGCATAGAGTTGCACGAGATCGACAAGCGACAGGCCAGCACCACCGAGCGCGATCGCAAGACCCGGTGGCTCAGACTTCGGCAGTGCGAGACTGACCGAGGCGCGTCTGAAGCGCACCATCAAAGCGGCGGGACTGACGGCATCCAATAGCTTCACTGCAGGCACGTTGAGAGACAGTTGCAAGGCTTGCCGAATGCTGACGTCACCCTGATACTGCATATCGAAGTTGCGCGGTCGATAACCGGAGAAATCTGCCGGTCGATCCTCGATGATGGTTTCCTGCGAAACCAGGCCATTCTCGAAAGCCAGTCCATAGATGAAAGGCTTTAGCGTCGAGCCGGGTGAACGGATCGCGCGGCTCATTTCCACCCAACCTCTTCGGGAGCTATCGAGGAAATCTGCCGAGCCGACATCGGCGAGAATGTCGCCCGTCGTGCTATCCGCCATGACAATAGCGACCGAAACCTTGTCGCCGATCTTGTCTGCGGCATGCCGCGCCAAGGCTTCGAGTTCGCTTTGGATGCCACGCCGCAAGGTCGAGCCGATAACATGCTGGCGCGGAAATTTCGTCCGCGCGGCTTGCGCGAGATGCGGCGCGAAGGCCGGGAGCGCCAAACGATCCCGGGGAACGGCGGCGGCAGATGCGCGCTCGGCCTCTCCCTCTCCGACGACGCGCGCCACGGCCAGTCTCTGCAACACGCGCTCGCGGGCCTCTTTCGCGGCATCGGGAAAACGATCTGGTCGGCGCTTCTCGGGGAGTTGCGGCAGGGAGACCAGAAGCGCGGCTTCCGCCGTATCCAAACGCCGTGGCTCCTTGCCGAACCATGCGAGGCTCGCCGCACGCACGCCCTCGATGTTGCCGCCATAGGGGGCGATGTTAAGGTAGAGTTCGAGGATTTGGTCCTTGCTGAGCCGGCGTTCGATCTGCACGGCGCGCAGCATCTGGCGAAACTTGGCGCTGAAGGAGCGGTCTGCCCGAGGCTCGATCAGGCGCGCGACCTGCATCGATAAGGTCGAGGCACCGGAAACGATGCGACCATTGGTCAGCAACTGCCAGGCGGAGCGACCGAGCGCCTGAATGTCCACGCCATGATGGTCGTAAAATCGCTGATCCTCATAGGCGATCAGCATCTTGATGAATTGTGGATCGACCTCGGCCGCGGTCGTCTGCAAGCGCCAGCGCCCATCGGGCGTGGCGAAGGCGCGCAGAAGATTGCCATCGGCATCCACCAGTTCCTGAGACACGATACGCGCATTGTGTAGCGGCGGCGGATAGGCGCGATCCAGACGGTCAAGCCCGTAGATGGCGGCACCGGTTACCGACGCCGCTAGAGCAAAGCCGAAGAAGAAGCTGCGCCAACCCCTCATTACTGCGCTGCGCGAACCTCCATCTTACTGGTTGCCGTGCGAGCGGAGAACTGCGGACGGTACATGTCCTCCACGCTCGCCGCCGGGTTGTCATAGGTGCCAGGTGTCACGGCCCGAACCACATAGGCCAGCGTGATTTCAGAGGTGTCGCCCGCGGTTCTGTCGAATGCGGCCACGAAGCGGTCGTAGCGGAATTCCGTATGCGCTGCTTCGGTTTCCGGCAGCCAATCGAAGTTTGTGAGCGCCGCGCTGTTGACGAGGCTCGGATTGTCGATTTCGAAACCGGCCGGCAGAAGATCGGTCACCAGAATGCGCGCCTGCCAGTCGTTCTGCGGAATGACCTTCAGCACCACGACGTAGCGCTGGTTCTGCTCCACCTCGCTGACATTCACCTCTTCGCCATCCATCGAGTAATAAGTCTTCTCGATGGTGAAGCCCTCACCGCCTGACGGAAGCGGCTTGGACGGCGGCGCAACAGTGGTGACGACCGCCGTGACCGGGTCTGCCGAAGCGTTGGTGACATTCAGCGGCGCTTGAAGCAGCTCATCGCCGCTCATGCGTTGGCTGAAGCCGCCCTGCTGCAGGGTGCCGTTCACATCCAGGCGAATATCCTTGTCCTCACCTTTCAGGGCGCGCGCGGCGAGAACCATCCAGGCCTGCTCCTGCGTGCTGGTATAGCGCTTGGACTCGAAGTCCTTGGACACGACACCCGCAAGCTGGGACACAACTGCCGGGACCGGACGGCTTTCTGCCGCCAGCGCCAGGGACGCAGCGCCGTCACGAAGAGCCGAACCGTAATCGGCACGCGCCAGCGTGACGTTCGCGCTTGAGGATGCCATGCCCAAGGATGCCCCGAACGCGGACTTGGCGCGCGCAGCATCGCCATAAAGCGAGAGGGCTGCCGCGACCTGTGCCTTGGCGAGCGGCGTCGGAAACTCGTTCAAGGCCGTATCGGAATAGTAGCGCAGATCGTTGATCGCAGCCTTTCGATTGCGCGCCAGCACATAGAGCGAATAGGCGATCTCGTTGCCGCGGTCCTTGACGTTGCTGTCATAGGCAAGACCGTTTTGCAGATTGGTGAGTGCCTGCACCATCGCTGTTTCCGGCACATCATAGGACTGCTCACGTGCCCGCGTCAGGAAATCGGAGATGTAGGCGTCCAGCCACAAATCCCCTTCGCCGGGAGACCATAGACCGAAGCCGCCGGCGCTCGACTGGAAGGAGAGCACCCGGTAGATCGCGTCCTGCACCCGCTTGCGCAATTCCGGATCGTCCTTGCCGCCGCTGTCCTTCATCAACTCGGATGCGTAAAGCAGAGGTAGAGCCCGGCTCGTCGTCTGTTCGGCGCAGCCATAGGGGTATTTGTCCAGCATCATCATCAAAGCGGGGACGTCGAACGCCGGAGAGCGGGTAACGTTGACCGAGACCGATGAGCCGACCAGCATGCTATCGGCCAGCAGGTTGCCGTCCACCGTCAGACTGCTGTTCGGCGCAATCTTGATGTTGCGGCGTGTCGTCACCGGAAGCACCGATGGACGCACCGGAATGGTCAGCGCCTGCTCCAGCGAAACGCCGCTGCTATTGCTGACCTTGATCGCGATCTGCCCTTCACCGGGAAACTCGCCCGTCAAAGGCACGGTCAGGGACGTCTTGCCGCCCTTTTCCAGCCTCGTCGTTTGAGAAAACTCGCCCTGATCCACAGTCACGGCCATGTTGCTGGTGACATCGATCTTGTAATCGCCAGCCTCACCATCGGTATTGGCGATATCGAGGCGCAGTTGCGACACGTCGCTTGGGCTCAGGAACTTCGGCGCGCTTGCCGTCACCACCACCGGATCGCGAATGACGACATCCGAGACCGCGTGGCCAACGCCGGTCTTTGTCCAGGCAACGGCCATAACCCGTGCCGTGCCATTGAACTGCGGGATATCGAAGCTGATCGTCGCCTTGCCTTGTGCATCCAGCTCTACGGGGCCTGCAAAAAACGCGACGAGCTTCTCCTTCGGCGGACTGCCCTGAAGCGCAACCTGCCCGCCATCGCCGCCGGTTCTCAGACGCCCCGTGGCGCCAAGCGAACCATCGATAAGGCGGCCATAGAGATCGCGAATTTCGAGGCCGAGCCTGCGCTGGCCGAAATACCACTCGTCCGGCTTCGGCGGCTCGTAGCGGGTGAGGTTCATAATACCGACATCCACCGCGGCAATCGTCACATAGGCCTTGTCCCCCGCACCCGCACCGGAGACATGCACCGGAATCTTCAGCGCCTGCCTCGGCAATGTCTGCTTTGGAAGATCGAGCGCGATGCCAAGCTTGCGCTCGCCCGGATCGACCGCCAGCCACTTCACGCCGATGGCGCGCATCGGCATACGGCTTTCCTGCGCGTCGCCGGGGCGGAACAGGGTTGCCGTTACATAGGAGCCAGCGCCCCAATCTTCCGTCACCGGGATTTCGACTTCGCCGCCCTTGTCGCCGATCTCGACATTCTGCACCGAGATCAGTTTTTCGGAACCGGCGACAACCATCAACTGGCCGGCATAACGGGATGTGACCTGAAGCTTGGCCGTCTCGCCCACCTTGTAGCTCTGCTTGTCCAGCGCGATTTCGAGCGCATCCGGCGTTTCGGTCGAGCTTGCGGATACGAACCAGCCGGCATCGAATTCCACGCTGGAGACGGCACCGTCATTCTGCGGCGCTTCCACCTCCAGCCGGTAACGGCCCCAGTTCACCGGCACGGAGATGTCTGCTCCATCCGGCGTGACCGAAAGCGTGCCGGTCTCCACCTGCTTTGTATGGACCACCGGCTCGTAGCGCCAGGAATTACCCTGCCTGTACCACTGATAATTACGCTCCACCTTGATGAGCTTCCAGGTAAGCCCACTCATCGCCTGCCTGCTGCCGTCTGGCGCAAGCCCAATCACATGGAAACGCCCGATGGAGTTTTCCGCCAGATCGCCGGAGAATTGCGGCTTGATGCCGATCATGTTGCTGTCGGACTTGACCGGCAATGTCAGCGAGCGCTCCACCGCACGGCCACCTGCCTCACGCATGCGCACGGTGATGCTGGCCGAGAGAAACTGCGTGGTGGAGGGAAGATCGCCGAGTTCCACCGGGAAGCTTGCCTTGCCGTTTTCATCCAGGACGGGAAGATTATCGAGCGTGGTGCGGCTTTCTTCTTCGGTCTCCTCATCCGCCAAGCCGAAGAGATATCCTTCGAAGGCCGGGTTGGTGCGCGACGGCTTCAGGGCAACTTCGCCCTCGAGCTCAAGCCCCGCTGCCGGCGCGCCATAGAGATAGCGACCATCGACATCAATTGTTGTCTCGCCTGCCGGATCGATCTCTTTTGCCGCGCTGGTAAGGTCGAACTCCGTGCGATCCGGCACGAAATCATCCACCAGGAAGGATTTTTCGCTGATCGCGCTTGCCTTCGGATCGGTATAGATGCGCATCGTCCAGGTGCCGCGCATGGCGGTTTCCTGCAGCGGCAGATCGACCGCGTGGCCTCCCAGCGCCTTGCCGTCGCTGACGAAGCGACGATCCTCGACGCCGTCAGGCCTTGAGAAGATGAAGGTCAGCGGCAGGTTCTCGATCGCATTGCCTTCGATGTCGCGCGAAAGTGCTGCGGCATGTACCGTCTCGCCCGCGCGGTAAATGCCGCGTTCTGTCCAGCTGAACACGTCGATGGCGCCGGGTGCGGCGCGACCGGTCACACCGCGATCGGAAAGATCGAAGCCCGCCCGTGTCATGTCGAGGAAGACGTAGTCCTTCTCGCCATTGCGCGCCGTGATGATGGCAGGTGCCTGGCCGGCGGAACCGCGCATCAGACCGGCGGAAAACGTCGCGCGTCCCTCCGCATCGGTGGTGGCGGAACCCAGCACCTCGTTGTTCTTGGCGAGAAGCTGGAGCGAAACGCCCTTCAGCGGTTCGGCATTGCTGAGCGCCCGCACGAAGACATTGAGCCCGTCGGTGCCGGCATAGGTGGTGATGCCGGTATCGGAAACGAGAAACCATTGGGTGGCGCGCGCGTCCCAGTTTTCTGGCGCTGTGCCTGGCGGCACGGCGGTCATGACATAGATGCCAGGCTTGCGGTCCGGCAGTGCTTCGTCCACGGGGAAGCTGGTGACGACGTCCTTGTTCAGTTCCGTCTGAATGTCAATGCCACCCTGCCAGACGAGTTCGCCCAGCTCGTTTTCGATCTTCTCCGCACCATAACCGTCCATCTGGGTCAGGAACTGAGAATTGGCCAAGAGCGCGGTGATATTGCGATCCCCCACGCGGTAGAGCTTCAGATCGGCATGATCGATATTGACCGACACGAGCGGGATGCCGCGGCGTGCGGTTCCGGGAAGCACAAAGTTGTCGCCGGTAAAGCGAACCGAGCCGGAGCGGTCGCGCACGTAAATGTCGAGATCGACCTGCTTTTCCAGCGGCTCTTCCACGGAGGATGGCAGACCGGCGCGAAGGGCGATCTTGTATCTCTGCCCATGCGTCAGACCTTCGACGCAGATTTCGCTACCCTTGGCTTCGAGCGCTTTCGGAGCAGCGCCGTCCAGCGTCACGAAGGACGAGTAGTCGGCATTCTTCACCAGCGGTTCGGAAAACTGGATGCAGGCACGCGGCGTCACGCTGTCGGTGTCGACCGTGTTGTTGATGACGCGGAAGCCCTGGCGGGTGCGAAGGTCGTTATAGGCCGCCCGCGTCTTGGCAACATCCGAAAGGGCAAGGCTGGACTTGTAGGCGTTCAGCGCCGCGCGGTAATTCTGGCCTTTCTCGAAGGCTTGGGCCAACCGGTTGAGCGCAGCCAGGCGGGCGCTCTGTGTCCGGCTAAGCTGGTAGGCGTTGAGCGCTGCGGCCGGTGCCTCGCCGAGAATCTGGTAGTTGTTCTCGACCTTCGCCTCGACGGAAGAGAGCTCGGCCCACAAGGCGCCATTCTCAGCGTTGAGCGATAGTGCCGACTTGTAGATTTCCACCGCCTGGGGGATATCGAGCACCGCCTGTTGGCGTGCTTGCGATAGCAAGGCTTCGAGGCCTTGGGTATTATCCGCCTCAGGCAAATCCGCCTTCAGCTTGCGGGCCTGCTGGTAGAGGCTGTCCTCGACGAAGGAGAGACGCTGTGGCGCGCCGAGATCAGGTTCGCTTGCCGCCTCCACAATCTTTCCGGCAACGGCGCCAGGAAACGCATTGAGCTGATTATAGTCCGATTTGAGGAAGCACCACTTCACCTTGGGATTGTAGGTGAAGGCCTTGCAGCCCTTGTCATCGATGCAGATGGTCTTGCACTGATCGAGAGACACATCCTGTTCCGTGCGCAGATCGAAACCGAAATAGTCGCCATTTGCGGTTGTTACCACCTTGCGCGGCGCATCCTCAGCCAGAAGCGGCGAGACGGAAAATGCTGCAAGAACAAGGGCAAAAGCGTGCGAAACGACGCGAAAGGACATCGGTCTCTCCCCGAAAACACAATGATCGGCGCGACTTTGGTCCTATTCAAGCTTCTTTGTCAACGGAGCCTTGCATCTGGTGCTGCCACTCCCGGCGTAAAAGTGCATATTGCATCGTATTCTCGTAAAGCGGGTGCCCGGCCTCATCCTTGGTGAAAGAGATGAACTCGAGAAAAAGCCCTTCGCGACGCATTCCAAGCTTCTCGCACAGCCGCTGAGAAGCCAGGTTGTTGTCCTCCACATAGGCGTAGAGGCGTCGTATCTGCCTTTCATCGAAGAGCCAGCGAAACATGGCGCGTGCCGCTTCATAAGCATAGCCACGGCCTGCATAGTCGCTGTTGAAATTCCAACCGACGGACAGCGTATCGCCCTCCTCATCGGCTGTGGCGAAAAGATCGCCAATCATTCTGTGGTGCTCGCTTGAGTAAACGGCGATATACTCATCCGAGCCGCCACGCTTGATCGCCTCTGCCTCGGCTTCGTCCAGATTTTGAAGTCGCTGGGAGAAAAAGCAACTCGGTCGCGGATCGTGCAGATAGGAAAAAAGGTCATGCGCGTCTGCGGCCCGAAAGTTTCTTAGCACCAAGCGGTCCGTTCTGATCTCTTCCATCTGCGTCTCCCAAGGATGTCCTGATTGTTACCGCGCAATCGTCGGAAGGGGCCATCTAATGAAAAAACAACCACATTATGTCGCCCGCAGTTGGTCAATGTCCTTCCCTAACGTCACTTCATCCATTCGTTGCCATGTTGCAACGGGATGACGGTTTCAGCTCGCGATCAAGTGCTAAATCAAAGCTGCGGCGTGGACATTGGAGGAGGTTGCAAGCAGTCTCTGGACACCGGCGGGGGCCGATTCAGAAAGGTTTTCTAATGCGAAACGTCTTCAAGCTTGCTGCACTCATGACAGCGCTTGCTTCCACCACCGCCTACGCGGCTGACCTTGCCGTTCAGACCGAACCCGCAGTTGTTGCCGATCCAGGCGGCTTCTACATCGGTAGCCTGAACAGCCTGACATTTATGGACGATACGAACTTCTCGACTATCGGCGCTGGCGTCAACACCGATTACGATGTCGGGTACTACAGCGGATTCCGCGTCGGTTACAGCTTCGGTTCCTACGACTTCGTTTCCCCACGCCTCGAGCTCGAAGTCGGTTACGGCCGCTCGGATGTCGATACCCACACGGTAAACGGCGTGGACGCTGCGGGTTCGTTCGGCTCGGCTCGCAACTTCCAGGGCTATGTCAACGGTTACATCGACGTTCCGACAGGCACGGCCTTCACGCCATACTTCGGTGGCGGTATCGGCGCGATGAACCTCAAGCTTCGTCGCCAGGGCACGGCTGGTGCCGGCGTGATCATGAACGACAGCGACACCGCATTCGCATACCATCTGGATGCAGGCGTCGGCATCGAGTTGAACACCATTTCCTTCCTGCGTGACAACGCGCTGTTTGCCAACACCACCTTCGATATCGGCTATCGTTACACAGGCGCCGACAACTTCGACTTCACTGCTACTGACGGCACCGTCTCCAGCACGGATTTCAAGAGCCACGCGATTACCGCAGGCTTCCGTCGTCAGTTCTGATCGACAATCGACTATGATAAAAAAGGGGATCGCGTTCTGCGCGGTCCCCTTTTTGTTTCTACGGACAGATTTAAAGCTTAGATAAGCGGAAGAGCAGAAGCCAACTCCAGAAAGGCCATATGCTTTACCGCGCCTTGCCTGAGAGCTTTCCGAACGCTTTCAGAAGACCGTTCTCGGAGATCAGCAGATAGTCTTCCATCTTCTCGCTTGCCTCTGCAAACCTGTCCTCTTCACACAAAGAGACAATCTCGTCATTCATATCGACGAAGGGTGAATGGAGCAGACGCGGATCCTCAATGAGGGCAAAGCCCAGGCGAAGCTCGGCCGACACCCTTTCGTAAAGCTCGCTCAAACGCTCGCTATCGGCAAGTGCGACGACGGCCGAGTGGAAGGCCATATTGGCGCTGCCGACATCGACCCAAAGCTCCTGCTCCCGCTTTTGCTTGGCTTCCTCCACGGCCTGACGCATGACCTTGACCGATTCATGCAGGCGCCACGCCTTACGCAACGCTCCGCATTCGAGCATGCGGCGTACCCGGTAAATATCCATGATCGAAGCCATGGTTGGCGTCTGGACGAAGACGCCACGATTGGTTTCGTGCCGGAGCAGGCCTTCCTTCGTCATGATGCGGAAGGCTTCGCGCAGAGAGTTGCGGGACACTTCCAGATGCTCGCTGAAGGCTGCTTCGGATATGCGCTGGCCGGGTCTCAGTTCGCCCGAAATCAGCATGAGGCGGATGCGCTTGGCGATCCAGTCGGACAGCGGCATGCTTTCACGTGTGTCTGTCACAGGCTTCCTCGCTTCTTCTTGCGGCGTCTTCAGATAACAAAAGACTGGCGGAATCAAGCAATAGTTTCAACGGCTTTAACCACGCCTCTGCCGGGACGGCAAAGTCCCCTCCGAAGGCTGTTTTCGACGCCAAGAATATAAGCATGAATGAACAAAACAAAAAAATTGTTGAACAATATTGACATCACAAACAAACCATCCATGATGACCTCATAAGCATCCGCGAGGGGCGGGTGACGATAAGAACAGGAAAACTCTCATGCAGCAGACCGAGCAAACGCCCGGCCGCACGAACGCGGCTGCGTTTAACCCGAAGAGCCAGCGCTACGCGCTCCTATCGGCGATGTTCCTGATGTCCATGGCCGCCGTCGGCCCTGGCTTCATCACCCAAACCGCCAATTTCACGGTGAAGCTGGGTGCAGCCTTTGCCTTCGCCATCATCGTCTCCATCATCATCGACTTCGTTGTCCAGGCCAATGTCTGGCGTATCGTCACCGTCACACAGATGCGGGCTCCGGCGATTGCGAACGCCGCCATTCCAGGCTCCGGATATCTTCTGGCAGTCCTCGTCATCATCGGCGGCCTGTTCTTCAACATCGGCAATATCGGCGGTGCCGGTCTTGGCTTCAACGCCATGATTGACCTCGACCCCAAGATTGGCGGTGCCATCGGTGCACTCGTCGCCATCGGCATCTTCCTGTCGCGACGCGCTGGTGTTGCCATGGACCGTGTCGTCTACGTCGCAGCCTTCGTCAAGCTCGCCCTCATCCTCTACGCGGCGATCGTATCCGGCCCTCCTGTGGCTGAAGCCTTCCACCAGACCTTCCTCCCCGACACGATCGATTTCGCCACCATCACCACCATTGTTGGCGGCACCGTCGGCGGCTACATCACCTATGCGGGCGCACACCGCCTTCTCGACAAGGGCACGGTAGGCGTCGAGAATATCGGTGCCGTCAATCGTGCGGCACTGAGCGGCATCGCGATCACGGGCGTTCTTCGCTACATTCTCTTCCTCGCCATTCTCGGCGTTGTTGCAAGCGGTGTCGTCATCGACCTCTCTGGCAAGGCGGCAAACCCTGCAGGCCAGGCCTTCCATGCGGCCGCCGGCGATATTGGCTTCCGGCTCTTCGGTGCAGTGTTCCTCGCCTCGGCACTCACTAGCATCATCGGTGCGGCCTACACCTCTGTGTCCTTCCTCACCGCGTTCAAGCCAGAAATGACCGAGCGCCAGCGCAATCTTTCGACCGTCGCTTTCATCTGCGTTTCGCTGGTGTCCTACATCCTGATCACCACGCCCCCGGCCGCCATGCTCGTCTTCGTCGGCGGATTGAATGGTCTGGTCCTGCCCATCGGCCTCTCCATGCTGCTCTTTGCCGCATGGAAGCGTCCGGACCTGATGCGCGGCTACCACTATCCGCGCTGGCTGCTCATCCTCGGCGCGCTCACCTGCTGCCTGACATGGTACATGGCCTACAAGTCTGTCGGCCCGATCTTCGCTCTGCTTGGACTGTAAGAAGCACAAGCAAGCATTTATCGTGGCCACCTGAGCGTGGCCACGGAGATCAACCACATTTGGAGAAAGACGACATGGCGCATATCGACCTCAACAGCGATCTCGGCGAAAGTTACGGGGCATGGAGCATGGGCGACGACGAGGCCATGCTTTCCATCGTCTCCAGCGCCAACATTGCCTGTGGTTTTCACGCCGGAGACCCGACAGGCATCTACAAGACGGTGAAGGCAGCCGCCGCAAATGGCGTTACGATCGGGGCTCACGTTTCCTATCCGGACCGCGTCGGTTTTGGACGCCGGGATATGGATGTGACGCCGGAGGATCTGATCGCCGACGTCATCTACCAGATCGGCGCACTGAAGGGCATTGCCGCAGCAGCCGGAACCACGGTGCGCTACGTCAAGCCACATGGCGCGCTTTACAACCGCATCGCCCATGACGCAAAACAAGGTCAGGCTGTCATTGACGGCATAAAAGCCATCGATCCGTCGCTGGTGCTGATGGGGCTCGCCAACGCGCCGATCCTTGAACTGGCACGCAAAGCGGGACTTTCGATCGTGGCAGAAGCCTTTGCTGACCGGGCGTATACGCCGGACGGGCAACTCGTGTCCCGTCGCGAAAAGGGCGCTGTCCTGCATGATGCCGGACAAATTGCCGACCGCATGGTGCAACTGGCCCGCCAGGGAACGCTGGAAGCCATTGACGGCAGCGTCATCAAGATCGAGGCGCAGTCCATCTGCGTTCATGGCGACAGCCCAGGCGCGGTCGATATTGCACGCGAAATTCGCCGCCGGTTTGAAACGGACGGTATTGCCGTTCGCCCTTTCACCTCTTGAACGATAGGAGCGGCCAATGACCATCCCCACATCGCACACCGCCAAGAACGTCGAGCTTGCCCAAAAAGCACGCGCCAGCTACCGCGCCGGCCTCGTGCAGCCGACCTCTGGTATCGCGCCGGGCTTCACCCAGGCCAACATGATCGTGCTGCCGCGCGACTGGGCGTTCGACTTTCTGCTTTATGCGCAGCGCAATCCAAAGCCTTGCCCTGTATTAGACGTCTCCGATCCCGGCTCACCCACCACGCTTCTTGCGCCGGGTGCCGATCTACGAACCGATCTGCCGCTCTACCGGATCTGGCGTGATGGCAAGCTCGCTGAGGAAACACATGATGCCACGTCGGCCTGGGCCGAGCGCGACGATATGGTGGCCTTCCTCATCGGCTGCAGCTTCACTTTTGAAACGCCGATGGTGGAAGCGGGCATCGAAATCCGTCATATGACGGATAAGAGCAATGTTCCCATGTATCTGACCAACCGTCCCTGCCGCCCGGCAGGCCGTTTGAAGGGCAACATGGTCGTGTCCATGCGTCCGATCCCGGCATCGCGGGTTGCGGATGCGGCGACGATTTCCGGAAGGTTTCCGGCCGTTCACGGCGCACCGGTGCATATCGGCATGCCGGAGGAACTCGGCATCGCTGATCTCGCCAAGCCCGACTTTGGCGATGCCGTGCGCATCGAGCCCGGCGAAGTCCCGGTCTTCTGGGCGTGCGGCGTGACTCCGCAGGCGGCGGTCATGGCGTCTGGCGTGCCATTTGCCATCACCCATGCACCGGGTCATATGTTCATCACCGACATTCCCGATTCTGCCTATCACGCGTGAGGACATGATGCGCTTTCTCCCCGTCAGTCTCACGACGATCCTTGTCGAACTTGCCGATCTGGACGAAACGCTCGCGCTTTTCGCCTCGCTCGAAAACGATCCTGTCGAGGGCATCGAGGAAACCGTACCGGCCGCACGCACCCTGATGATCCGCTTTCGACCAGAAAAGATCGACGGGCAGGCTCTTGCCGCAGAGCTTTCCCGTCGCGACCTGACGGCGAAGATTCCGCCTTCCGACAAGCTGGTCGAAATCCCGGTCCATTATAATGGCGAAGACCTTGGGGACGTCGCGACGCTGACAGGGCTTAGCGTCGACGAGGTGATCCGTCGTCATACCGAGAGCGAATTTACCGTTGCGTTTTGCGGCTTTGCACCGGGGTTCGGCTATCTGGTAGGCGGCGATCCCGCACTCCATGTTCCCCGGCGACAGAGCCCACGCACCCGCATCCCGGCCGGCTCTGTGGCGCTCGCGGGCGCCTTTAGCGGCGTCTATCCGCAAAACAGCCCGGGCGGCTGGCAGATCATTGGTACGACACCCCTGAAGATGTGGGACATCGATCGCGAGCCCGGCGCGCTCTTCCAGCCGGGCTACCGCGTTCGCTTCCTCAACATGGACAAGGCGTCAGGAAAGATCAGCCTGCCAATCTCCGAGGCAAAGCCGCGCAAGGAGCCGTCGCGCCAAGGGCCGCATTTCGAAGTGCTGGCGGCTCCTATGCCCGCTCTCTTTCAGGATCTCGGTCGCTTCGGACAGACCGGACAGGGCGTCTCTGCGTCCGGCGCGCTTGATCGCGGCGCTTTCAACGCAGCAAACCGCATCGTCGGAAATCCGCACAACGCGCCCTGCCTGGAACTGACGCTCGGCGGCTTTTCCTTCCGTGCTGCGAGCCGCACCGTTATCGGTCTCACCGGTGCGCCCTGTCCCGTCACCATCGAAACGGCAGAGGGGCGTTTCACCGCAAAGACTTACGCGCCCATCCCGCTTGAGGCGGGCGACACCGTCACGCTCGGCCAGCCGCCAAAAGGCATGCGTTGTTATCTCGCCGTGCGCGGCGGCTTCGATGTCGAGCCTGTGCTCGGCAGCTTCGCCACCGATACGCTGGCCGTCGTCGGTCCAGAGCCGGTCACGGCAGGTACGATCCTGCCGCTCAAGACCGAAACGAAGGAGTTTTCGAGCGTCGCCATCGATGAGGTCCCCGCCTTCGAGCCACCGGCCATGGATGAGGTCGTCACGCTCGACGTTGTTCTTGGACCGCGCACCGACTGGTTCACCCAAAAGGGCATTGAGACGCTGACGAACCAACTCTGGCAGGTCACGCCGCAATCCAACCGCGTGGGCATCCGCCTTGCGGGCGAGGTGCCGGTGGAACGGCGCGACAGCGCAGAACTGCCGAGCGAGGGAACTGCAACGGGCGCCATCCAGATCCCCCATAGCGGCCAGCCTGTGCTCTTCCTTGCGGACCATCCGCTGACGGGCGGTTACCCCGTCATCGGAGCGGTGGCGGAGTACCATCTCGATCTTGCGGGTCAGATCCCCGTCAACGCCAAAATCCAGTTTCGCCCGATCGGGCCTTTCGCCGACATCACGGCCAAGAACACTTAAATCCGAGGAGAAGAGCGATGAAGAAAGTCCTGATTGCTAATCGCGGCGAAATCGCTGTCCGGATTATCCGCGCCTGCCGGGATTATGGGCTCCGATCGGTCGCCGTCTATGCCGATCCCGATCAGGATGCGGTCTTCGTTCGCATGGCGGACGAAGCATATGCGCTGGAGGGCGTGCGTCCTGCAGAAACCTATCTCGACATCCCCAAGCTGATTGCCATCGCAAAGCGTTCGGGTGCGGATGCTATTCATCCCGGCTACGGCTTTCTGTCCGAACGCGCCGAGTTCGCACAAGCCGTGCTCGATGCCGGCCTGACCTGGATCGGTCCAGATCCGCAGGTCATCGAAGCGCTGGGCGACAAAGTGGAGGCACGCCGTATTGCGACCGGCGTCGGCGCGCCGCTCGTTGCTGGCAGCGACGGTCCGGTAGAAACCGCGGCCGAAGTCATCGCCTTTGCAGAAGAACACGGCCTGCCTGTTGCCATCAAGGCTGCCCATGGCGGTGGCGGACGCGGCTTGAAGGTTGCCTGGAAAATGGAAGAGATCGCCGATCTCTACGAGTCGGCCGTCAGAGAAGCGACCGCCGCTTTTGGTCGCGGCGAGTGTTTCCTCGAGCGCTTTCTCGACCGGCCGCGCCATATCGAGGCACAGGTTCTGGCGGACAAGCATGGAAACGTGCTGGTGCTGGGCACCCGCGACTGCTCGCTGCAGCGCCGAAACCAGAAGCTGATCGAAGAAGCCCCTGCCCCCTTCCTCTCGGACGAGCAACGGCAAAAAATCCACGCGTCCGCCAAAGCAATCTGTGCCGCCGCGGGCTATAGCGGTGCCGGCACGGTGGAGTTTCTGCTGGGCGTCGATGGCACGATTTCGTTTCTGGAGGTCAATACCCGCCTGCAGGTCGAACACCCCGTCACCGAGGAAACGACTGGCATCGATCTGGTGATCGAACAGTTCCGCATTGCCGAAGGCAAGACGCTTCGCGTTTTGGAGACGCCGGAGCCTCGCGGCCATTCGATGGAATTCCGCATTAATGCCGAAGATCCAGGCCGCGGCTTCCTGCCAACGCCAGGAACGATCACAGTTTTCGATCCGCCGTCGGGTCCCGGCGTTCGTCTCGATAGCGGTGTCGTCAGTGGTTCGAGCGTGCCCGGCGTGTTCGACTCTCTCATGGCAAAGCTGATCGTCACCGGCGAGGATCGCCGGCAGGTACTGCAACGTGCCCGCCGCGCGCTGAAGGAATTCCGTATCGAAGGCGTGGCAACCGTCCTGCCCTTCCATCGCGCAGCCCTTGAGGCGGAAGACTTCACCGGTGAAGACGGCTTCAAGGTTCACACCCGCTGGATCGAGACCGATTTCGCCGCAATGCCGGACGCGATGGAGCGCCCTGCCCAGAAAGATGACCCTTCCATCCACCGCACCTATCTGGAAATCGACGGCAAGCGCGTTTCGGTCGGCCTGCCCACGCTTCTGCTCTCTGCCCTGGGCAGCGTCGGTAGCGGAGCATCGGGTGCGGCAAGTGGCGCGGCCACCAAAAATGACGGCGAGATTGCCGCACCAGTGTCAGGAACGCTGCAATCCTTCAAGGTCGAAGACGGCCAGACCGTTTCCGAAGGCGATCTGGTTGCCGTCATGGAAGCCATGAAGATGGAAACCCAGATCCTCGCCACCAAGGGCGGTACGATCCGTCTTCTCGTCAAGGAAGGCGACTACCTTCAGGCTGGCCACACGCTGATGACGATTGACTGATCGCCCTTTGAGAGCAGGCGAGAACTGCGCCTGCTCCGGTCATCACGCTGGTGTTGCGCTCATTTAGAGGTGCCACCACATGCTGCAGAATGTCTGCTGACGGAACACACCTCCTGCTTCGAGGTTAGCTCATGAACCAATGGAGGTTCCCATGAGCTCTGAAAAAGACATCGACAAGATCCATGCAGACGCAAAGCCGCAATTTGCGCCGGGCAAAAAGACGTCCGACAATAATGGCGTGGCAAGCGCCAAACCCACCGTCATCACCGGTTCCGAAGACGCGACTGTCAACAAACTGCCGCCGAGCAAGAAAAAGCCCGAAAAGGATTGGGACGTGAATTACGACGAGCGCGACACGAATGAAGGCGACTTTAGAGGGTAACCTTCAAGAGGCGACAGCATCGACCCGAAACTCGGAACCGATTTTCGGGTAGTTCGAGGCGTCAAGTCTAAGAGAAAGAGCGCCTCGAAGGCCGTCCTAAAGCTCCTGCCGATCATTCGCTGGTCCGTCAGTTGATCGCGCTGAGGACAGCTGACAACCATTGAGGCCTTGATTAGAGAGTCGTTTAAATTTTCCGCATAGATTATATGCGCTCAATAACCGCTACCCCGTGGCAAGGGCTGATCGATGCGAATAAGAGAACCGGACGACCTCTATAAGGCACTTGTTGCCCAACTGGCCTACACGGTTGCACCGATGACCGTCATGGGTTTCACCATCGTCGCCATTGGCTACTTCGCCGCGACAACCCTGCATGACACCTGGATTTTTGTCGCCATGGTGTGCGGTGGCTTGGCGTCCTTCACCAAGATCTGCGTGATGCTGCGCCACCGGCGCTGGACTAAGACCGGTCACCCCACCTCTTTGACACCGAAAGACTGGGAGCTTGCGCATGCTCTTCTCACATTTCTCGTCGCCGCCTCGGTCGGCGCGATCTCCGCACTGATCTTCCGGTCCTCCGATTTCTCCCTGCACGTGCTGGCAACGGCGCTGCTGTTCGGTTATGCAGCCGGCGTCGCCAGCCGCATGTCGGTTCGACCTCTCATATCAGTGACCGCACTCACTATCGCGGCCGTGCCGACCACGATCTCGGCCGCCTTCGCGGGCGACGCGGCGCACTGGTTGCTGGCCACGATGTTCGCTGTCTTCCTGCTCGCGGCGATGCAGAGCGTGTAGCATGTGTATCGAACGGCGTCACAGCAGATCCTGCTGCGGCTTGAGATGGAGCGCCTTGCGCGTGCCGACCCTTTGACCGGCCTTGCCAATCGCATTGCGCTTCGCGAAGGCTTTAGCGGTATTTCGCGCATGACGGGCACGATGATTGCCGTTCATTGCCTTGATCTGGATGGCTTCAAGGCTATCAACGATCGCCTCGGGCATGCCGCGGGCGATGACCTGCTGATCGGCGTCGGCGCCCGGCTTCGGGACCTCCTTCAGCCCCATGACATCGCCGCACGTGTTGGCGGCGATGAGTTCGTCGTCGTTCAGACTGAGGTCCGCAACGCAGCAGATGTCGAGCGCATGGCCCATGACATCGTGCGGTCGTTGACAACGCCATTTAACCTCTCAAATGAACCGGTCCGCGTGGGCGTCAGCCTCGGATATACGGCTGAAGCGGCCAAGGATGCGGAGTTCAGCACCATGATACGCCTGGCGGACGCTGCTTCCTACCGGGCAAAGCGCAACGGCGGTGGCGTGGAGAAAGAACTGCCTTCCCTCCAGGAAAAATTTCCCGTGGCGGCTGCCTGAAGCTAGGCCGTCGTATCTTTGCGACTTCCGGCCATCCAGTGCGACCAGAATGCCATCGTGTCGCCCGTGCTGGAACTTTCGTGCCTGTCTCGAATTTAAGAACGATGGCACATACTGCGAAAACCACACCCCGACAGGATCAACAGCCCGACACTCGCGACAGGCTGATTGTGGCACTTTATGCGCAATTGAAAGCGGAACGGGAGACGCGTGAGGCCATGGAGTGGGTCGCGCGGCACGGTGGGCTTTCGCCGGATGTGATGGAGGCCATGGCGTCCGACCCTGTTCCGGTGTTTTCGCAGGAAGATATCGTGGCCGTCGAGCGGATAATCGACCGCGAGCGTTCCAGTAAAAGTTAGAGCGTAAAAAGGAGGCTGGCGATGGCGCCAAGAGCCGTGTGGAGAGGCACTATCAAATTCGCTGATTTTCAGTGCGATGTCGGACTCTACACCGCGATCTCATCGTCGGAAAAAATCTCCTTCAACATCATCAATCGAAAGACCGGCAACCGCGTCGAGCGACAGTATCTCGACAGCGAGACCGGCGACAAGGTCGAGCGCGATCAGCAGGTCAAGGGTTATGAGCTTGAGAATGGCGACCACATCGTCATCGAAGGCGACGAGCTTTCTGAGTTGATGCCGGACGGCAACAAGGTCATTCGGGTGAAAAACTTTCTAGAATGCGATGAAATCGACAAACTCTATTTCGACAAGCCCTATTATCTCTCGCCTTCGACCGACGAGGACCGCGAAGCGCTTTCACTCCTGGCGCAGGCGCTGCGGGAGCGTCAGGTCGCAGCTCTTGCAGAAGCAATCCTTTTTCGTCGCAACAGAATGCTGTTGATCCGGCTCGACGGGGACGCCGTAATTGCCACGACCTTGAACTATGACTACGAGGTGCGCTCGCAGACCGCTGCCTTCAAATCAATCCCCGACATCGAGTTTGATGACGAGATGCTGGAACTCGCAGGCCACATCATCAAGAAGCGAGCCGGCAAATTCGATCCGTCGCAATACAGCGACCGCTATAATGATGCTTTGACGGAACTGGTGCAGGCGAAGATCGAAGGAAAGACGATCAAGAAGCGCGAGCCCGAGAAGCGCGACAACGTCATTGACCTGAAGGAAGCCCTGCGCCAAAGCGCCGGTGTCTCAGACAAGAAGACGGCCAAGCCAAAGTCTTCCGGCACCACCAAACGCAAGAAGGCAAGTTGACCCATGGGCCTTCAAACCTATAACCAGAAGCGCAAGTTCGATAAGACGCCGGAGCCGAAGGGCGAAGCGGCGGCAACGGCCGGCAACAGTTTCGTGGTGCAGAAACATGATGCAAGGCGGCTGCACTATGATTTCCGCCTGGAAATGGACGGCGTGATGAAAAGCTGGGCCGTGACCAAAGGCCCGAGCCTCGATCCGAATGAAAAGCGGCTTGCGGTCCACGTCGAGGATCACCCTCTGAGCTATGCCGACTTCGAAGGTATCATTCCCAAGGGCCAATATGGTGGCGGCACAGTCATCGTCTGGGATCGTGGCACATGGTCCCCCATCGGCGATCCGAAGAAGGCCTACCGCAAGGGCCATATGGAATTCGAACTCGACGGCGAAAAGCTGAAAGGCCGCTGGCATCTGGTGCGGATGAAAGGCAAGCCTGAGGAGAAGCGCGAAAACTGGCTGCTGATCAAGGCCCATGACGAGGAAGCCAGCGAAACCATCGACCTGATCGAGGAGGCGGGAAACTCTGTCAAGACGGGGCGAAGCATCGAGCAGGTGGCAGAGAATCCAGAGGACACCTGGAACTCGAGAGACGTCTCGTCCAAAGCCAAAAGTGCGAAAACGACCGGCAAGCAGGTGCATGATTTTCCCAAGGCAAGCCATAAGGCGGCAATGCCGTCTTTCATCAAACCCGCTTTGGCGACATTGAAGAACAATGCGCCGGAGGGATCGCGCTGGCTGCATGAAATCAAGTTTGACGGCTATCGCCTCCAGGCGAGGATCGAGAAGGGAGAGGTCGTTCTGCTGACCCGCAGCGGTCTGGACTGGACGGAGAAATTCGGAGAGGCCATCCAACATTCGCTCGCGGCACTGCCGGTGGAAACTGCGATCATCGACGGCGAACTGGTCGTCGAAAAGGAAAGTGGCGTTTCCGACTTCTCCGCACTCCAGGCCGATCTCAGCGAGGGTCGGCAGGATCGTTTCCGCTACTACGTCTTCGACCTTCTCTATCTGGATGGCCGGGACCTGCAGGGCGCTGCACTTGTGGATCGCAAAGCGTTGCTGGAAAAACTGCTACCCTCCGACGACCCTGTGCTGCGCTACAGCGCGCATTTTCAGGAGGACGGAGAAAAGGTTCTCCAGCATGCCTGCTCGCTTGGACTGGAGGGCGTTATCTCCAAAGTCGCCGAGTCTCCCTACGTCTCCGGGCGCAAGGGGCAGTGGATCAAGTCCAAGTGCAGCAGCGGCCAGGAATTCGTCATCGGTGGCTATGCCCTCTCGTCCTCATCGGACCAGGCTATCGGCTCTCTGGCGCTCGGCGTCTATGAGAATGGCAAGCTTCGGCATGTCGGCCGGGTGGGAACAGGCTTTACCGGCGCCACCGCAGAGATGATCTTCGACAGGCTAAAGCCCCTGACGCAGACAGAAAGTCCCTTCTCGCAGAAGCTGACAGCGCTTGCCCGGCGCGATCTTCATTACGTCAAGCCAGAGCTTGTCGCGGAAGTCGAGTTTCGCGGCTGGTCCGGCGATGGCAACCTTCGCCATGCCTCCTTCAAAGGGTTGCGGGAAGACAAGGCACCCAAGGAGATCAGCAGGGAGGTGGAACACGTGACGAAGCCCGAGACAGGTGACGCAGCAAAGACGCCGCAAACGAAGATCAAGTTCACCCACCCTGAGCGCGTCTATTGGCCGGATCAGAAAATCACCAAGGCGGACCTCGCCGATTATTATGCACAGGTTTGGGAGCATATTGCACCCTACGTCACCAATCGCGCGCTCTCCCTGCTACGCTGCCCGGAAGGGATCGACGGCCAAACGTTCTTCCAGAAGCACCCGTGGCGCGGAATGAACAAAGCCATTGGTGCTATCAAGGACCCGAAGGATCGATCGGGCGAACCGTTGGTGGTGATCAGCGATTTCGATGGCATGATGGCGCTCGTTCAATCCGCCGTGCTTGAAATTCACCCCTGGGGTTCGACCACCAAGGCCTGGGAGAAGCCGGACCTGATAACCATGGACCTCGATCCGGGTGAGGACGTGCAGTGGGGCGCTGTCGTCGAAGCCGCGCTCGAGCTTAAATCCCGGCTGGAAGCAGCGGGACTTGCCGCCTTCGTTAAGACGTCTGGCGGCAAGGGCCTTCATGTCGTCACGCCACTGGAGCCGAAGGCCGGCTGGGCGAAGGTGAAAGGTTTTGCGAAGAAACTCGCGACCGACATGGGAAAAGATGAGCCGGATAAATATCTCGCTGTGGCAACCAAGGCCAAGCGCAGTGGCCGTATCTTCGTCGACTACCTGCGCAATGGGCGCGGAAGCACGGCCGTCGCCCCCTACTCCACCCGCGCCAGAGCGGGCGCTACGGTTTCCATGCCGCTCGAATGGTCGGAGTTGTCGAAGATTAAAGGCCCGGCGGAGTTCACAGCGAAGAACACACCCGCGCATATAAAGGCGAGGATGTCTGACCCATGGGCGGATTTCCGGGCTTCCGCCAAGCCGCTTCCTGGCTGAGGTGTTGAGAGCATCGCCCTCATTTTAGGGACACGTTAGGACTGCAGGCTCTTCTTCAGCGCATCCATGATGTTGATGACATTGCCGCCCTGCTTTGCCGCGGCGGGCTGCTTCTTGGCTTTGGACTTAGGCGCGTCCTTGGCCTTCGTCTTCAAGAGCTTCTGAACTTTCTTCTGCACCGTGTCCTGGACCAGCGACGGCTTCCAATTCGTCAACTGCTTGTCGATCTGCTTATCCAGCGCCGTTTGCAATTCCTTATCGGTCTTCGCCTTCTTATCGATCGTATCGACAGCGTCGCGCACCTCGTCGCCATAATGCAGCGTCCATAGGATGATGCCCTTGCCGGATGGCTCCAGCAGAACAGCGTGCTCGCGGCGATAGAGGACCAGTCGGGCGATGCCGACGACCTTGCTGGCCCTCATCGCTTCGCGAATAACGCTGAAGGCTTCGGCACCGATCTTGTCCTCGGGTTTGAGAAAATGCGGACGATCGTACCAGATCCAGTCGATGGAGCCTGCGGGAACGAAGGTCTGAATATCGATGGTTCTGGTGCTTTCCAGACCAACAGCATCGATCTCGTCTTCCTCCAGCAGCACGAAATCGCCGTCTTCCTTGGGAAAGCCCTTCACCTGATTTCTATCCGCAACCGGACGATGGGTGACGCTGTCCACATAGCGGCTTTCGACGCGATTGCCCGTCTCCCGATTGATGACGTGGAAGCGGATCTTGCCGCTTTGAGAAATGGCAGGCGTGAGCGAGACCCTTGCCGTCACGAGCGACAGCCTCAGATGACCTTTCCAGAATGTCTGTCTCGGCATGGAAACTCCTTGAGGTGCGAGGCTGGGTTGCAGCAACCTTCTCTAATCCACGGAGGAGACAGGAAGTTCCCAGGCGTCAGATCCAGCCATCTCCATTTTTTCGCAGCAAGGGTGTGGAGAACGCCGCGCGCACGCGCGTCGGCCATTTGGAGTCTAGGCTTTCCAACGCGTCGCGCCAGCGTTCCGATTGCAACATGGCCGCACCGATAACGACTGGCTCGATGCCGGAGGCTTGGAGCAGGGAGAGCCCGGCGAGGATCGATGTTCCGCTGGAAATGACATCATCGATGAGTGCCACGCGCCGCCCCTTCAGAAGCGGCAACATGCGCGGATCGATATAGAGCCGCTTTTCCTGCTTCGTGGTGATGGACGACATCGGCACTGACAGCTCGTCCAGATACCAAAACTTTCGCGATGTCCCGAGCGGTACATAGCGCGAATGACCGAGGCGGCGGGCCACCTCGCTTGCCAGCGTCAGGCCAAGTGTCGGCAGTCCCACCACCACACCCGGCTCGAAGGACTTCAGCTTGGCCGTAAGATCGTCTGCCAGAGCGCCCAGCACCGTGAAGGAAGCCTGATTGATGATCAGCGAGGCGAGCGCATGGTCTCCATCGCTCAGCGGCCGGATCGGCAGCCGAAGCTGGCGGCCATCATCCAGCGTAACTGGGTAGAAGCCGACCTTGGTCCCGTCTTCGGGAAAGCTGCCGGGCTCATGCAGATCTTGCCAGAACTCGTGGGGCTTCATCGCGCGTCCTTCCTCATCACTCTTTTCCGAACCATCGTCCGATTCCTGTTAAATGCCCTATTAAATCCAAAGCGCTTTTGCACTAGAAATGAGATCGACAGACGAGCCGTGTCCCTCGGCTTTAATGCACAGATCCCAAGGATTTCCCTTATGACCGCCTCGACCATGACCGCCGACGAGCTCTCCCTTTTGACGGCGCTGCGTCGCGATCTGCATGCGCATCCAGAGCTCGGCTTCGAGGAAGAACGCACCAGCCAGATCGTCACCTCTCTTCTGGAGGAGGCGGGCATTGCTGTCCATCGCGGTCTTGGAGTCACAGGCGTTGTCGGCACACTTCAGGTGGGAAACGGCACGCGCCGCATCGGACTGCGCGCCGACATGGATGCGCTTGCCATGCCGGAACTGGCGGAGAGACCTTACAAGTCGACGGTTCCGGGAAAGATGCATGCCTGCGGCCATGACGGCCACACCGTCATGCTCCTCGGTGCTGCCCGCGCGCTTGCTGCCGATCGCGGTTTCTCCGGCACGGTGCATTTCATTTTCCAGCCTGCGGAAGAGGGCCGTGGCGGAGCGAAGAAGATGGTCGAAGACGGGCTCTTCGAACTTTTCCCATGCGATGCGGTCTACGGTCTCCACAATATGCCGGGTCTCGATACGGACGAAATGGCAGTGGTCGGAGGACCGCAGCTTGCCTCGTCCGATAGCTGGCGCGTTGTCTTCAAGGGCGTCGGGACCCATGGGGCGAAACCGCATCTTGGCCGCGATCCGATCACCGCTGCGGCAAGCTTTCTCTCCTCGTTGCAGAGCATCGTCGGACGTGTCATCGATCCGCTGCAGCCCGCCGTCGTCAGTGCCTGTTCGCTTCAGGCAGGAGACCCGAATGCACTGAACGTCATTCCCGACCTCGTGCATATCGGCGGCACGGCGCGCGCCTATGCTGCCCATGTGCGCGATCAGCTGGAGGAAGAAATCGGTCGCCTGGCAAGCGGCACAGCATCCATGTTCGGCATCGAAGCAAGCTACGAGTTCACCCGTCGTATTCCGCCTGTCGTCAACGATGCCCATGCGACAGAGCGGGCGCTAAACGCGGCGCGAAGCGTCTTTGGGGCGAAAGTCCGGACGGCCTTTCCGCCTTCCACCGCTGGCGACGACTTCGCCTTCTTTGCCGGCGAAGCACCCGGCTGCTATGTCTGGCTAGGCAACGGCCCTGCGGTGGACGGCGCGCTGCATCACAACACCTCCTATGACTTCAACGATGACGCGATCGCCTCCGGAGTTGCTTTCTGGAAGACCCTGGTGAAGCAGGAACTGGCAGCGGAATAGCTGGTCTTGCGCGAGAGCCTCGGGGGCGAGCGTTGATGAAGGAAATCCTCAAGCTTCTGCAAACGCGGCAAGAAGGCGAGGTGCATTTGGAAGAAGACGTGGCAGCTTCGGCGCCCGCTGACGCCGAACCGGTAGCAGCATATTGGGGGCGGAGCCTGAAGAGATGTAAGCTCTACGGGCTCGGACCGCATCTGCCATCGTGGAAAGCGCCGCTGCCGATCACCGTTCTGGGCAGACTATTTTTTGTCACGAGGCAGTTATCGTCTTGAACTCCAGGTCAGGAACGTCTCTGGTCTGACACCATCCGTCCGTGCTTTCTCGATCAGCGGCCCGAGGGTGTCCTTGACGAACTCTTCCATTGTCGTGGGCAGCACCGGGCGATCATCGCGGAACTTAACCCGCCCATCATTAAGAGCCGCCGCGGTGTTCTTGTCATAGACCCACCGATCTAGCGTCCCGAACCTCTCCCGGAAGACCGTCTCGACCTCGTGACTGGTGGGATCGACGAAGCGATAATCCACCTCTCGACCGAGCGCCCGACCGATGATCGCGGCGATCTCGGACATCGTGTAATCGATGCCCAGTTGTTTCACGGACCGGTGCTCTTCAGGCGGCGTGTCGAACTCCCTGGCGGCAAAATCAGCGAGATCCTGAATGGAAACCCAAGGCGCTTTGACGTGGGGCGCAAGCGTAAAGCCGATCCTATCATGTTTGGCAATCGCCTCCGCCCATCTGGACAGGTCCTCCATGAACCAGCCACCTTGGAGGTGCACTAGCTTGATGTCCCGTAACCGGTTGAGGATCTGGTCAAGAATATGGAAGCCTTGGAAATGGCCGGTGTTGCCAGTGAGTTCGGATCCCATTCCGGTCAGGCTCACCGCAAATCTCACCGGGGAATCCCGAAGTGCGTCGAAGAACCTGAGCGCTACCGCGGGATAGTGCCCATGAAAATCCTCCGCCGTCCAAAGGGTTTTGACCATGAGGAACGCAGCGTCAGCATCTTCGAAGAACTTGGAAAGTTCACCATCACCCGTGTCGAAGCTGCCGATGAACGGTTCTGCGCCTTTCGCGACAAGCGCATCGAGGGCGGGCCCTCCTCTGGACAGGGCTTTGACGGAATGGCCTTTGGCCAAGAGGTTTTCGGTCAGTTTGGTGCCGATCCTGCCGGTCGCACCAACCACGGCAATACGCATGGCTTATCTCCTGAAGTTGTTTGACCAGGACACTAAAGGATTGCGTGGCGTGGCAGAATTGGAGATAATGCCATATGATATCGAAATCAGGCCAATCTCCGAATAAGCGACCTCCTTGTAGTACCGCTTGCGATCTCAGACTCGCGCATGGACCGGCGATGGCCATAAGGATGGACTTCGCCGACTATGAGGCCGAGGCAGACCCGCATCAGCACCCACAGGGTCAACTGATCCTGGCGCTCCATGGCGCGGTCACCTGCACTGCGGAAAGCGGGGTCTGGATCGTTCCGCCCGACTGCGGACTCTGGGTCCCCGGCGGCGTTCATCACAGCAATCAGGTCACACCCAATGCTCGTCTGACGTATCTATTCGTCGAGCCCGGCGCGGCCACGCTTCCAGACGAGTGCTGCACGCTGTCGGTTTCGCCCATGCTTCGGGAGATGATCCATCGGTTAGCGGAGCTTCCAGAACAGGACCGGCGCGACGCGCATGTAGAACGCTTGATGCGAGTGATGCTCGATGAGCTCGCGCTGATGCCGCGTCAAAGGCTGGAGCTCCCTGTCTCTGATCATCCAAAGATCGCCCTGATCGCTAGGGCGCTCCTGGCAAATCCGAGCGACCGCCGAACCCTCTGCCAATGGGCTGAGCATGTCGCCGTCAGTGAACGAACGTTAAAACGGCTTATGATCGAAAAGACCGGATTGAGCTTCGGCCGTTGGCGACGCCAGCTGCATCTGGTGATCGCGCTACGGGAACTGGCGGGTGGCGCAACCGTCCAGAAGGTGGCGAGCGACTTGGGATACGAGTCCACGACGGCCTTCATCGTCATGTTCAAGAAGGCGCTTGGTACCACGCCATCGCGCTACCTTGCCGGCGCGCAGCAGCCCTGAGAATGTGGGCCGAGATCCCGTCCCCCAACCGACATCAAGTTGACAGTGGCTCCCGCACCGTTCCCGTCAGCACATCGGCGATACCCATATCGGTCTGGTGGGGACCTGTGTTGCAGGCAAGCGTGGCGCCGAAGCAGGCCTTGAAGACGAGGTAGGGCGGCTGCCATTCGACGACCTTGCCGACGGCTTCGCGCACCGCCTCAAAGCCCGCGGCCACCTCCGTCAGAGGTGCATCGGATACGAGGCCGGAAAGCGGGAGAGGCAGCAGGGCGGTCACCTTTCCGCCTGAGGCGACGGCCATTCCGCCGCCCGCCTTGATCACGGCATTGGCGGCGAGCGCCATATCCGCTTCGTTGCCGCCGAAGACGGTCAGGTTGTGGCTGTCGTGGGAGACGGTGGTGGCGAAGGAACCTTTCCACTCGCCCCAACCCGTCAAAAAGCCGGTTCGGGTGATGGCATCTGCCTTGCCGTGCCTATGCGTCACCGAGATCATCGTCGTACCATCAGGCGGCACGACAAAGCCGTCAACCACGTCAGCCTCGATTTCGCCCCACCGCGTGAAGCGCGGCCTGTCGATGGTGGCGAGCCGGACGCGTTTGCCGTTGCTCTTCACCCGAAAATCCTCAGGCGAGCGAAGCGGCAGCTTCATGGAGCCTTTCAAAGGCGCCGCGTCGATCTCGGGGATCTCGACGATCATTCGGCCTTGCTCGGCAACGGGCGTTCCACTGACCAGGACATGGCGGGCGGAGAACTGCGTCAGATCGTCGAAAACCACGATATCGGCCCTTCGACCGGCAGCAATCAGGCCGAGATCATTGCGCTGAAGGCGTGCTGCTGCGTTCAAGGTCGCGGCCTGCAATGCCCATTGCGGCCGAAGGCCGTAGCGAACCAGCCGGCGCACCACATCATCCAGCCCGCCGCCCTTCAACAGATCGTCAGGGAAGACGTCGTCTGTGCAAAGCGTCAGCGTCGGCGGCAGATGGCCGAGCCTGTTCAGGGCCTCGACAAATTCCGGCAGCAGATGATCGTGGGAGCCGCGCAGTTCAATGGTCAACCCGGCGCGCAGCTTCGCCATCAGGTCGTCCGCTGATGTGAGTTCGTGGTCGGAGGTAACACCGGCTGCCATAAACGCGTTGAGATCGGCACCTTCCAACCCACGCGCATGGCCGCAGATCAGCTTATCGGCATGCAGTCCTTCCTGGAGAATGGCGCTCATACGCGGGTCGCGCTCGATGACACCGCGCATATTCATGACTTCGGCAACACCGCCGACTTCCGGCCAGAAGAGAATTTCGGCAAGCACCGTCGCATCGAAATCAGCACCCGCCCGTTCAAGCCCCGGTGCCGACGGCACGCAGGAAGGCGCGAGCAAGATTGTTCGCAGCGGCAGATTGCGACTTGCCCGCGATGCCCAGGACATGCCGTCCAGTCCATGGACATTGGCAAATTCGTGCGGATCCCAGACAACAGTGGTCACACCCTTGGCGACGACCGCAGCAGCATAGGAAGCCGGCGTGACCATGGAGCTTTCGATATGCATATGCGTATCGATCAAGCCGGGCGCGACATATCCGCCTTTGGCATCCAGGACCTGCGTGGCGTCCTGTCTTGAGCCGGTGGGGTGGACGCTTACAATCAGCGGACCAACGAGGCCGATATCGGCGGGACGCAATTCGCCCGTCACCACATCCACCAAAGTTCCGCCGGAAATCAGAACATCGAAAGGCGCATCGCCCCTTGCCGCCGCAACCGCGCGGGCGCGGAGCGCGGCGTCATTCATGCCGTCGCGATCGGCAATGATCGGCTTTTCACTCATCGGCTTGCCTCTGCTTCAAGTGCACCAAGGATGATCTTGCGCGCATATTCGGCATCGATGTCCTCTGCATAATGAGCATTGAAACGATCGGCATGGGCAAGCCGCGCTTCCACGACCGTTCGCCCACGCGTTAGACTGCCCTGCAGTTCGACATCGATGCGAGCCGGTTTCCATGTTACGCTCTCAGGATCAACCACGGCCACCGCCGCGCAAGGATCGTAAAGCGCCATGGCATCACGCCCCCGGCTGACGGCGATGTTGATGAAGCCTTCCAGCATATCGGCTACCAGCGCTGCGTTCTTTCCACCCGCCTGCCGGATAGGCGCCACATCCCCAAGAGAGGCGGTGACTTTGCGGCAGAAGTCGAGATCGACCATGCGCAGCGGAAGCCCATGGGCAATGACGATGGCCGCGGCTTCAGGATCGGCAAAGGCGTTGAATTCGGCAGAGGCCGTGTGATTGCCAAGCGTCACCCCGCCGCCCATCCAGGTCAGGTCGGTAATGCGCGCGGCGAGATCCGGTCGGGCGAGGCAGACTGCAGCAATGTTGGTCAGAGGACCAAGGGCCAGAATCTTCTTTTCCCCTGCCCCCTCTGCCAACCACTGGCAGAGGGCATCGAAAGCATTCGACAAGGGCAGATCGTCCGATGCTGGAAGCGTCGCTCCCACTGTCGGGATGCCGGTTTCACCCAGAATGCGTTGCGCTGTTTCGATCTCTCCGAGAACAGGGCTTGCCCGCCCGGCGTGGATAGGAAAGCACCAAGAGAAGGCCAAGGCCGCACCCGCGGCATTCTTTTGCACCTGATCGAGCGGCGCGTTGCCGAAAACCAGAGAGACTCCGTCGATAACCTGACCGGACGCTGCCACCACCAGAATGGCAGCGATATCGTCGAAACCCATATCGGTATCGATCCACATCCCCATCTCAGTTGAACACCTTGAGAGATGCCGCCTTTTCGACGGGCAGATCAAAGGGCAGCGTCGCGCCGATCTCATAGGACGGCAGGCTCGCATCCACCTCGGCCTTGATGGCCCCGAGAGGGCTGTCGAGCAGATATTCCCGCGTGTTGCCTGCAAAAGACGTGCCGCGCACGGTGCCCTCAAAAGGACCTGAACCGAGGGTTACCATGCGCGGCCTCCATGCCAGTCCCGCCGTACTCGGAACCTGGCCAGAAAGCGTAACTCGTCCTGCGTCCGTCTTCAGCTCTGCGCCCTCCAGACGGAATATGTTTTCAAAGCCGACAAAGTCGGCGACGAAGGAAGAGACAGGTGCATTATAGATCTCTTCCGGCGTGCCAATCTGCTCAATTGCGCCGTTCTTCATCACAACTATGCGATCAGCCAGTGCCAAGGCCTCGACCTGATCATGGGTGACGAAGATCATCGTCACACCGGTCGCCTTCTGCACCCGCTGCAACTCGGTGCGCATTTCCAGCCGGAGCCGGGCATCGAGATTGGAGAGAGGCTCATCGAGCAGGAGAACCTTGGGGTCCATGACCATGGAGCGCGCAAGCGCTACGCGCTGCTGCTGGCCACCGGATAGTTCCGCCGGCTTGCGCGAGGCGAAGGTGGAGAGACCGACGGATTTAAGTCCCGACGCCACTTTTGCATCCAACTCTGCACCGGTCAGGCCCTTAAGCCGCAGACCGAAGGCAACGTTTTCATAAACTGTCAGATGCGGAAAGAGCGCATAGGACTGGAAGACCAGACCAACGGCACGCTTGTTGGCGGAGACACGGGTGATATCGGCACCATCCAGATCGATACGACCGCCTGCAATCGGCATCAACCCCGCAATGGCACGCATCGTGGTGGTCTTGCCACAGCCGGACGGTCCAAGCAGCGCCAGAAGCTCGCCCTTGCGGATATCGAGATTGAGCTTGTCGACGGCCATGGTGGCACCATAGGCGAGCGAAAGATTTTGAAGAGAGAGATACTGTGCGTCAGACATAGCGGGAGAACCCCAGGAAACGTTCGGCCATGAAAACAATGCCGATGGAAAGGAAGGCGAGGAGCGAGGAGAGCGCCGCGACGGACGGATCGAAGACGATTTCCATATAGCCCAGCATATCGATCGGCAGCGTGCGAACGCCAGGACCCGACAGGAAGAGCGATACCGGCACCTGATTGAAGCTGGTGACGAAGCCAAGAATGAAGGCCGACAGAATGCCGCCGCGGATGTTCGGCAGAACGACGCGGAAGAAGGCGCCAAGCCGGGACGAACCGAGCAGAACCGCCGCCTCTTCGATATCCGAACGCAGATTGGTGAGGCTGGCAGAGACCACGCGCACGGCATAGGGCAGTATCAAGGCGGTGTGCGCGAGAAAGAGAGCCAGCGTGATGCCGATGCCGAAGGGCACGACGAAGTATCGCAGCAACGCGAGACCGACGATGATGCCGGGCACGATGATTGGTGCCGAAACAATGGTGCGGATCGTTTCGGAAAGCGGCAGCTTGTAGCGCGACATGGCGTAAGCAGCAGGTATGCCGAGGAGGAGGGCCGCAAACGTGCCGCCGATGGCAAGAAACATCGACATGGCAAAGCTGTTGCGGAAGCTTTCCACGGTAAAGACCTTGGCGATCCATTTCAGCGAAAAGCCCTGCGGTGGGAAGGCCAACGTGTCGCCGGCCGAAAACGAGGCGGCAACGATGATCAGGAACGGCCCGATCAGAAAGCCGATGACCAGCATCAGCGTGAGGGGAATGAAGAGATGGCGGGTCATTTCCTGTTCCTTGCCGTTGCAATGCGCTTGAGCAGGATATTGGCCGCAAAGCTCATGACGATCAGAATGAAGGCAATGACGCTTGCAGCGACGAAATTGTTGGAAACCGTGACCTGCTGATAAAGCAGCGTTTCCAGCATCAGCACCTTGGAACCGCCGAGAATGGCGGGCGTGATATAGGCGGTGAGCGAGCCGGTGAAGACCAGTGTGCCACCGACGACGAGGCCTTCCTTCGTCAGGGGAATGATGACCTTCCAGAAGACCTGGAACCAGTTTGCACCGAGAACCCGCGAGGCGGCCACCACATCGCGCGGCATGTTTTCCAGCGCGCTGATCAGCGAAATGATCATCAGGGGCAGAAAGAGCTGCAACAGGCCGATGAACACAGCCGTCTCGCTAAAGAGAATGCGGATCGGGCTATCGGTCAGCCCAAGAAACTTCAGCGCTTCGTTGACAATGCCCGTGCGCCCCAGAATGACGATCCAGGCATAGGTGCGCGCCACCGGGGAGATCATCAGCGGCAGGATGACCAGATTGATCATATGCCCCTTCGAACCCGGCGGCAGGCTGACGATGGCAAAGGCGGCAGCATAACCGATGACGGCGGACACAACCGTGACCAGCGCGCCAAGTTTCAGCGTGCGCAGGAATACCGCCTGGTTTAGCGGGTCGGAGAAGAAAGTGGTGTAAGCCTGCAGCGTCCACCCATCGGCGGTGCGAAAGCCCTCCGAGAGAAGAATGAAGACCGGCACGAGAAAGACCGCCGCCGCAAAGATTGCGGCGGGCAGGGCCAGCGCCAGAGCCTCGGTCCGATTTTGAAACATGGCGGTCTATCCTTCGACAGGCTGGTCGATCACAGATGAGCCGTCATCCTCGACCGTTGGGTGCGAGGATGACGCGCGACGCAAGATTACTGACCGACCTTGGCGTTCCATTCCGACAGCCACTTGTCGCGGTTGTCGAGCGAAACGGCGGACGGGATGAGCTGCAGGCTTTTGACGGTCTCCTCGCCATAGGTGATGTTGTTCGCCACCTCTTCGGAGACCTTGACCTCCTTGTTGGTGGGGCTATCCACCAGCTTGTCGGCCAGTGCCTTCTGAACATCGGTCGAAAGCCAGAAATCCATGAATTGCAGCGCAAGATCCTCGTTCTTCGTCCCCTTCGGCACGACAAGCACGTTCATGCCGCCGGTCTGACCTTCCTTCGGTGTTGCCCATGCAAGTGGAAGATCGAGCTTGGTGAAAGGCGCCCAGGAGAAGCGACCGATGGGTGCGGCCCAGATTTCTTCCTGCTGCATCAACTGCACGAGTTGCGAAGACTTCACATAAAAGGTGACAATATCGTCCTTCTTGGCACCGACAGCCTCGATAGGCGCCGCGAGATCAGGCGTGTCCTTGTCCATCGCCTTGCCCAGCATATAGAGCGCAGGCGGACCCTGATTGGTGGTGACGTTCGGGAAGGCGATGTGATCGACGATACCGTCCTTCAGGAGATCACCCCAGCTGTCGATCTTCATTTTGTCGGTTCGATAGACGATCGACGTCGCATAGAGATTGACGCCAACGCTCATGCCATCGCCATTCGGATCCTTGGCAATGTCGTAAAGCTTCTCGATATTCGGCACCTTGGCGGTATCGATCTTCTGGATCAGGTCCTTACGGGCGGCGGAAAGCGCATCCGCCATGGAGACGATGGCGAGGTCGATGACCGGGTTGGTCTTGTTGGCCTCCATCTTCGCCAGGCGCTCAACGCTGTTGCCGGTTTCCACGACCAGCTTGCAGCCGCATTTCTGCTCGAAGGGGGTGTAGACGAGTTCCTTGAACTCGTCCTGCGCGAAGGCATAGACGGAGATCGTCAAGGTCTTGTCCTGTGCCTGCGCGGCCCCGAGCGACAGCATCAGCGCCGTGCCGGATGCGAAAAGGATCTTTTTCATGATGTATGTTCTCCAGCTGTGGGTTTTTTATCTTCAGTCTGCTTCTCGTTATTGGCGGCGGAGGAGCGACGAATGACGAGCTCCATCGCCACTTTGGAAATATCCGCGACCACGCCGCCCGCGGCGGGCCGGTTCGCAGGGTCATCACCATCAATGGCGCGAACAAGAGCGGTAACGGCGACTTCCGCAATGCGTGCCATATCCATGCGAATGGTGGTGAGGGACGGCGTGACCACGGATGCCCAGATGAGGTCGTCAAAGCCGGTGACACTTGCCTCGTCCGGCACGGCAATACCCTCATCCTGAAGTTCGGTGAGAACACGCAAGGCATGCAGATCCGATGCAGCGGCAAAGGCGGTAAACCCCTGGCGCACCTTGTCCGCCACGCCGAGCCGGCAGCCTTCACCATGGCGCTCTTCGAGCGACGCGATCCAGAGCGTTTCAGTTCGGGCAGAAGCAGTCAGTCCGGCGCGAATGCCGCCGATGCGATCGTTCTGCACATTGGAATCCGAATTTCTGGCGATCATCACGACATTGCTGTGTCCGAGCCCAGCAAGATGCCGACCGATCTGCACGCCGCCATCCCAGTGGTCGGCGGCCACCGTGTTGCCGGGCGTGGAAGGAGAGTCGATCACAGCGACCGGGCAATCCACATCGGCAATCCGCGTACCACGACGGGGGACGACGACCATGCCTTCGACCCCACGTTCGATCAGCCGGTTGATTGCATCCGTCTGCTTGGCAATCTCCCCATGGGAGTCGGCGATCAGAACACCGTAGCCGGCATCGGCCGCGGCCTTCTCGATGGCTTGAGCGATTTGTGGAAAGAGCGGATTGCCGATATCGGGAAGCACGAGGCCAAGAACGCCACTGCGCCCCGTGCGAAGCGCGCGGGCGGCAGGACTGGGCACATAGCCCATCTCCGCTGCCATCTTACGAATGCGCTCACCAAGCTCCGCCGAAACACGCCCTTTACCGGAAAGGGCGTTCGATACCGTCGCGCTCGAGACACCGAGAGCAGCGGCAATTCCGTGCAGATTTGCGGCGGGCTTTTGCAAAGCCATGATCTTGCGCCCTTGCTTAATCGTTTAAGCAAGCTAGTGGAAACCGTCTCCAATGTCGAGTCCGGCTTGCGATTTTTCATGACTTCGTGCGTGTCGACGATCCGCGACGATACAAGCCAGCTATGACCGTTACTCCGCGGTCGCGGCATGCAGGCGCTGTTTGAGCAACGACAACGCCAGGATCATTCTACAAAATTGATCAACAATAAAATCTTTTGGCTGTGGTGTGGGCAAAGGCATTGCTACGTTTGAGCTGCTTGGGGAACACGCGCTGAAAGGTGGAAACGATGACAGCGACAGTGACTTACATTCACGAGGAGCGGGAGAAACTCGCCCTGGAAGCTGCGGAATTGAAAACGGCCATGCGCCAGGTCGCAGGCAGTGTCAGCATCATCACGGCTGGTCATGGCGTCCATCGCACGGGAGCGACCGTCACGTCAGCCACTGCGCTCTCGATGGAGCCGCCAACGATGATCGTCAACATCAACCGGTCGTCTTCGACATGGCCGGTCATCGCGCGCTTCAACCACTTCTGCGTCAACATCCTGTCCGGCGAACAGGAGGATGTCGCATCCCGCTTTGCAGGCGTTGGCGGACTGAAGGGTGCGGAGCGCTATGAAGGAGCCGACTGGTTCGATCTGGAAAGCGGCGCTTCGGGCTTACACGGCGCGCTCGCGGTCATCGACTGTGCCGTAGAGGATGTCGTGGAGCGTCACACCCACGCCATCGTCATCGGCCGGGTTCTCTCCGTTACCCGTGGAGACGGACGCCCGCTTCTCTACCACGCCGGACAATATCTTCAGATCTGACGAGAGTGACGCTTGCGCAGCGCGATTGCATCACGCTGTCTTGTTCACCGGCTCTTCACCGGTGTTCGCCGCAAACTGCTCAAGCGTCATCGTGTCGAGAACGGCTGCCATGGCATCCCGGACATCCGTCATCGACCGGCGGACCTGACAGGCCGCCGGATCGGAACAGTCCTCGCAGGCTTCAAAGGCCGTGCGGCTGGCGCAGCGAATAGGGGCGAGCGGCCCATCCAGCGCGCGAATGACCTGGCCGATATAGATATCGGATGCCGGCTTTGACAGCGCATAGCCGCCGCCCGGTCCCTTCTTGGACCGCAGCATGCCCTCATTGCGAAGCTCCAGCAAAATCGCGTCGAGAAACTTCTTCGGGATATTGTTGCGCGCGGCAATGTCGCTGACGAACGCGGTCTGCCCCTTATCGAGGCTCGCGAGGTCGATCATGGCCTTGAGACCGTATTTACCCTTTTTCGTCAGCATCGGCGTCTTTCACATCCAGCAGGTCGCGTTTCATCAAGCAGTAGCTTGACCGGACATACTGCTCGGCACCTGAACTTTCAATGAATTCCATGAAAATTATCGAATAGAACGGCCCCGGTAACTCGAAAACGTTCTATTCGAGCCAAACGGCTAGCCGCCCTGCGGGCCGCGGCTCGGCCGGGCATTTTGCGCCGTGGCAAGGCCCCGGATCGCATCCGCATTGCCGGTTGCCGCAGAAGCCTCGAAGACCTGTACGGCTTCACCGTAACGCTTCATGTTGAGATAGGCGTAGCCGCGAATAACCATGAGATCGATACGCTCGGTGGCATATCTCGCCCGCTGATCAAGAAGGATCAGCGCCTCTTCGTAGTGCTTGCTCTCATAGGCCGCCAGCGCGCGGTCGGTGAGGATTGCCACTTGAAGCTCGGTGGCCTTCTGGCGATCCATCGAAGATTTTGTTGCGGAAACGGCGGCATTGTCCGTCAGACCCATGCGAAGATAGGCAAGGCTCTGGCCATAGGCCGCATCACTGCGAACCGTCGAATCGCCGTTCTTGAGAGCCGCGGAGAAAGCTTTCACCGCCTCGGCAGGCCGGTTAGCCTCCATCAGACACCAGCCTTGCTGGAGTGCACTCTGCGCAGAAAGCGCGTCCGGATTGAGGCTCACAGAGCAACGGCCGGACTGGCGCGCACCCCGAACGGCGCCCGCTTGGCGCGGCGGCGAAGGCTCGTAAGCGACGGTGGTCGCTTGCGGAGAGACCATGCGCGGTGCGGTGGTCATTGCGCGAGATTGAGGCTGTACGGGCGCAGGTGTCGTGACTGCGGGCGCGGCAGCGATCACGCCCGCCTGAGCGGTCGGTCGGCCGATCTCCAAGATACGCTGCGACTGGTTACCCCATTGGCTCTGAAGCCGACTAACCTCCGCCAGATTGTTGAGCTCCTGGTAGGTGAGAGCCAGACCATAGGCCGATGGCTCATCCTCCGGCTTCCACTGCAATGCGGTGGAGAACCATTGCTGCGCCATCTGCGGCTGCTGGAAGGCGCGAGAATACCAGCCAAATTCCTGTGCGGTCGCGGCATCTTTCTGCGCTACGGTTTCCGTTGCAATGCGCTGAAGAATATCGGGCTCCAGCGCGACAGGCGGATCAAGTGCCAGGAGGTTGGCGGCTGCAGCGAGATAAGTTGCGCGCGCACCATCGGAGGAACTACGCCATTTGAACATGATGTCTTCGGCTTCGCGGGGTTCTCCACGCGCAACCAGCGCAAGCGCTAAGCCTTCCGAGGCGGAGGCGGAATCCTCCACATCCCTTGCGCGGCGGAACCACTTTTCCGCGTCGTCCATCTTCTCACGGCCGACATTGTACCACCCAAGCAAGAGCGCATCGCTTGCAAGCTTGTTGGTTTCCGCCAGCCGTTCCATGCGGGAGAGATAGGCAGGCGGTACTGTGACCTTGGGGTCTTCACCCGCCTTTGCAACGAATTGACGCGCGAGATCGTCCTTGACGGGCTCGAACTCGAGTTGGCCATCCGGTCCGGGTTTTTCCCGCGAGAGGAGGTCTTCCATCATCTCGATTGGCAGAAGCGTCGAGGCCTTTTGCACGGTTGCCAGACGTTCCGCCGGATTCTGGCAATTGGTCAGCAGGTAGCCATAGGCATCGCGTGCACGCGCCGGCTTCTCCGTTCGCGCGAAGGCTTCCGCCACGCGCCAGAGAACATCGACTTCGCTGCAGGTCAGCAGGCCCGGGTTTTCGGCCGCCACGCCGAGCACCGCATTATACTGTTTCAGATCAGAGGCGTTCACCAGACGCTGGCGCGCTTCGGCAAGATCCAGCATCTCGGTCAGATTGGCGGGCGGCTGCCAACCAGCTTCCGCAGCCTGACGGTCGGCGATAGCCTTGCGCGCCTCTGAATAGCGACCGGTGGCATAAAGTTGCCAGATCCCGTCCAACTGCGGATCGCCCGTGGGTGCGGCAGCGGTAGGATCGGCAGGCGGTGTCCAATTTGGATAAAGCGCTTTCAGACGTGCGATCTCAGCTTGAAGACGCGCCGTGTCGCCGCGTGTGGCGAAGTAACGGAGAGCGCTTTCATCGACGACCGGTGCGGCATCGCCCGTGCCGGTCTGAGGGGCCGGATTTGTGTTTTGAGGCGCCTGCTGCGGCGTTCTCGGTGTCTGCGCAAGATTGGTCGAGGGGGCAGCGCGGGATTGCGGCTCTTTGGTGCCGAGGGAAAGCGGGCTGTCACCCTTCTGGACGTCGGCATTGTTCATGCCCGCGGCGAAGGCGTGCGTCCCGACTGCCTGCATCGGGGCGGAATGAACGGCGCTGACGTGGCCGAGAAGCGCATCGCGCGACTGGAAGATGCCAGCGGCGCACAGTGCCAAGACGGCAGCGGACAGCAACAGTGGCTTCTTGTTCATAGGCACTCCTGATTCGCCTGCGCTACGAAAGACAAAGCCAAGAGATGCAACGTAGATGGATAATAAAGTGTTGACGCGTAGGTTCTCAGTTCCTGTGGAATGGGTTTTTTGCTGGCTTTGCAGGCCAGAAGTGCGGGCATGATGCGATAGCCTGCATCCGAAAGCACATCCTTGGCTGCACCGGACTTCAGATCGAAGGTCGCGATATTGCCGTCCTCGAGCGACATGCCAGCCGCCATCCTGGCGTAGAGATCGGGCGAGCCTGACGCCCCTCTGACCAGATAGAGCGGAATGCGAACGGAGTTGTAGCCGAACTCCTGCGCAAAACCATCGGCCGGACGCGGCTTGGTGCGCACGGATACCCAGTCAGCCGGTAGCTTTCGCGGGCCGAAGGCAAAGCCGTTGATCGCGACGAGACCATCGGCCGCAAGCTTGCCCCATAGAGGTGACGGCGAAAGCTCGTTGAGAAGCGGAAAGGCTTCAAAAATATAGTAGGATGGATTGACGACAGGCCCATCCGGCCGGTCGCTATCGGCAAAGCCGGAGGCGGCTGGAAGAAGAAGGGTTCGACCGCCGCGCTCCACCACCGCCTTGTCGAGCACCGCCTTGGCGATTCCTCGACCGGCGTCTGCAAGGTCCTGGCGTCCCCATTGTCGGGCAGCGAGCGCCAGCGCCTGCGCGATCAGAATATCGCCGTCCGTGGCATTGTTGATGTCCGAGACATGGGGCGTCGATTGCGGATCCCATTTCCAGGCAGCAAGACCATCGTCTCGCACCAGAAGTTCGGTCTTGGTAAAAGACCAGATCAGCTCGAAATTCGCCTGGTCGTCGGCAAGAACGGCGAGCCACATGCCGTAACCCTGGCCTTCGCTGTGGCTGATCCCGTTATTGCCTGTATCGATGATGCGCCCGGACGGGTCGAGAAAGGCGGCTCGATAGCTCTGCCAGTCCGCCGCGTTGATGGAGGCTGCCTTGACGCTCAGCGGGATCATCAGCACCCCCAGCAACAACACCATTCTTGTCAGTGATCTGGCAAATGTCATCACGGCTTGCGTCCCAACAGCCTCAGAAGGATGAAGGTAACCCATCCGAGCACTGACAAAAAGCCGATGAACACCAGCGCGTAGGAAAGCGTGTTGCTGGACAGCCAGTTGGCTGCAATCAGCCGCCAATTGGAAAACGTCGCCGGGCCGGTGTCGAAGAAGGTCTGCTGTTGGGCGACGATCGTCTCAACCTTGTCGGCAGCAGGATCAAAGGTGGCAATACGTCCAGAGAGCCCGCTCCATCGCTTCAGTTCCGTCATCGATTTGACGCCGGATCTCAAAGTGTCGATGGCCGGTGCCGTGGCAAGCGTCCACACACCCTCGCCACCGGGGCTCAACCCCTGCGCCAGCATGAAGCTGACATTTCCTGGCGGTGTGTAGACTTGCTCCGCGCCTGGAAGAAACCGGAGAGTGTCCCTGCTGATATCGAAGTTGCGCCTGATCCACTCCTCGAAGGAGGATATCTGCCCTTGCCAGACACCGCCATCCACGCGCTCGCGCCAGTTTTCAAACAACTGATCGGTCTGCTCGACGGGTGGCGTTGCGCGCCCTCCCTCACCCCAACTCGTCTGGCTGGCCAGAGCGATGTTGAATTGGGCAGCCAGTGCTGGCGGTATCTGGGCCAGCGTACCGATGAAGACCGCGTCTCTGTCTCCCACGGCAGCAATGGAGCTGACGAGATCGATCGCGAGTGGCTGACCGGCAGCGAGTGACATACGGCCGAGAAGCGTCGCCGCAGACGACATGACGTCCGGATCGATCCGCTCCATATAGACCGCAACGGGCTGCTGCGAGGCGTGATAGGGCTGTATCACACCACGATTGGCGGCCAAATCTGGGGCGCGACCAATTCTCGCGAAATTGGGCATGTGGAATTCGGACGTGTCGAACAGCGCAAAACGCGGTGTCCCGCTTGCCGTCGTTCCCGGCAAGCAATCCGAATCCGCCTGCGTCTGTATGACGGCCTCAATGGCAACCGTGTTGGCGCCCGGCACGAAATGCCGCAACGTGACCTTGATCGGCAGGTGTCGGAAGATGCCACCGCCGCGGTTCGAAATCGGCACGGTGGAGGCAATATTGCCGTTCACATAGACATCGATATGGCTCCCGGGAAGCACGTCGCTGGCATAGGCCGCGTCCAAAAGCAGCGTCGCTTCACCATAGGCGGCAGCGTAGAAATCAGCCGGAATGCCAATGGTGAAATCGGTGCGGAAGCGCCGTCCCGAAAATTCCGCACTTTTGACGCCAAGCGACGAGAGCACCAGGCGGCGGTTTCCGACAACCAGTGGCGCATCCGGGGTGTGCCAGTTGCGTGTAGACAGAAACGAACGCACCGATCCGGCCGGACGTTCGGCCGAGGCAACGAGACTGTCGATCGCCGTTTGTAGCGCTTGAGGTGTCGGGCCTCCGACGATCAATGCTGAAAGATTGCTGACGATGTTGCTCTCAAAGCCGGCATACGGGCCAGCCAGGACTTCCGGCGGAACGGAACTTGCGACAGCGGCGATTTCGCGCGATGTGCCGGCCAGCACGATCAGCGAACCCGCCTTCCGCTCCTTCGGCACCGTCGTGTGGAAGGCGATTTGCTGATTGGGCATCTGCGTGCGCAGCGCCAGCGCCTGCGACAGCTTCAGCAACGACTCCGCCATCACCGGGTTCGCCAGGCCGGGAGCCACGATATCGATGGAGGTGAGGCCTTCGCTGCCAGCGCCGATCGCCTGGATGTCCTCGATCGTCTCGAAACGGTTGGCAACATCGGCATTGAGCGTGATGAAGGTGCCGGCGGGATTGATATCAGTCCACAGATCATAGGTGGATTCGACCGTGCAATCGGTCCTGTGACGCTGCTTGACGCCAAGTGTCACGACATTGGCGCCCGCCTGAAGCGTGCCTGGCGGGATGGGAATCGAGACGCTTCCCTCCGCATCGGGAGACGCGATGCTCTTTTTCTCCAACGGCACATTGTTGATCGCGATCTCCAGGCTCGAGCTTTCCGGCGCAACCACCACGGCGTTTTGATACGCGATCGTGACGGCCTGCGCCGCCTGCGCCTGCTGCTCTGTCAGGTAGATCGTCCATTGCCGCTGATCGATCTCACCGGACAGGCTGAGTTCGCTGAACGGCAATATGTAACGGCGGCGCGGATCGACGGATGTCTGGACGGGTAGCGATGGCGCCTGCGTCGGCTGAGCCTGGGTCTGCGGTTGTGATGGCGCACCTTGGGGATAAGATGGTGGAGATGGCGCGGGAGTGACCGGAACGGGCGAGAGCCGTGCCGGTGCCGGCTGCTGTGCAGGAGGCACCATTGCAGGCGGCGAAACAGCGGGCGGCGCAGCCGGGATTTGCGGCATGGACGGTGCGTTTGGCACTGGCTGTGGCGCGGGCTGCACCGGAGCCGACCTTGCCGCAGGCGGGTTCGCCGGGCGCTCGGGAGACATGTCAAAGGGTGCGCTTTGCCCAAACGCGCTTGCCGACAACATGGCGTAAAAGCTTACGAGGAGGAGCGGCTTTCTCATCACTTGGCAACTCCTGCCGCAGCCTTCTGTCGCGCTCTCGATCGGAAGGAGCGCATGAAATAAAACAGGCCGCGTTGTGTCTGGAAAAGCGCGATGCCCATGAAGGTGATCGTGCCCCGGATCAGGCCGGGATTACCCCTGCGTGCGCGCTGAAATTCGGTCCATTGCTCTGAATTGGCGAAGATCAGATCCGCTATCAGGCGGTGTTCGATATTTTCCTTTGGCGCAAAGGTGCAGCCGACCGAGGTAAAGCCCTGCTGCTTGACGGTTCGGACGATATCGATCGTCATCGACGAGGGCGCCCCAGGGCTATAGGGGTCGACGCGAATAATCGCGGGGCGGCCCTTCTCGACGACATCCAGATCCTTTTCGAAAATGTTGATCAGCATGCCGTGGACGGACACGTTCTGAACCGTTGCCGGCAACCAGGGGCCGTCTTCCTGCAACTGCAATTCGCATCGGCGCTTGACGGTGATGCGCCGCGACGCGGATTTCTCTCCGCGTTCGGACACAACGCCGAGAGCACAGCCGGCAAAGATGATGTTGAGCAGGTTCCAGCCGCCAACGACGAGCGTGACGTCCGCCTTATAGGGCTCGGCATAGATGCGATAGATCGCAAAGATCATTGCGATGACCAGCACGAAGAAGATGACGAAGAACGGCCGGCTGATTTCCGACAGGCGGGCTTCGCTGATGGATTCGTCCTTCGCCGTCACCTTGAAGGTCGGCTTGCTGGGGTTGAACAGCACCGAGACCACGGCAGGCAAGAGATGCACCGTCTGCACATATTCATAAAGCTCGGAAATCCACGGCCAGCGGAAACTTCCATAGAGGAAGTTCTGTATCATCAGGTTCACCAGCATGTAGGCCGCCGTATAGGCCAGGAACTCGCCCCCGGATGCAACGAAGATCTGCAGGTCGAAGAAGAGATAGAAGAGCGGCGCGAAGAGGAAGATGGTGCGCGGGAACGGGAAGAGCCAGAACAATGTCGAGGACATGTAGCAGAGCCGCTGGGGGAAGGAGAGCCCTCGGCGGAAAAGCGGCTGGCGGAAGATCAGGATCTGCATCATGCCTTGCGCCCAGCGGCTTCGCTGGCCGATGAAGCTGGTGAAGGTCGCGGGCTGCAGACCGGCAATCAGGGGCTTATCGACATAAAGGCTGTTCCAGCCGCGCGAATGAAGCGCAAGTGCCGTCTCGCAATCCTCGGTAATGCTGACGCCGCTGAAGCCATCGGTTTCTTTGAGCGCCTCGCGCCGCAGAACCGCTGCCGATCCGCAGAAGAAGGCACCGTTCCATTTGTCCAAGCCGCGCTGGATGATGCCGTAGAACATTTCGTTCTCGCTCGGCATGGTTTCGAAGGTGCGCAGATTGCGCTCGATCGGGTCCGGATTGACGAAGAAATGCGGCGTCTGGACGAGAAAGAGCCTTGGATCTTCCTCAAAATAGCCAACCGTTTCGAGAAGAAAATCGCGCGCGGGCGCATGGTCGGCGTCGAAAACGGTGACCAGTTCACCCGTCGAATGATCCAGACCATTGTTCAGATTGCCAGCCTTGGCATGGACGTTGCGCTCACGCGTCAGATAGTTGACGCCGAGATCGGCGCAGAGCTTTTGCAATTCCGCGTGGCGCCGGGTCGCGGCTTGCGCTTCCAGCCCGTTCGGCGCATTGCGTTTCTGCACCGTGCCGCCATCATCCAGCAGCCAGACGGTGAACCTGTCCGCCGGATAATCCATGTTCTTCGCAGCCGCCAGCGTGTTGGCGAGAAGCTCCGCATCCTCGTTATATGTTGGCACGAATACGTCGACCGTCGGCACATAGCCGGGCGAACCAGGACGGCCCTTTCGCGACGGCAACGGCATCGAGACAATGACAAGGCTGAGCGCCAGCATCACCACGCTGTACATTTCGGCGAGATAGAGCAGGAAGCCCGGGATGAAGTTCTCGAGCTGGTTGACGGGCGGCAAGGTGCTGGTCGTGCGCCAATACACGTAGCGCAGAACAATGGCCGTACCGAAGCCAAGACCGATGAGCCGCCAGGCGCCCTTGCCGTTCAGAGACTTGATGGTGGCAAGCAAGGCCAGCGAAATCGCCGTGGCGATGAGATGCGTCTGTAAGCTGACGGGCAATGTGATGATCAGCAAGACACAGGCTGACACGAACAGCCAGAGGGTGAAAGCGATGACCTTGCTCATCAGCAAACCTTTACATCAAGTCGATAAGAAGCGGACCGCTCCCTGGCCTCATGCCACTGGCCCCTGACTGCGACGAAGAGACCAAGTGGATCAGTTACACCTGAAACAGTTAATTGCAGGTTTGTCCGTTCGCCTGACCGGCAACGCAGGCAGGCGAAGGAATGGCGACCTGTTTCGTTTCGATACGCCGCGCTGGCGGGGGCACGTCTGCCGGTCTGCTGCCAGCCGCCCTTGGCGCTGCCGGCGACGGGATGAGGACAGCCGGCCTGGAGGATACGGTGGGCTGCGGCTGCACAACGACCGGCGCCGCTGCGGGCGAGGCTGTCACCGCAGGTCGCGGCTGCGAACGAACCGGAGCCGAGATGGGCGTCTGCGTTCCCGGCTGCATGGGCACGGCACCCGATACGGGATAGATAGGATTGCCGGCACGTCCGAGGCTCTTGTCTGGGTCCTGTGCGGTTCCGTAAGGATTCCAGTTGGTGGACAGATAATTGCCGGTAATCGTGTAGTTATACATCACCGCCAGGAGATCGCGCGTCGTGACACCCGACTGGCAGAGCCGCAGCGTCACATTGATGCGACCGAGATTCTTGAAGCTTTGGCGCGCGCTTTCCGGCGACCTGATCTGCTGCCATCCGTAAATGCAGGCATCGTTGCCATAACCTCTGCCTGAGGCATAGGAAAACGTGCCGTAATTGTTCTGCAGATATTCGGCAGACGTCGCCATCGCCACACCGGGAAATGCGCTCCTGATCTCCCGCGAGATCGAAGAAACACGCAGACTGCTTTCCGACAGCCCGCCCCTTCCGGTATCCTCTGCCTTTTGCGGCCCGAAAAGCTGCACCTTCAGATAGTTCTGACCAGGGGTCGCCGCATCCGAGCGCAGGATCACGTCCTGCTGAACGGCATTGGCGTAATTGCGGTTGATAACGGTGAGGACTTCCGGGCCGCCGGGCGGCGGAAAGATCAGTGCTTCTTCCGGCGCCAACATCTTCGGCCCGCCGGATTGCTGCACGCCGGCCGGCGTATTGCAACCTGAGAGCGCCAGCGCCATGCCACATGCCAATGCTGTCGCAGTGGCGGTGTTCATCACCCCACCACGCCCCTTTGACCGGGATCGAACATCGCGAATCACATGTGGCACAATCATAGTTACGAAATACGTGAGCGCGATGAATTAGCAATCCGAATTGTCGATGGCATAGAGTGATGCCGCATGTCGCGGCGCGATCCTCGATCGGCTCACGGGAACTTTATCGTCTGACCAAGATTGGGCGGATGGTTCTCTACTTGGGCGACGGCCGCTATGACGACTTGACGGACGGCGCGAGGGAATCAAAATACGGAAAGAGAAACAGCATGGAAGAGCAGACCTTGAGCGCCACAACACAACTGACGGACGAAATCACCGCATTGCGTCGATGGCTGGAGGAGGCTGCTTTGCCGCTGTGGTGGGAGGCCGGAGCAGCAAAACCCGACGGCGGCTTTCATGAAAGGGTCGATCAGGACGGAAAGCCGGTTCTTGGCGATAATCGTCGCGCCCGCGTGCAGCCCCGTCAGGCCTATTGCTACGCGGCAGCCGGCGAAAACGGCTGGACCGGCGACTGGCAGCGCGCCATCAATCACGGTCTCGACTGGTTTGACAAAGTCTATCTTCTGGAGAGCGGACTTTACGGCAATCTTGCCGATGCATCTGGAAAGCTGATCGATCCGTCCTTCGATCTTTACAATCAGGCTTTCGCCCTCTTTGCTGCGGCCCAAACGGCGATGGCGTTGCCGGAGAGGAAGCACGAGATGCGCGAGCGCGCGCTCGGCATCCTCTCGCTCCTCAAAGAGCGTTATGCCCATTCCGAACAGGGCTTCGAGGAAGACAGTCCGTCTCGCTATCCGCTCTGCTCCAACCCGCATATGCATCTTTTCGAGGCCATGCTGGCCTGGGAGACGGTCGATCCAACCGGCCCCTGGACGGCTGTCGCCGATGAGATTGCAAATCTCGCGATGACGCGTTTCATCGATCAGGAGAATGGCGGCCTGCGCGAATTCTTCGACAAGGATTGGACCCCAGCACCCGGCGAAAAAGGCCGCATCATGGAGCCTGGCCATCAGTTCGAATGGGCCTGGCTTCTGGTCAGATGGGGGCTTTTGCGCAACAGCTTCGATGCCATTCAAAAGGCAAAGCGGATGTTCGACATCGGGGAGAACCATGGCATCTGCCTACGCCGCAAAGTCGCGGTGATGAGCCTTCTCGACGATTTCAGCATGCATGATCGCCTGGCTCGTTTCTGGCCGCAAACCGAATGGCTGAAGGCCGCCGTTCGCCTGGCCAGTGCCACCGAAGGCGAAGAGCGGCATCGCTATATCACCTCCGCATCGCGGGCGGTGATGGCGATCCGGCCCTTCCTCGACACACCAGTGAAAGGCCTCTGGTTCGACAAGTGGCCCGCCGATGCACCGATGATCGACGAACCGGCACCGGCCAGCACCTTCTATCATATCGTCTGCGCGATTTACGAAGCCGACAGCGTGCTGAAGGCACTGGCCATCAAGACAGCGGGGCCGCGATAAGGCGTCGGCTCCTTCTGCCCTCGACCATGCCTCTTTGATGCCGCGAACGATTTTCGCGGCCTCTTGGATGATGATGAAAAGATTTGCCTCGCGGATTTGAGGCGGCGTGAAAACATTGCTGTCAATGCAATGGCTTCCCATGGACACTGAAGCCGTCATGGTCCTAAATGGCACCATGACGCCGCCCACAATCCGAACCCGGAGTCCCTCATGCCGCCGTCCCCCCTTTCGCGCCGCTCTCTTTTAAAAACCGCAGCCTTGCTCGCAGCCTCCACCACGCTGATGCGGACCGATCTGGCCTGGGCGGCAGGCAGCGGCGAACGACTGGTCGTGGCGGCAGATTCGGAGCCTAAGAACCTCAATCCGGCGATCGTTGCCTCCAACGGCGTATTCTACATCTCCAGCAAGATCGTGGAGCCCTTGGCGGAAGCATCGTTCAGCGGCAGGAACGGTTTGGAACCGCGTCTTGCGACGTCCTGGGAAGGATCGCAGGACGGTTTGAGCGCGACCTTTAGACTGCGCGAGGGCGTGACCTGGCATGACGGCAAACCCTTCACCTCGGCCGATGTGGCCTTCTCGGCCCTCTCCGTCTGGAAACCGCTTCAGAACCTCGGGCGTCTGGTCTTTGCCAATCTGGAGAGTGTCGATACGCCAGATGAGCATACCGCCATCTTCCACTTCTCCAAGCCGACGTCGTTCCAGTTGATCCGCAACGCGCTTCCGGTGGTGACGAGTGTGCTGCCGAAGCACCTGTATGACGGCACCGATATTGCCACCAACCCATTGAACACCAAGCCGGTCGGTACCGGGCCTTTTGTTTTTGCCGAGTACAAGCCCGGCGAATATTACCGGTTGACGCGCAACGAAAAATACTGGGGCAAGGGTCAGCCGAAACTGGACGAGATCATCTATCGCGTGCTTCCGGACCGAGCAGGTGCCGCAACCGCGCTGGAAGCCGGCGAGATCCAGCTCGCGGCCTTCTCCGCCGTGCCGCTGACGGATCTTGCCCGCATTTCCAAGGAACCCGGTATCAAGGTCATCGCCGATGGCTATGAGGCGCTGACCTACCAGCTCGTGGTGGAGATCAACCACCGTCGCAAGGAGCTTGCCGATCTCAAGGTTCGGCAGGCCATTGCCCATGCGATCGACAAGAAGCTCGTCGTCGATACGGTGTTCCTGGGCTACGCTACCAATTCCACCGGTCCCGTGCCGAAGAACGCGCCGCAGTTCTATACGCCTGACGTGAAACTCTACGACTTCAATGTCGACAAAGCAAATGCCCTTCTCGATGAAGCAGGCTATCCGCGTGGCGCCGATGGCAACCGCTTCTCGCTCAAACTGTTGCCCGCGCCGTATTTCAACGAAACCAAACAGTTCGGCGCCTATCTTCGCCAAGCACTGTCTGCCATTGGCATCGATGCGCAGCTGGTGAACAACGATGCGGCCGCGCATCAGAAGGCGGTCTATACGGATCACGCCTTCGATCTCGCGGTAGCACCCACCGTCTTCCGCGGCGATCCCGCCATATCCACCACCATCCTGGTAAAATCAGGAACACCCGCCGGCGTGCCCTTCTCCAACCAGGGCGGTTACGAGAACAAGGAACTCGACGCCATCATCGACAAGGCGGCGCAAACGGTGGACGAAAAGCAGCGTACCGAACTCTACAAGGTGTTCCAGCAGAAGGTCAAAGAGGACCTGCCGATCATCAACGTGGCCGAGTGGGGCTTCATCACCGTGGCCCGCAATACGGTGAAGAACGTCGCCAGCAATCCAAGATGGGCGGTTTCAAACTGGGCGGACACCGCCATCGAGGAGTGAGGTGGGAGGCGCAGGCCGCATTCTCCGTCGCAGGCTGATCAGCGCCATTCCGGTGCTGATCATCGTGCTCCTCTTCACCTTCCTGCTGTTGGAAAATGCGTCGGGCGACGCAGTCGACGCCTATCTGGTGTCGATTGGTGGCGGAGATGCCAGCCTGCGAGACAGCCTGCGGACGCAATATGGGCTGGATCACTCGGCCCTATGGCGGCTGTGGCTTTACGCCACCTCCGTCCTGAAACTCGATCTCGGCTGGTCGGTCGCCTTCGACCGCCCTGTGCTGTCGCTGATTATGGAGCGTTTGCCGAACACGCTGCTTTTGATGGGAAGCGCGACGCTCTTGTCCTTCATTCTTGGCACTGCTCTGGGGATTGTCGCTGGAGCAAAGCCGGGAAGCCTGCTGGACCGTGCGCTATCATCTGTATCACTTGCACTGTATGCCGTTCCAGGGTTCTGGCTCGGTCTCGTCCTGGTGCTCGTCTTCGCAGTCAAGCTTCGCTGGCTCCCTACATCCGGTCTGGAAACCATCGCTTCCGGTAAGCAAGGTTTCGCACGCGCCCTCGACATTGCGCGGCATCTCGTTCTTCCCGTTGCGAGCCTTGGCCTGATCTATCTCGGTCTTTTCCTGCGCGTGATGCGAAGCGCCATGGGCGAGATCTGGCGGATGGAGTTCGTCTCCTTTGCCCAATCGAAAGGACTGTCACGCGCGCGGGTGGTGCTGCGTCATGTTGCCCGCAATGCCGCCCTTCCCCTTCTCACCGTGCTTGGCCTTCAATCCGCTATGATGCTGGGCGGCTCCGTTGTGATAGAAAGCGTCTTCGCCATTCCGGGCTTCGGCAGATTGGCGCAGGAGGCGGTGGCAGGGCGGGATACACCCTTGCTGATGGGAATCATCCTCGTCAGCGCCGTTTTCGTCATCCTCGTCAATCTGATCGTCGACTTGCTCTACGCGCTTCTCGATCCGCGTATCGGCGCCGGGGAGGAAACGGCGTGACGGTTCTTAGCCAAGTGTTCCGCAGCCGCGAAGGCCTGGTCGGTCTCGCAATCCTTTTCGTCGTGGCAGCTTCTGGCCTTTCAGCGCCTTTTGTCTTTCCCAACGATCCGCTTTCCATCGTCGCCGCGCCACTCATTCCGCCATTCACCGACCGCGCCCTGCCGCTCGGAACCGATACGCTTGGACGCGATGTTCTGGCCTGCCTGTTCCACGCTGCGCGCAGTTCGCTGCTCGTCGGTCTCTGCGCTGCCGCCGCAGCCCTTCTGATCGGCACCGTCATGGGAACGCTTGCGGGCTTTGCTGGCGGTATCATCGATGAGGCGTTGATGCGGATCACCGATGCCTTTCAGATCGTGCCGAGCTTTCTTCTGGCACTTGCCTTCGTCAGCACCATCGGTCCATCGCTGCCCATCGTGGTCATTGCCATCGCGCTCGGCGCCTGGGCCGACCCGGCGCGATTGACACGCGCGCAGGTGCTGTCGATCCGCGAGCGCGACTATGTGGCCTCGGCGCGCACCATCGGCATGCACCCAATGGAAATTGCCTTCCGCCAAATTCTCCCCAACGCCTTGCCGCCGGTTATGGCGCTCGCCGCCATCATCGTCGCTGCGGCAATACTCACCGAAGCCGCGCTCTCCTTTCTCGGACTTGGAGACCCGAACATCGTGACCTGGGGTGGGATGATTGCCGAGGGGAGAAACGTGCTTCGCTCGGCGGCCTACCTCTCCATTATCCCCGGCATGGCTCTGCTCGCTACTGTCCTTGGGGTCTATCTGCTGGGTGAGGGCATCAACAAGGCGTTCGCCGGTCAAGGGGCTGCGCGATGAGCCTTGCCCCGCTTCTGAAAATCGAAGGGCTCAGCGTCACCTACCACTGCGCCGCGCAACCGTCCTTGCGCAACGTATCGCTTCAGCTTCAGGAAAAGCAGCGCCTGGCGATCATCGGCGAAAGCGGATCGGGCAAAAGCACGTTGGCACGCTGCATCGCCGGCTTGTTGCCGCGCGGAGCCAAAACCGAAGGTCAGCTGATCTGGAATGGACACCCCGATAAGAGCCACCAAGCACGATTCCCAACGCCGGGCCGCGATATCGCCTATATCTTTCAAGACCCGAGCGCCAGCCTCAACCCGGTACTGACGATTGGCGAACAGGTGGCCGAGGCTGCGATCCGTCATCTTCGCCTCACCCGAAAACAGGCGCGGGCTCACGCCCGGGATTTGCTGACAGAGGTACAACTGCCGAACCCTGATGCCTTGCTGTCGGCCTATCCGCATCAAATCTCCGGCGGGCAGCGGCAACGTGTGGCAATTGCGGCCGCCATCTCCGCAGCGCCCAAAATCCTTATTGCCGATGAGGCCACCAGCGCGCTCGACACAATCACGCAAGCGGCGATCGCCCGGCTTCTCGGCCGCCTTGTCAGCGCCAATGGCATGACGCTGATTTTCATTACCCACGATATCGCGCTGGCCTCCAGCCTTGCGGACGAGATCGCGGTGTTCCAATCGGGCCGACTTATAGAGTCGGGCAAGGCGCAGGATGTGCTCTCGAATCCGGCAAGCGGCGATACCAAACGTCTCCTCTCATCGCACCTTGATCTGACCACCCCACCGCAGATCCGGAGGGCTAGTTGATGGAGCCTTTCTTCTCCGTCAACCACCTCTCCAAGCGCTACCAAGCGCGCGGACGAACGGTCCAAGCACTCGACGATGTTTCCTTCACGCTGGCGCGCGGCGAAACGCTTGGGCTGGCAGGCCCGTCCGGGTGCGGGAAATCGACGCTCGCGCGCATTATCATGCGGCTTTCGCCCGCAGATGGCGGCGAGGTGCGCTTTCAAGGCCAGAACTGGCTGGCCCTTTCGGGTCAGGAGCTGAGAGCCGCCCGTCGCCATGTGCAGATGGTGTTTCAGGATACCCATGGCGCGTTCAATCCGCGCGCCACGGTGGCAGATGCGATCGGTGAACCGTTACGAATCCACAGGATCGTCGCGCCCCGCGATCGACAAGCCGAGATCGTCCGGCTGTTGGAGCGGGTTGGGCTTGGCGCGGACTACGCTGCACGTCCTGTTCTCCAACTGTCGGGCGGCCAGCGACAGCGTGTCGCAATCGCCCGGGCCATCGCCTGCCGCCCGTCCCTGTTGGTGATGGATGAGGCCGTTTCCGCGCTCGACGTTTCCGTCCGCGCCCAGATCCTCGAATTGCTGGTATCCCTTCAAAGCGAGACCGGCCTTTCCTGTCTGTTCGTCTCGCATGATCTCGCGGTCATTCGTGCCGTCTGCCATCGCGTTGCCGTCATGGAGATGGGGCGCGTCGTCGAACAGGGAGAGACGGACAGCGTGATCTCGAACCCACAGTCGGATACAGCAAGACGGCTGATCGCCGCCGTTCCCACACTTCGTAAGGACCAAAGCCATGCCTGATCGCAACTGGAGCCATCTGCTCGACGTGCCCGCCTTTCCTTCGGAGCGTTACGCAAAGCTTGCAGACCGATTGGCGGCCCTTATGAAGACACGTAACGATGTGCTTCTCATTCAGGCCGAGGCAGTCTTGGCGCTGGAAGCCGTCGCCACCAGCCTTGCGCGAACTGGCCTGAAAGCGCTGAACATCGTGACGAGCCCCTATGGTGCATGGTTCGGCAACTGGCTGAAGCGCGGGGGCAGCGATGTCATCAATCTCGTGGCGGAGCCCGGACGACCGGTCGCGATAGAGGCTGTGCGACAGCACCTGGACCAACATCACGATATCTCTGTGCTGTCACTGGTCCATGCCGAATCCGCCACCGGCATTCTCAATCCGCTGGAAGATATCGTTCGGCTTGCAAGTGAAAGAAGTGTGCTTACGATTGTGGATGCGGTCGCATCGATTGGCGGCCATGCTCTCAATGTGGATGGAGACGGCATCGATATCGTCGTGATCGGTCCGCAAAAATCGCTCGCAGGGCCGGCGGGCGTCTCGGCAATCTCGGTCAGCGACCGCGCCTGGGCGATGCTGCAGCATGAGGGCGCGCCACGCAATTCGATGCTGTCCCTTCTCGATCAGAAAGAGCAATGGCTCGAGACCGGCAGAGGCGCTCTGCCCGGCACACCTTCGCCGCTCGAATTCTTCGCGCTAGACGCCGCACTCGAGCGTCTGGAAGCCGAAGGCATCAATGCGGTTGAAGCGCGGCATCGTCTGGCGGCGAAGGCGACGCGAGACGCTTTGCGCGCGCTCGGTGCCGAGGTCTGGGTCGACGACCATCTCGCTTCGGCACTGGTGACAGCCGTCAAGCTTCCGGCGAACATCGACCATAGCAATTTTCTCCAGGCCGCGAGGCTAAATGGGGCAGATATTGGCGCAGCGGTCGGACCGGGCTCAGATCGACTGGTCCGCCTCAACCATACCGGCCAGCGTGCCAGCAAGGAGGCGGTGCGTGCCAACATCAAAGCCTTCGCCCACGCCCTGCAATTCCAGGGCCACTCAAGACCGGTCGAAAAAGCCTTTAAGGCGCTGGATGCCATCTATTCTTTGTGAGGCGATGATTGAACCGCCTTTCAGACCCGTGAAAAAATGCTCTCACTGAAACGCTGCTATTGGAAGGATCTTTCCCTCCCGTCCACAGCAGTGACACAGGAATCCCTCCCGCAATCTTGACGAAATCGTGGCAAAGCGCGAAACTTTACACATTGTTAAGTTTGGTGACAGGAGGAATGAAAATGGTTGCTGGTTTCAACATGCTTTCCTTCGATCTCTTCGGCCTTGGCCGTCGGGCACAGGAAGAAAAGCTCAAGCGTGAGAGCGGATCGAAAAAGGACCAGGTCACGCGCGACGAGTCCGAGCAGCGCGATCGCGATCAGGAACATGATCTGTTCTTCTGGTCGCTCTATCCGGTGATCTGAGGGACGCGTCCAAAACCGCGCAGTCTCACGTCCCTCAAAGGCGATCCAGTTCCTCGCGATGTCGATACATTGCGAGGAATTTATTGTAATCGCGCTCATAGACGGATGCGCGTGATCGATCCGGCTGGCGCTCCTCACAGCCGGGATACATGGCAGCACCCGCCTTCGCCAGGCTGTCATAGACGCCGCCCGCTGCAGCAGCGGTCATGGCCGTTCCGAGAAGAACAGCATCGCTGGTCTGTGGCACCACGACCCGTTTGCCTGTCGCGTCGGCATAGAGTTCCATCAGCAGCGGATTGTGGATGTGCCCACCCGCGACGTGAAGCGTGGTGGTGCGATATCCGAACCCTTCCATCGCATCCAGAACGTGGCGCGTGCTGAGCGCGATCGACACAGCCGTGCGCCAGTACAGTGCACAGAGGCTGTCGAACGAGGTATCGAGTGTCAGGCCACTGATCACACCTCTGGCATGCGGATCGGCAAGCGGCGATCTGTTGCCATGAAAATCCGGTAGGACATGCAGACGGCTGGCAAATCCCTCTCCCTCCCCTGCCCGCAACACCATGACGCGGTCGACGATGCGACGGTGAAGTGCCGCATCCGGCTCTCCCCCCGCGGCATGCATGCGCACGATATGGTCGAGCAGCGCACCCGTTGCCGATTGTCCGCCCTCGACCAGCCAGTGATCCGGCAAAACAGCTTGCCAGTAGGGTCCCCACAGGCTGCGACCATGAATGCGATTGGGCGTCAGCGCCACAAGGCAACTGGATGTGCCAGCGATCAGCGCGACGTTGTTTTCCACATGGTTGTCGAGGCTCCCGCCAAGCGCACCAAGCGCGCCCGCATAGGCGTCGATCATGCCGGTCGCGACCCGGCATTGCGTATCTAGCCCCAATTCATCGGCAGCCTTGGCCGAGAGGGTACCAACGGCCTGACCTGGTGCTACGGCGCTTGCAGGCAGCGAGGCACGTTCTTTCAGATCGCCGATACCGGCAATTTCAAGATAGTCGTTGCGCCAGCCTTGCTGTTCATGCGCCAGAAAATTCCATTTTGCCGTCAATGTACAGTTGGAGCGCGCAGCACTGCCGCTTGCCTTCCATGTGAGAAAGTCGGCAAGGTCGAAGAAGTAAGCGGCTCTCGACCAGCTTTGAGGCAGGTGTTTCTTCAACCACATAAGCTTCGGTATCTGCATTTCGGGAGATATCGATCCGCCGGCGAAATCCAGAACCGGATGATGCGACGCGGTGAGAAAATCCGCCTCGTTGATGGCGCGATGATCAAGCCAAACCACCGTGTCGAACCGGTCTTCGCCGGTGGTCGAGACCGACACCTGCTCGCCAGACTTGCCGCGCGCAACCAGCGAACATGTGGCATCAAACCCGATAGCAGCCACACGCGCCGGATCGATCGCCGCGTCCGCCATGGCAGACCGCACCGAAAGGCAGACCGCCTTCCATATGTTCTCGGAATCGTGCTCGGCGTGGTTTTCCCTCGGCCTTTGCATCAGGATGGGATGAGTGGCGCGAGACAGCATTGCACCATTACGATCGAACACCCCGGCGCGCGCGCTGCCTGTTCCGACATCGACCGCAACGAGATATTGGCGCATGAAGCTAGTTTCCCATCCCTGTTTTGCCGAAAACCGGGAGAGAACCGTTCCGTGTCTTCACCTGCACGTCAACCAGCCTCTGCTCTTGAGCCTTGGCGGCCCTTTCGGTCGCGCACAAGGTGGACCAAATCCGGCATCGCGTCAAACACGAGATCTGGCTCAAGCGCTGCGATCTGTTGGCGGAATGCGGGGAAGCGTGCGTGAGAGCCTCCTGTAAAAGCAAAAACGCACATGCCAGCAGCCTTAGCTGCCGCAATACCGGCCGGACTGTCTTCAATGACGATGCAATTGGCGGGCTCCGCGCCCATTTCGTGCGCGGCATGCAGGAAGAGATCGGGTGCCGGCTTGCCGTTCTTCACCATGGTCGCGCTGAAAATATGCGGCTCGAATTTTTCGATGAGTCCCGTAAGGCCCAACGAGTAGCGTATGCGTTCCGGCTGACTGGACGAGGCCACGCAGCGAGGCACGTCGAGCCGGTCCAAGGTTTCGGCAATGCCTTCGATGGCCTTTAATTCGAGGCGAAAGCGTTCGAAAAGCGCGCTTCGCATGTGTTCGAGGAAGTCGATATCGGTCTCGATACCGTATTCTTCCCAAAGCGTTGCAGTCATGTTGGCGAGGCTGCGGCCGAGAAACCGTTGATAGGCCTCTTCCTCGGTCATCTGAACACCCAGATGCGCCAGCATGTCGATCAGCACGGCAACTGAGACCGGCTCACTATCGACGAGAACGCCATCGCAGTCGAAGATCACCAAGGGGCCGGTTCCGGTTGGCATGATGTCAGCTTTCGATGAGTTTATCGTCCAGATAGAGTTGCAGCGTCTTTGCCGTTCCCTGCTGCCACAATGTCTTTAGAGCATGGGCAAAGCGCTTGCGGAAGAGGTCGGAGTCGGCAACGTCGCTGAAAATGTCGCTCAGTGCAAGGAACGCCATCGGGTCGTCCTTTGCCTTGATCGCTGCGGCCTGCAGGCGCTCGGCACTCGCATCGTTGAAGACGATCTGCTTCCCGCTGTCCGAGGTGCCGTAGAAGTAGCGGCACCACAATGCCGAGACCAGCGACAGACCGACAATATCGAGGCCTTGGGCGAGACGATCCGAAGTCGAAGGCAGGATGAATTTTGGTTGGCGGTTGGAGCCGTCTTGCGCCAGGCGCGGAATGGTGTCGCCAATCTTCGGGTTGAGGAAACGGCGCTCGATCAGCTCGAAATATTCGTTGAGATTGGTGTCCGGCACCGGCGGAATGATCGGGATGATCTCTTCCTTTTCGAGCTTCGCGAGGAAGGCGCGGATCAATGGATGCTCCATCGCCTCATGGACGAAGTGAACATCAAGAAGTGCTGCGGGATAGGCAATAGCCGCATGGCCGCCGTTCAGGATGCGGATCTTCATGTGTTCATATGGCGCCACGTCGGACACGAACTGAACGCCAACTTTCTCCAGCGCCGGGCGACCGGCGGGGAAATTGTCCTCCATGACCCATTGCTTGAACTCTTCGCAGAAGACCGGCCAGTTATCCTCAATGCCGAAGTCGTCGCGGGCAATGGAGCGCTCGCGATCGCCGGTGGCCGGCGTGATGCGATCCACCATGGAATTGGGGAAGGAAACGTTCTCACCGATCCAGGTGGCGAAGGCTGGATCGGACAGGGCCGCAAGGCCGACCACGGCATTCTTCGTGACCTTGCCGTTGTGAGGAATGTTGTCACAGGACATGACCGTGAAGGCCGGGATGCCTCTGTCGCGGCGTGCTCTTAAACCAGCAACGATGAGGCCGAACACCGTCTTCGGTGCTGCCGGGTTCTTGCCGTCCTCGGCAATGGCTGGATGCTGCGGATTGAACGCGCCGGACGCATCGATGAAGTAGCCGCCCTCGGTGATGGTCATCGAGACGATGCGGATCTTCGGGTCGGCAAGTGCCTCGATAATCGCTTTGGCGTCGCCGACCGGCAGGATGTCGATCATCGGTCCGGTAACGCGGGCGCCTGTTCGGTTATTGTCCTGCTCGACGACCGTCGTCAGGAAATCCTGATCGGCGAGCTTCTCGCGCATGACAGCATCCGAGGGCAGCACGCCAGCCCCGATGATCGCAAAATCATGATCGGCACCGGTGTTGAAAAGATCGTCGAGATAGATGGCCTGATGCGCACGGTGAAAGTTGCCGACGCCGAAGTGAACGATGCCGGCCGAAAGGTCGCTCCGCACATAGGAGGGAACCTGGGCGGTGGCCTTTGCCTGATCAAGCGTTGCAAGCGAGAGTTTGCAGGTCATGAGACAATCCTCGAATAATTCGCAATCGAACCGGCGCGCAAAACGCGCTCAAGGTCCATGTCGTGACGGCTTTCGCCGAATGCCGGCGTCCAGGCACTACGCCCGGATTGCCAGACCATTGGTGTCGAACCTGTGGACCTTGGTCTCATCCGGCGTGATGAAGACGATATCGCCGTGCTGGCAGGCGAATTCGCCACCGGCGCGCGCGGTGATCATGCCGATATCTTCGACGTCGATGTGGAGGAAGGTATCCGAACCAAGATGCTCGGCCACGTTGACCTTGCCCTTCCACAAACCGCTGTCCTTCGACAGCAGCAAATGTTCAGGCCGGATCCCGACCGTCTCCGCCGACTTGCCAAAGGCATAGGCACCCTTGACCAGGTTCATGCGCGGAGAGCCGATGAAGCCCGCGACGAAGAGATTGGCCGGGCTGCGGTAGAGATCGAGCGGCGAACCAACCTGCTCGATATTGCCGCGGTTCAGAACCACGATCTTGTCGGCCATGGTCATGGCCTCGACCTGGTCGTGGGTCACATAGATCATCGTCGTCTTCAGCGTGTTGTGCAGCTCGGAGATTTCCAGCCGCATCGTGCCACGCAGTGCCGCATCGAGGTTCGACAGCGGTTCGTCGAAGAGGAACGCGGAGGGCTCGCGGACAATGGCGCGACCGATGGCAACACGCTGGCGCTGACCGCCGGAGAGCTGCGAGGGACGGCGATCGAGATAATCGGTCAGATTGAGGATGGCTGCGGCGTCATTCACCTTCTTGTCGATGGCGGACTTTTCCATCTTCGCCATCTTCAGCGGGAAGCCGATATTGTTGCGCACGCTCATATGCGGATAAAGCGCGTAGGACTGGAACACCATGGCAAGGCCGCGCTCGGCCGGTGCCTTTTCGGTCACGTCCTTGCCGTCTATGATGATCTGGCCGCCGCTGACGTCCTCAAGCCCGGCAATCAGACGCAACAGCGTGGACTTGCCACAACCAGACGGGCCGACGAAGACGACGAACTCACCGTTTTGAATGTCGAGATTGATGGATGGGATGACCTTGGCTTCGCCAAAGACCTTCGAAACATTTTTAAGCGAAATGCTGCCCATTGTTATGATCCTTATTTCACAGCGCCGAAGGTCAGGCCGCGCACGAGTTGTTTCTGGCTGAACCAGCCGAGCACCAGGATTGGCGCGATCGCCATCATCGAAGCCGCAGAAAGCTTTGCCCAGAACAGGCCCTGCGGCGATGAGAAAGAGGCGATGAACGCCGTTAGCGGTGCTGCGTTTGTGGTCGTCAGGCGAATGGTCCAGAAAGACTCGTTCCAGGCCAGAATGATGTTGAGAAGCAGTGTCGAGGCAATGCCGGGAACCGCCATCGGTGTCAGGACATAGACGATCTCGTTCCACAGCGACGCGCCATCCATCCGGGCGGCTTCCAGGATTTCACCTGGAATTTCACGGAAGTAGGTGTAGAGCATCCACACCACGATCGGCAGATTGATCATGGTCAGCATCAGCGTCAGGCCGAAGCGGGTGTCGAGAAGGCCGGCATTGCGGAACATCAGATAGAACGGCACCAGCACGGCAACGGCCGGCATCATCTTGGTGGAGAGCATCCACATCAGGATGTCTTTCGTGCGCTTCGTCGGCGAAAATGCCATGGCCCAGGCCGCCGGAATGGCGATGAGCAGAGCCAGGATCGTGGAGCCGACCGATAGAACGACCGAGTTCATGAAGGGCTTGAAGTAGTCGCGCTGCGTGTTCACCGTCACATAGTTTTCCAGCGTCCCCGACGGCCAGAGGCTGAAGCCTGCAATCGCTTCCGGCTCCGTCTTGATGGAGGTGAGGAAGGCATAGAGGATCGGGAAGAACAGGATGAGCGCAACCACCCATGCCGCGATGGTAAAGCCGATCTTCGAACGGGTAGAGACTTTACGAGCCATGGGACGTCTCCTTAACGATCGAGGTTCTTGCCGACCGCGCGCATCAGGAAGATGGCGACGATGTTGGCGAGTACGATGGCGATGATACCGCCGGCTGAAGCACCACCCACGTCGTAACCAAGCAGCGCGGTCCGGTAGATCAGAAACGGCAGGTTGGTAGAGGCATAGCCGGGTCCGCCATTGGTGGTGACGAGAATTTCCGCATAGACGCCCAGAAGAAAGATGGTCTGAATGAGGATGACCACCGTCATGGCGCGCGCCAGGTGCGGCAGCGTCAGGTAGATGAAGCGGTTAAAGAAGTTTGCGCCATCCATTTCGGCGGCCTCTCTCTGTTCGCCGTCGAGAGACTGAAGGGCAGTCAGCAAGATCAGCGTCGCAAAGGGAAGCCATTGCCAGGCCACGATGATGACGATGGATAAAAGCGGGAAGCGCGAGAACCAGTCGATAGGTTGAAAGCCGAAGAACCTGTTCAGGTCCGCAAGCACACCGTAACCGGGGTGCATAATCATGTTCTTCCAGATCAGTGCCGCGACCGGTGGCATGACGAAAAAGGGAGAGATCACCAGAATGCGAACGATGCCCTGGCCGAAGATTGGCTGATCAAGCAGAAGCGCAATCGCAACGCCGCCGATAATGGTGATCAGCAGCACACCGCCGACGATGACCAGCGTGTTCCAGATGGACTGGAAGAAGGCCGGATCGGTATAGAAGAATTTGTAGTTGAACAAACCGGCGAAACTGACATTGGCCGGGTTCAGCAGATTGTAGTTCTGGAAGGAAAACCACAGCGTCATCGCCAGCGGCACGATCATCCAGATGAGAAGCAGGAAAACGGATGGCGCCATCATCACGCGCGCCAGGTTCCTGGTGTTCTGCGTTGCCATTCGCTGTCCTCCCAGTATCGCGCGCGGGAATAATACCGCAGGCGGTGCATTCTTTTGATTATGAAGACGATCGAGAAGATCCGCCGCCCGGCAATGGCCGGGCGGCAGGCTTCGGGAGGATTACTTGATGTAACCGGCGCGGGTCATTTCGCGCGTCGCGGTGGACTGAGCGCCTGCGAGCGCATCATCAACCGAAGACTGGCCTGCAACGACTGCCGAGAACAGCTGGCCGACCGTGGTACCGAGCGACTGGAACTCGGGGATCGCCACGAACTGGCCACCGGTGTAAGGCACAGGCTTGACCGTTGGCTTGGTGATGTCGGCTGCATTCATGGCTGCAAGCGTCGTCTTGGCGAATGGTGCCGCCTTCTCGTAGTCAGCGTTCTTGTAGAGCGAGGTGCGCGTGCCCGGAGGAACGTTGGCCCAGCCTTCCTTGGAGGCGACGAGATCGGAATAGTCCTTGCTGGTTGCCCAGGCGATGAACTTCTCTGCCGATTCAGCCTTCTGCGAGCTCTTCGGGATCGCAAGGTTCCAGGACCACAGCCAGTTGCCATGGTTCTTCAATTCGCCATGCGTCGGGAAGAGCGCGTAGCCAACCTTGTCCGCAACCTTGGAGTCCTTCGGGTTCGACACGAAGGAAGCAGCAACGGTAGCGTCGATCCACATGCCGCACTTGCCTTGCTGGAAGAGCGTCAGGTTTTCGTTGAAGCCGTTGGACGCAGCGCCCGATGGACCGGCATCCTTCATCAGATCGACGTAGAACTGCAGGGAGTTCTTCCACTCGGGCTGATCGAATTGCGGTTTCCAGTTTTCATCGAACCAGCGGCCACCGAAGGAGTTGGTAAGCGCGGTGATGAAGGCCATGTTTTCGCCCCAACCCGCCTTGCCGCGCAGGCAAATGCCGTTGACGTCGGCCTTACGGTCGGTGATCTTGCGGGCCGCATCGCCGATGAATTCCCAGGTCGGGTTTTCAGGCATTTTCAGGCCGGCTTTTTCAAACAGGTCCTTGCGATACATGATCATGGCAGATTCGCCATAGAAGGGCGCCGCATAGAGCTTGCCTTCAACCGTCAAGCCACCACGAATGGATGGCAACATGTCGTTGACATCATACTTGTCGCCGAGCTTTTCCAGCGGCAGAAGCCAGCCTTGCTTGGCCCAGATCGGAACTTCGTAGTTGCCGATGGTCATGATGTCGTACTGGCCGCCATTGGTAGCGATATCCGTCGTGACGCGTTCGCGCAGGACGTTCTCTTCCAGTGTGACCCACTCGATCTGGATGTCGGGGTTCTTGTCGGTAAATTCCTTCGTCAGTCCCTGCATGCGGATCATGTCACCGTTGTTGACGGTGGCAATGGTCAATGTTTCTGCAGACGCGAGGCCGGAAAGGGCGAGAGCCGAGCATGCGCCCAGCAGAAGTGTCTTCAATGTCATGATCTTCCTCCCAGAAGAAAAATGAGCATTCGCTTTGCTCGAGGGCAATTACTCACTTATCTCGACGCAAAGTCAAGCATCCTCCTGCGCTGCAACGCAAAAGAAGGAGCTAATATACTGATTCAAATGATATATTTTTGCTCAGTGCGTGAGCAGATATTCAGCCGATTGCTCATCGGTGATGACGCCGTTGAGCAACCCACCGCGCAAAGCGGCCAAAATGGCGGGCGATTTCTTTCGTCCCTGAGCGATACCGACCACGGTGCAAGTCTCCCTCGGCGGCACGGGAACGGAGGCGACGCGATCATTGATGGGATTGTTCATGATCTGCCCATCCCCATCGAAGAACCAGCCGCAGATTTCGCCTGCGGCACCCTCGGCGATCAGTTTTTTCATCTCGTCAACGGCGAGGAACCCATCGAGACAGAGCGGCGCGTTTTCTCCCAACTCGCCAACTCCGACGAAGGTCACATTCGCGGCAGCACCCAAAGCCAGCGTTGAGCGAACCATGGGTTGGTCATGCAGCAGGAGGCGCTCTTCAGACGATGAGCAAAGAACCGGCAGCGGCATGGGAAAGTGGCGAGCCTTGATCGCATCCGCCATGGAGAAGATGACGTTGTAGTAGGCGGCCGAGCCATCGGGACCGATATTGCCGGTGAGTGAGACGATGCGATGCTGCGGACAATCCATCGGCGGCAATTGATCCACCGCGGCTTTCAGCGTGCGCCCCGTTCCGACGGCCAGCACGATCGGATCTGGCTGGCGCAACCAGCGCTCGATTTCCGCCGCACCCGCCTCGGCAATTCCAACGGTGGAGGAGGTTCCTGCCGGATCGCTCGGGACGACCTCGACATGCTTTAGCGAAAAGCGTTCACGCAGCGCCTCTGCCTTCTCCAGACAGGCGGCAATCGGGTGATCGAGCCGCACCTTGATCAGACGCTCGGCCACCGCCAGTGAGACGAGACGCTGCGCAGACTGGCGCGAAATTCCCATGGCTGCGGCGATCTCGTCCTGCGTGCGACCGGCCACATAATAGAGCCAGCCGGCGCGCGCCGCATCGTCTAACCGTCCACCGCTATCGGATCGCCTGGCCATGTCTCTGCCCTAACTTGTCTGCTCCCCAAGTGCTGGCATTTTTTGCAGTAAAAAGTCAAACCATGAGACACGACAGACGGCTGTTGATCGCGGGTACGAGCCTTCAGCTTGCTTCCTGTACGAGATGACCGGCGGAAACCTCGCGGTAATGGCGCGGCGGCTGCACGTAACCGACAGGGCGGATCGGGCTTTTGATCTCGTCGGTGGCCATGTTGCGTCGAATATGCCGTCGTGAAGGGTCCGGCACCGGAACGGCAGACATCAGCTTCTTCGTGTAAGAGTGCTGAGGATTATCGAAAACGGCGGCGCGCGGACCAATCTCGACAATCTCACCGAGATACATCACCGCCACACGATGGCTGACCCGCTCCACCACGGCCATATCGTGCGAGATGAACAGGAAGGCCAGATTGAGGCTCTGTTGCAGATCGAGGAGAAGGTTGCACACCTGCGCCTTGATCGAGACATCGAGCGCCGAGACCGCCTCGTCGGCAACAATGACCTTGGGGTCGAGCATCAAAGAGCGCGCAATGGCCACGCGCTGACGCTGGCCGCCGGAAAATTCATGCGGGAAACGCCGCATCATATCAGGATTAAGGCCCACTTTCTCTAGCAGATCCGCAGCCTTTTCACGCGCCTGCTGCTTGCTGCCGAGGCGGTGCTCGATGAAGGGTTCCATGATTGCTGCACCCACGCTCATGCGTGGGTCGAGACTGGCGAAAGGGTCCTGAAAAATCATTTGCACACTGCGGCGCATGGCGCGCAAGGTAACTTTGTCGAGCTGCATCACCTCATAGCCATCGAGCATCACATTGCCGGATGTTGGCTCGATCAGTCGAGTGATCGAGCGGCCGGTGGTGGACTTACCGCAACCCGACTCGCCAACGAGCGAAAGCGTTTCTCCTTCGGAAAGATCGAAGGAGACCTTCTCCACCGCATGCACGGCACCGGATTTACGACCGAGAAGACCAGAGTGGATATCGAAGCGGGTCGTCAGATCCTTGACCGAAAGGATGGGCGTCTTGCCACCCGAAACCGTATCCTTGACCTCCACCGCTGGCTGGCTCTCGCCCGTCTTGATATCAATGATCGGGAAACGGGCGGGAAGCATGCGCTCCTTCATCGAGCCGAGCTTCGGGACCGCAGAAAGAAGCGCACGCGTATAGGGGTGCTGTCCGCGGTGGAAGATATCATCCGTGGTGCCGGTCTCGACCACATCGCCGCGGAACATGACGATGGTGCGATCCGCCACTTCGGCCACGACACCCATATCATGGGTGATGAACAGAACCGACATGCCCTCCTCTTCCTGCAACTGCTTGATGAGGTCGAGGATCTGGCCTTGAATCGTGACATCGAGCGCCGTCGTCGGCTCGTCGGCAATCAGGAGCTTCGGCCGGGAGGCAAGTGCCATGGCAATCATCACGCGCTGGCGCATGCCGCCGGAAAACTGATGCGGATAATCATTAAAGCGGCTTGTCGCATTGGGAATGCGCACCTTTTCCAGAAGGCGGATGACCTCTGCTTTTGCGGACGATGAGGAGATATTCTGATGCACGGTCAGCGCTTCGGCGATCTGCTTGCCGATCGGAAAGATCGGATTGAGGCTGGTCATCGGCTCCTGGAAGATCATCGAGATCTCCTTGCCGCGAACCTTGCGCATCTCCTCTTCCGGCAAGCTCAAAAGATTTCGCCCGCCGAGCATGACCTCCCCTTCGATGCGGCTCATCTTCTTATCGAGAAGCCGCATGATGGAGAGCGACGTAACGCTCTTGCCCGAACCGCTTTCCCCAACGATTGCCACCGTTTCGCGCGGCGCGATCTCGAAACTCATATCTCGCACGACGGATTTCCATCCGCCATCGACGCGAAAGGACGTGGTGAGATTTTGAACCGACAGGACCGGGGTCACAGACCCGCCGGTTTCTTCCATGGACGTTCCGGCCAAAAGCATGCTGATCTCCTTAAAGTTCGACCGCACAATCGCATGTCGGCATCATGGTATTCCTCGTTTCGGGTGCCACGGCTCGGCTTGAAGCATCGCCCAGCACGCTAACGCTTGCAACCTCGGCGCATGCCTGATCAGCCTCGCGCTGGTGGCTGCGGCCACTTTTTCACACCGCCACTCCAGTCCTCGAAGGCCTTGGACAACTTCATAACAAAGAGATCCTCAAAGCGCGGGCCAACGATCTGCAGGCCGATCGGCATGCCGGACTTCGAGAAGCCGCAATTGATCGAGGAGGCCGGTTGTTCCGACATGTTCCACGGCACCGTGAAGGCAATGTGTTCAAAGGGCAGTTGCGGGTCATTGGTGGGAGAAGCCCAGTCTGCCGGATAGGAGACGATCGGATTGGTCGGCGAGATGACGGCATCGACCCTCTGCATCAGCCGGCCGCAGCTCTTGCGCATTTCCATGGTCTGGTTGAAGCCGAAGACGGCGCGCGACCCTGACACGTCCGCACCCTTGCTTGCCCATTCCAGAATATAGGGAAGGATCAAGTCCCGGCGTTCCTCGCTGAGCGCCACCATGTCGCCCCAGAATTTCGCCCGCCAGAAATCATCCAGCCCATCCAACATGTCGCGCGTCAGCACCGGCTCGACGGGAACGATGATGGCGCCCGCCGCTTCGAAGAGCTTGGCAGCAGAGAGGACAGCGTCACGTACCTCGTCATCCAGAGGGAGGCCGCAGCCCGCATCCAGCATCAAACCGATCTTCAGGCCCTTTACATCGGCGTTCAGGTCGAGCCAATCGATTTCGTTGGGAGGCAGCGATGTGCCGTCGCGCCAGTCCGGTCGCGACAGCGTCGCCATCGCATAAGCGGCATCGGTGACGGTGCGGGTCATCGGCCCGGCGCAACGACCGGTGTAGAAGGGATCGACCGGAATACGGCCTTGGCTGGGCTTGAAACCGAATAGACCGGTCCATCCGGCGGGAAGACGCACGGAGCCGCCGATATCCGTGCCGATATGGAGTGTGCCGTAACCGGCCGCCCCCGCGGAGGCCGCACCGGCGCTGGAGCCGCCGGGGTTCTGTGTCGGATCCCAAGGGTTGCGGCTAAGCTTATGGAAGCTGGAAAGGCCCGACGAAAGCATGCCGTAATCCGGGCAGGTCGTCTTGGCATAGAGGATCGCTCCGTCTTCGCGGCAGCGCGCCGCCACCGGTGCATCCTCACCGGCTGGAACCAGTTCGACAGCCTTTGTGCCAAGCGGCACCGGCTGGCCCTTGGTGGCGATGAGCTCCTTGAGCGAGACCGGAAGACCATCAAGCGGACCGAGCGTTTCTCCCTTGAGCCAGCGCTGCGTCGAGGCTGCCGCCTGCCTGCGGGCATCTTCCGGATCATAGGCATAAAGCGCGTTGACGATCGGCTCGAATGCCTCGATGCGTGCCTCCACGGCCTGCCAATATTCCAGTGGGGACAGTGCCTTGTCGCGGTAGAGCGCCAGAATTTCGAGCGTGTTGAGGTCTATGAGATCGGTCATGGAATCGTCTCGTCAAAAATAACAGGAGATGAGGGTGATATCGTCTTCGGGCGATCAGCTCGTATCGCGCGGGTCGAGGAGATCGCGAAGGCCATCGCCGAGCAGGTTGAGGCCGAAGACGGCAAGCGCGATGGCAAGGCCCGGCATGATGGCAAGCCAGGGGGCGACGCCGAGATAGGTCTGGGCATCGGCGAGCATCCGTCCCCAGGTGGCCGCGGGTGGCGGCATGCCGAGACCGAGGAAGGAGAGCCCGGCTTCCGTGAGGATCGCAAGGCCAAGCTGGATCGTCACCTGCACGATGATCTGGTTGGAGATATTCGGGACAACGTGAAGAAGCGTGATCTTGGCGCGGTTCTGACCGATGCTGGTTGCTGCTGTAATATATTCTCTCGCCCATATCTGCAGCGCGGCACCCAGCGTCAGCCGGGCAAAGACCGGTATCATGAAGGTGGCGATGGCAATGATGGCGGTGAACCGGCCGGTGCCGATAAAGGCACCGAGCATCATCGCCGACAGGATGGGCGGCACGGCGAAAATGATGTCGCATATGCGCATCACCACGGTTTCGGTAAACCCTCTGACGGCTGCGACCGTGACGCCGATGGCGGTGCCGATGAAGGCGCCGATGGCGACGGCAGCAATCGCCGTCGACAGTGAGTTCCACGCGCCCGCCATCAACATGGAGAGCACGTCGCGTCCGAAGTGATCCGTGCCGAGCCCACCATAGACGAAGGGCGACTTCAGCTTCTGAACGATCTGCATTTTGGTGGGAGAGAGCGGCGTCCAGACCAGGGACAGCAACGCGACCGCGATCAGAAAGCTCGTAACAGCAATACCGATGACGAATGCCGGGCGGCGGCGGAGCAGTCGCATCATCGCGCACCTGTCCGCAATCTTGGATCGATGAAGAGATAGGCGATATCGACCAGGAAATTCATGATGATGACGAGTGCTGAGAAGAACAGCACGACGGACTGCATGACGACGATATCCCTCTGGGTCAGCGCCTGATAGGCAAGCCGCCCGAGGCCTGGCAGGTTGAAGACATTCTCCACCAGCACCGCGCCGGCAATCAGAAAGGTGAATTGCAGGCCGATCATGGTGACGACCGGGATCATCGCGTTTGGTACCGCATGCCGCCACAGCGCGACCCGCTCGCTCAAACCCTTCGCCCGGGCGGTGCGAACGAAATCCTCATTCATCACCTCCAGCACTGCAGAGCGACAGACGCGGGTCAGAACACCGGCCTGTGAGACGGCGAGCGCGATGGCTGGCATAAGGAGCGCCATGAGACCGGCGGAAAGGCTTGGCGTCCAGCCGGGAAAACCGCCAGCCGGCATCCAGCCGAGCGTTGTGGAGAAGAGAATGATGAGCAGCAACCCGACCCAGAAGCCAGGCACGGCAATGCCCACATGGGAAAACAGCCCGGCGGCGAAATCCAGCGCGCCATTGCGGTTTCTCGCAGCCGCCACACCGAGTGGAATGGCGATGGCGACCGAAAGGCACACGGCAAGGAAAGCAAGCGGGAGGGTAACGGCCAGTCGCTCGACGATCAGGCCTGCCACGGGCACACCGTAGGTATAGGACTGTCCGAGATCGCCATGCAGCACGCCTATCAGCCAATGGACATACCGAAGCGGCAGCGGCTGATCGAGGCCCATCTGTTTCTGCAATGCGGCGAGGGTATCGGGGCTCGCAGAGGTGCCGAGCATGATGGCCGCCGGATCACCCGGCAGCAGGCCCATGATAAAGAAGATCAGGCAGGAGACCGCCAGAAGCGTGACGAACAGACCAAGGATACGTTTGAGGATCAGGGTCGTCATGATCTGCAATCACTGGTGACGCGTTGTGAAAGGCGCGCGCCCCTCTGTCCTGCCGGACATCTCCCCCTTGAGGGGGGAGATTGGAAAAAAGGATACCCATGCCCCATCTCGACCATCCGGGAAAAGCGAGAGGGTGACCGCCAATCGATTCCCCCCCTTGAGGGCGAGATGTCCGACGGCACAATGTGGGGTATGGGTGCGCCTCGCTCCATGATGTTCAATCTTCCCAATGAACGTCCGTCAACACGTTCGACGGTATAGGTTCATCCTGCCAAAGTCCCTTGACCTTCTTGTCCCAGACACCGAGCTTCGGCATCACGAAGAGAAAGAGCGCCGGCACGTCTTCGGCAAGAATCTTCTGTGCCTCACCGTAGAGCTTTTCCTGCTCACCAGAGTCGGCCGTCTTCTCGACATTGGCAATGACCTCGTTGAAGGTCGGGTTCTTGTAATTGAAGTAGTAGGGGTTACGGGAGTAGATATCGATGTCCATCGGCTCGGCATGGGCGACGATGGTCATGTCGTAATTGCCGCCCTTGAAGACATCCGCGACCCACTTGGCCGGAAACTCGGTGGTCTCGATGGTCATCGTCACGCCGATTTCTGCCAGCATGGCCTGGAGAACCTGTGAGGTGCGCTGCGCATAGGCCATTTGCGGGGCCTTGATGGTGAAGCTGAAACCATTCGGATAACCGGCTTCGGCCAGCAACGCCTTGGCTTTCTCGACATCGTAGGGGTGCACACCGGTCATATCGATATAACCGCGGTCATTGGGCGTATAGTGGCTACCGATGGCGGTGCCGAGACCGGACCACGCGCCTTCGATGACGGTAGGACGGTCGACCGCCATCATCAACGCCTGGCGCACACGCTTGTCGTCGAAGGGCTTGCGGGCATTGTTCATGCCCGCAACGACCTTGAGTTCGGTGTTGCCGATGAAGGTACCAAGACGTGCGTCGCCCTCGAAGGAGGACATAAGCTCGGGCGCACCAAATTCCGGGAATGCGTCGATATCGCCGGCTTTCAACGCGGCCGCCTGGGCCTGCGCATCGGCGACGAAGCGGAAGGTGGCTTTCTCCAGCTTTACCGCAACGTTCTTGTCCCAATAGGAAGGGTTCTTTTCAAGCTCGACCTTGTCACCCTTTGCCCAGCTGACGAATTTGAATGGGCCGGTGCCGATCGGCGTCGTGCGGTTGTTTTCTGCGCTCTTCGGCGCGACCATGACTGAGGCTGGCCAGCCGAGCCAATAGATGAGGCTGCCAGCGGGCTGCTTCAGTTTCAACACCAGCGTTTCAGGGTCCGGCGTCTCGATGGTGTCGATGGAAGCAAAGAAGCGTTTCTGCGGATTGACAGAGCTTTCGCCTCGGGCACGATCCAGCGAAAATTTCGCAACCGAGGAATCAAAGGCCTCACCGTCGTGGAAGGTCACGCCCTTGCGCAGCTTGAACGTATAGGTCTTGCCGTCAGGAGAGATCTGCCAACTTTCAGCGAGCTGCGGCTTGACTTGCCCCTTGCTGTCAATGGTGACAAGGCCTTCGAAAATGTTCTGCCACGTGACCTGACCGATGGCGACCGGGGCTGCGATCGTCGGGTCAAGGCCGGTCGGCTCGATCGCCATGCCAAGTGTTAACGCCGTCTTGGGTGCGGCCTCAGCTTCGACAGCCGAGAACGGCAGCCAGAGTGCGGTCCCGAGCGCAAGGGTCAGGGCGGTGCGGCGAGAAAGCTTCGCCGCCTGCGAAAAATAAGTGCGTGGCATCATTATCCCCTGTCGGACGGCCCGGGCTTTTTGCCCTTTGAAAGACCATCTGTTGCAAAAAGAGTGGCACGGTGACGGCGCACACACAATCTGCATTTTTGTGTGCTCCGCGTAGCGGAAAACGCTACACGGTCTTGGGGAGGAAAATCAACCGATAGACGATGGACGACGGGCGACAAAAGAAAGACGTAAAGCATCGGACGCGCATCTGAAAGATCGCGATGCGCCTTATGGTGAGGTCGTTGCCTCACGCATGAAACGTTCAATGAAGTCGGCGAGTTTGGAGGCCGAAAACGATAACTGGCGATCCGGTGCGACGCAGAGGTCGATCTGTGTGTGAATGCCCTTCTTGCTCGCCAGAGGAACGGCGACCATCTGGCCGCTGCGCAATTCTCGCGCCACCGAAAGGGCGGGCAAAAGCGTCGCGGCAGCGTTCCCCAGGACCAACTCCTTCAGCATCTCCAGAGAGCTGGTGATAAAGACCGGATCGAGTTCGATGCCGGCATCCGCAAAGAGGGCATCAAAGGCCTGACGTGCGGCAAAGGTTTTGTCCGGCAGGGCAAGCGGAAGTCCGGCCAGTTCCTTCAATGTCACTTCGGGCTCGCTGGCAAGTGCATGTCCCGCCGGGAAGATGGCATCATAGCTGATACGCGTGCGCGAGCGCACTTTGACGCCGGAGAGCTTCGGCGCAAACAGGCTGACGACAAGATCGGCTTCCGCGGTTCCCAACGCCTCCATCGCCTGGCGCGCGCTGGTGATGTTGACCTCGAAACGCAGCTTTGGATATTTGAGGCTGAATTGCGCCAGGACGGGTGCCAGCAGATTGGCCACCGTGGCACCATTGGCATAGATCGTGACGCGGCCGCGTTGCAGACCCTTCAGATCGTCGATCAGCTGGTTGACATGGTCCAGCTCCCGCAGCGTCTTGCCGGCACGTGCTGCAAGGAGCTCGCCCGCTGCCGTCAGCTTCACGCCGCGGCTGGAGCGCTCGACCAGCGGTGTGCCGAAATAATATTCGAGATTTTCGATCTGACGACTGACCGCAGTCGGTGCAACATTCAGGTTCTCGGCCGCCGCGCGCATGGAATTGGTGCGGACGAGTTCATCGAAATACATCAATGCGCGCAATTGCATGGAGCGATCATCCCCGATGTTCGATCAAAGGCTGGTGGGCAGGGTCAACCAGCGCCCCCTCACTGCTGCGGTCATACACCAGGTGTAAGCTGGCCTCAATCGCGCCTGAAACCTTCGCTCGCTACCATCAGCTGTCTCGTGTAATCGGCGGAAAACTCTCTGGTTTCCAGCTGGTGGACATCCATCGACTCGACGATCCTGCCGCTTTTCATCACCGCCAGCCGGTCGCACATGTGGCTGATGACGCCGAGATCATGGCTGACCATGACGAAAGTCAGGTTTCTGTCCTTGCGCGCCTGTTCCAGCAGATTGAGGATTTCCGCCTGGATCGAGGCATCGAGCGCCGATGTCGGCTCGTCGAGAAGCAGGATCTTCGGCTCGAGGATCAGTGCGCGGGCAATGGCGATACGCTGGCGCTGGCCGCCCGAAAGCTGGTGCGAGTAGCGGAAGCGGAAACCCGTGCCAAGACCGACCTCGTCGAGCGCACGGGCGATCCGTGCTTCCTTGTTGTCTACCCCATGAATGACGAGCGGCTCCAGCAAAATGGCATCCACCGTCTGGCGCGGATGGAGCGAGCCATAGGGGTCCTGGAACACCATCTGGACATCACGATAGAAGCTCTTGTCACGTGACTTGCGGCTATAGGTCCGCCCGTCCACCGTAAGAGCGCCTTCTTCAAAATGGTTGAGGCCGGCGATTGCACGCAAAAGCGTCGACTTGCCGGAACCGGATTCACCCACAAGCCCGAAGGATTCGCCCTTCGCCACCTCGATGCTGACGCGGTCCAAGGCCAGATAACCGTCGAAGTCTACGACGATATCCTTGGCAGACAATACGACCGTCATAGACGCCACTCCGCTTGGCGTTGAAGGACCGGCAGCGGATGCCGGTGCTCGCCGATTTTCGGCAGACAGTTGAGAAGCCCTTGCGTATAGGGATGTTTCGCGTTTTGCAGATCGGCGGATGGAAGCTCTTCCACCACGCGCCCCGCATACATGACGAGCACCCGGTCGCAGAAGGACGAGACAAGGCGCAGGTCGTGCGAGACGAAGATCAGCCCCATGCCGCGCTCGCGCACCAGCTTGTCGAGAATATCCAGCACTTCCAATTGCACAGTGACGTCGAGTGCCGATGTCGGCTCGTCGGCGATCAGGAGTTCCGGACCGCAGACCAGCATCATGGCGATCATGACGCGCTGCCCCATACCACCGGAAACCTCGTGCGGATAGAGATTGAAGACACGTTCGGGATCGCGGATTTGCACCGCCTCGAGCATGTCGAGCGCACGCTTCTTCGCCTCGGAATAGCCGATCCGCTCATGCGTCTTCAACGTTTCGACGATCTGGCGCCCGATGGTCATGACCGGATTGAGCGAATATTTCGGGTCCTGCAGGATCATCGCGATCCGCTTGCCGCGGATCGTGCGACGCTGCTTTGCTGGTGCCGTCAGGAGATCGATATCGCCAAAGCGAAGTGCATCGGCCGTAATCTTCGCATGCCCTGGGGTCAGACCCATGATGGCGCGACCGGTCTGCGATTTGCCGGAACCGGACTCGCCGACAATGCCGAGACGTTCCTTGCCGAGCGTAAAGGATACCCCTCTCACGGCTTCGACAAGGCCGGTTCTGGTCGGAAAGCTGACGCGCAGATTTTCGACCGTCAAAAGAGGCGTGGTGGAAGATGAAGTCACTGGCCAGCCTCCTTTGGATCGAGCGCATCGCGAAGCCCGTCACCCAAGAGGTTGAAGCCTAGGCTGACGATGAGGATGGCGGCACCTGGCATCGCTGCAACCCACCACTGGTCGAGAATGAAGCGGCGGCCAGAGGCAATCATCGCGCCCCATTCGGGGAGTGGCGGCTGCGCGCCGAGACCTAGGAAGCCGAGACCGGCGGCGGTCAGGATGATGCCAGCCATATCCAGCGTCACACGCACGATGAGCGAGGAGAAACAGAGAGGGATCACATGTTTGAGCACGATGCGCCAGGGAGATGCCCCCATCAGCTTGACCGCAGCGATGAAGTCGGAATTTCGAAACGTCATGGTTTCGGCGCGTGCAATACGGGCATAAGGCGGCCAGGAGGTGACCGCGATCGCCAGCACCGCATTCTCAATGCCAGGACCAAGTGCTGCCACGAGCGCAAGCGCAAGAACGAGCTTGGGAAAGGCAAGAAAGATATCTGTGATCCGCATCAGCACCGCGTCGATCCATCCACCGGCATAACCGGCGACGGTGCCGACGATGAGACCGATCGGGGCGGCAATGATCGCCACCAGCACGACGACGAAAAGCGTCAAACGCGAGCCGTAGATCAGGCGGGACAGAATATCTCGCCCCTGATCGTCCGTGCCGAGCCAATATCCGTCTGTCCCCGGAGGCAACAAGCGGGCATTGCGAAGATCGCCCTGAACCGGGGAATGCGGCGCCAGGACATTGGCGAAGATTGCGACGAACACCAGCGCCAGGATGATGCCGAGTCCTGCTAGCGCCAGACGATTTTCGGAAAAGCGCCGCCAGATGACATAGGCGCGCCCGAGCCGCGCCTGCTTTCGCGAGGTCGGGCGGTCGGACAGAAGCCACTCGCGGCTGTAGGGTTTCACAATGGACATGGTATCCGTCATCGGCTGCGCGTCCTTGGATCGAGCGTCCGGTAGAGCAGATCGGACAAGAGATTGATGCCGATGAAGACGGCGCCGATCACGATGGTGCCGCCGAGAACGGCATTCATGTCCGCATTCTGCAGGGAATTGGTGATGTAGAGGCCAAGGCCCGGCCAGGAGAAGATCGTTTCCGTCAGAACCGAACCCTCCAGCAGACCGGCATAGGAGAGCACGATCACCGTGAGCAGAGGGACTGCGGCGTTCCGCAGAGCGTGGAACCAGATGATGCGCGTTTCCGACAGACCCTTGGCGCGTGCGGCGACGATGTATTCCTGCGCCAGTTCATTCAGCATGAAGGAGCGCGTCATGCGGCTGATATAGGCGAGCGAGAAGTAACCGAGCAGTCCTGCGGGCAGGATGATGTGGCGGAAGAGATCCCAGAACACATCCCACTGGCCCTGCCAAAGGGCATCGAAGAGATAGAAACCGGTGGTTGGTGTGAAGGTAAACTCGTAGACGATATCCATACGGCCGGGATAGGCGACCCAGTTCAACTTGGCATAAAACACCAGAAGCGCCAGAAGGCCGAGCCAGAAGATCGGCACGGAATAGCCGATCAACCCGATGACGCGAACGATCTGGTCGATGATGCTGCCGCGCTTGACGGCTGCCAGTACGCCAAGCGGAACGCCGAAGAGCGCTCCGATCAATGTACCAAGCGTCGCAAGCTCGATGGTGGCCGGGAAGACGCGCTTGATGTCGTCCATCACCGGATTGCTTGTCAGCACCGACGTGCCGAAATTACCGGTCAGCGCCTGCTTCAGATAGATGAAGAACTGCTGCCAGAGCGGCAGGTTCAGGCCGAGTTCCTCGCGCACGCGCTCCACAACATGGGCAGGCGCGCGATCGCCGACGATCGCCAGCGCCGGATCGATGGGAATGACGCGACCAATGAAGAAGGTTACCGCCAGCAAGCCTAAAAAGGTCGTGACGACGGTAACGATGAAGCCGAGAACGGCCATGCGGCGCCTGTTGGCACGGCGTTTGCCGTGCCTCAGGCTTGCGGGGGTTTCAACGATACTCAATGGACCGATCCTGCCGGATCATTCCTTGGAGATGTTATAGACATAATTGGTATCGAAGCTTGGGCCGAGCTTCAGACCCTTGAGCTTGCTGGAGTAACCCGCAACTTCCGTCTGCTGGAAGATGATGACGAAAGGTCCGGTTTCGAGAACCTTCTTCTGCAGGTCCTCATAAATCTTCGCGCGCTTGGCGCTGTCCTTCTCCAGAAGTGCAGATTGCGTTTCCTTCGTCAGCTCCGGAACGTCCCAGGCATTGCGCCAGGCAAGCGTCTTGTTCTTGCCTTCGTCGGAATTGTCGTAGTTGATGGTGAAGGTTTCGGCATTCGAGTTCGGATCGAAATAGTCCGAGCCCCACTGACCGATATAGATGTCGTGCGTGCGCGCACGGAACTTGGTCAGCGTCTGCTTGCCATCGCCCGGGATGATTTCCAGCTTGATGCCGGCTTGCGCCAGCGTTTGCTGAACGTTCTCGGCAATACCGGTCACGGGCTGGGTGTTGCGCACATCCATGGTCACGGTAAAGCCGTCTTTCAGACCAGCCTTGGCCAGCAGTTCCTTCGCTTTGGGGACATCCAACTTGTAAGGGTTCTCGTCAAGCGCACCCAGCTGGCCCTTCGGCAGGAAGGTCTGATGGATTTCGCCAATACCCTTGATCAGGGTCGCACCGATACCATCGTAATCGACAAGATATTTGAAGGCTTCGACAACTTCCGGCTTCTTCAGATACTCGTTCTTCTGGTTGAGGCTGAAGTAATAGACGGTGCCCTTAGGAGCGGAGGTGACGGAAAGACCTTCCTTCTTGGAAACGGCCTCCATGTCGCCCGGCTCCAGGTTACGCGCCACGTCGATGTCGCCGTTTTCCAGCGCCAGGCGCTGACCGGAGCTTTCCTTCATGTGGCGATAGACGACACGCTTCAGCTTCGGCTTTTCGCCGTAGTAGTTCGGGTTGGCTTCAAGGATGACGGCTTCGTTGGCCTTCCAGCCAAGGATCTTGTACGGGCCGGAACCGGCATAGCCGGTCTTCAGGAATTCATTGCCGAAATCGGTGTCGTATTTGTAGTCGGCAGTCGGCGTCATCGCCTTGGCCTTTTCCATGACGAGCTTCTTGTCGACGACCGAGGCGACGGTCGCGGTCAGAACGTTCAGGACGAAGCTCGGCGCATAGGGCTTGTCCACCGTCAGCGTGAAGGTATCGGGCGCGGTCGCCTTGGCCTTTTCGTTGACATTGTCGCCCTTCAGGCCGAACTGCGTAAGAAGGAAGGCGGGCGACTTGTCGAGCTTGACGGCGCGCTCAAAGGAAAACGCGACATCTTCCGCCGTTACCGGGTTACCAGATGCAAATTTGAGGCCGGGCTTCAGCTTGAAGGTGTAGGTCAGACCATCGTCCGACGTCGTCCAGCTTTCGGCCAGATCGCCCACGACCTTGGAGGTGTCGTTGAGGTCGATCGAGACCAGCTTGGAGTAGGTGTTGCCGGTGACTTCCGCAGCCGACAGCTCGAACGCCTCACCCGGATCGAGCGTGATGATGTCATCGATGGCAAAACCTTCCACCAGCGTATCGGCGGGCGTGGCGGCAAAGGCCTGAGGCGCGGACAGCGCGATCAGCGACAGCGCGGCGCTGGTTGCCAGAATGCGGGCCATTTTATTGAGCGACTTCGTCATTGTTCTCCCCTTCATAGGTTCATATCACTCTTGATCAGGTCGGCTCATGCCAAGCTTGAGCCAGAACACGCAGCCAGTTTTCCCGGCAAATTTTAGCAAGCTCTACTTCAGAGTAGCCAGCAGCCTCGAGAGCGGCAACCAGATTCTGATTGCCCGCCGCATCTGCGATGTCCGCAGGCACGGTCGCGCCATCGAAGTCGGAACCGAGCGCAACACAATCGATGCCCATGCGCTCGACCATGTAGTCGATGTGGCGAACCATGTCGGAGAGCGGTGTCTTCGCATCGTCGCGCGCATCCGGACGCAGCATGGTCACGGCGTAATTCAGACCGACGAGCCCGTTTCTTTCCTTGATCGCGTCCATCTGGACGTCGGTCAAGTTGCGGGCAACACCGGTCAGGGCATGCGCGTTGGAATGGCTGGCGATCAGCGGCTGATCGCTGGTCTTTGCCACATCCCAGAAACCCTTTTCGGTGATGTGAGCCAGATCGATCAGAATGCCGAGCTGGTTGCAGCGCTTGACGAGTTCGAAACCGGCATCGGTCAGGCCGGGCGCGCTATCCGGCGACATAGGAAAGGCGAAGGGAACACCATGGCCGAAAGCGTTATGGCGGCTCCAGACGGGTCCGAGCGAGCGAAGACCCGCGGCGTAGAAGACCTCCAGCGCATCCAGATCTTCATCGATCGCCTCGCAGCCTTCCATATGAAGGACCGCAGCAAAAATGTCCTCTTTCATGGCTTTGCGGATATCGGCTGTCGAGCGGCAAATTTTCCAGCCGCCTGCGCGCTCCACGCGATAAGCGATCGCCAGCTTTTCCATTGCGATATCGAGAGAGGGCTGACGCTGAAGAGGTGCGGCGAGCGGCGTGACATAGTGGCCGTTCTCGTCCGGCTCTTGCAAAATCAGATCGCCGGAAGGGATGTAGACGGCACACAGACCGCCAGCCAGACCGCCAGCCTTGGCACGCGGCACATCGATATGGCCTTGCGACGTTCCGTCGATGAATTCTGCGACTGGGTCCCCGCCTTTTTTACCGTTGTGCCACAGACGCAGCAACACATCGTTATGTCCGTCGAAAACCAATTGCATTTCAAGTTATTCCAGGATTGACGCAGACTTTTATCGTTATAAACCAGAGGCTTATCGACGGATGGGATGATACGAGCAAAGGGTGATCGGCGTCGTGCCGCAATTCAACCAGTCCTCGTCGCAGGCGATCTAGGACCATATTCCAGGTCTTCGCAAGCTTAAAATTGATGCAGGATGAAATTCCCGCCACAAGCATCGGCTTGGCCTTGAAACTCTGCAAACAGAGCGAGAACTAGCCAGCCGTCTGCGCGCGAAACGTTTCACTTTCACTGAGCAGCCAGCGCCTGAAGAGGACGACGGGACCGTGGTTGATGCGCGACAGCGGAGCGACGGCATAATAGGAGCTGGGACTTTTGACCGGGTGATCGAAGGCCTGGACGAGTTGCCCTGACTTGAGCTCGCTTTCGATCAGAAACAGCGGCATCAGGGCAACGCCGAGACCTGCGATGCAGGCTTGGGCAACACTTGAAAACTGCTCGAAGCGCATGGCGGGCGTCTGGTGCGCGACGATACCCAAACTCTTGAACCAGTGATCCCACGCACCGGGCCTTGATGCCATATGCAGCAGAGCAAGACCGGCAATGTCGTCAGCCCTGGCGATTGGATGGCTGGCGAGGAAAGCCGGGCTGCAGACAGGCGCGACCATCTCGTCCATCAGAAAGATACTTTCTGCCGCAGGCCAATCCGGCTGGCCAATATGGATTGCCATATCCAGCCCTTCCTTTTCGAAATCGAACTGACCGATCCGCGTGGCAAAATTCAGCGTGATCTCGGGATGGGCAGCGACGAATTTTGGAATGCGCGGCAACAGCCAACGCGTGCCGAAGGTGGGCAGCATGGCGAGATTGAGCGTATTGGCATGCGTTTTGGTCATGACCTGAAGCGAGGCGGAGCGAATATCGCCAAGCGCAATACCGATCGCTTTCGCATAGATTTCGCCCTCTCGCGTCAGCGAAACGCCCCGCGCTCCACGCTCGAAAAGCCTGACCCCAAGTTGCTCTTCCAGCGACATGACCTGCCTGCTGATCGCCCCTTGGGTCAGGGAAAGCTCGTCCGCCGCCAGCGAAAAACTGCCAAGCCGCGCCACGGAATCAAAGGCGGCGAGCGCGCTGGTGGAGGGCAGGAGTTTGCGGCTGAGTGACGTCATGGCGCATTCCTATCGGTAATAGCCGGATGAGTAAACATGGCTTGCCCGGCGACGATCGATTGCCAATAATCGCAGCAACAAAAGTGGAGACTTCATCGTGAGCGAACGTGCATCATTCAACTGGCAGGACCCGTTTCTGCTTGAGGATCAACTCAACGACGACGAGCGGATGATCCGCGACTCCGCCGCCGCCTTCGCCAAAGCCGAACTTCTCCCACGCATTCAGGACGCTTATCTCTCCGAAACATCGGAACCGGAACTCTTCCGCCTGATGGGTCAGGCCGGTCTGCTCGGCGTGACGCTGCCGGAGAAATACGGCGCAGCCGACGCCAGCTACGTCGCTTACGGTCTTGTCGCGCGTGAAGTTGAGCGTATCGACAGCGGTTATAGATCCATGATGAGCGTCCAGTCCTCGCTCGTCATCTACCCGATCTTTGCCTATGGCTGTGAGGAGCAGAAGGACAAGTATCTGCCGGGTCTGGTTTCAGGCGAGCTCATCGGCTGCTTCGGCCTGACCGAGCCGGATGCCGGCTCTGATCCCGGCGGCATGAAGACGCGCGCTGAGAAGATCGAGGGCGGCTATCGTCTGCGCGGTTCGAAGATGTGGATTTCCAACGCACCGATCGCCGACGTCTTCGTCGTCTGGGCAAAATCCGAAGCGCATAACAACGAGATCCGCGGCTTCGTTCTGGAGAAGGGCATGAAGGGCCTCTCCGCGCCGAAGATCGGTGGCAAGCTGTCGCTGCGCGCTTCCATCACCGGCGAAATCGTCATGGATGGCGTGGAGGTGGGCGAAGACGCGCTGCTGCCAAACGTCTCCGGGCTCAAGGGCCCGTTCGGCTGCCTCAATCGGGCACGCTACGGCATTTCCTGGGGCGTGATGGGTGCTGCGGAAGACTGCTGGTTCCGGGCGCTGCAATATGGGCTTGACCGCAAGCAGTTTGGCAAGCCGCTCGCTGGCATGCAGCTCTATCAAAAGAAGCTTGCCGACATGCAGACCGAAATCGCGCTCGGCCTTCAGGCATCGCTGCGCGTTGGTCGTCTCTTCGACGAGCATCGCATGGCACCGGAGATGATCTCCATCATCAAGCGCAACAATTGCGGCAAGGCGCTCGACATCGCGCGGCAGGCCCGAGACATGCATGGCGGCAACGGAATTCAGATCGAATATCACGTCATGCGCCACGCGCAGAACCTGGAAACGGTCAACACTTACGAAGGAACGCATGACGTGCATGCGCTGATCCTCGGCCGCGCCCAGACAGGCCTTCAGGCGTTCTTTTGAGCCACACACGTACCCTCAAGACCCGGTCCCAAACCGGGTCTTTTGCAATGCGAAATAAATCATACTTTTAGAAGTTACCGGTTGAAACCGCGACCGGGCGAAATAATATAAGAGGCTCACCACCGTCTTCGGTTTACCGAAGACATCCCGTTCCGCTTCAGGCGGCAATCGATTTGCTGATTGAACGAAATGCACCGGCGCCCTGCCGGTCGGTAAAATCGCGAAGGTCTTCACATGCACAGCTACCCCGACGTTAAACTCTTCATCAATGGCGAGTGGCGCGACGCGCTCTCCGGCAAAACGATCGCCGTTTCCGACCCTGCGACCGATGAGATCATCGGCTCCATCGCGCATGCGGAAAAGGAAGATCTGGATCTGGCACTTTCCGCCGCCGACAAAGGTTTCAAGGTCTGGCGCGATACCTCCGCATTCGAACGTTCGAAGATCATGCGCAAGGCCGCCGATCTTCTGCGTGAGCGGATCGATTACATCGCCTGGCTGATGACCCGCGAACAGGGCAAGCCGATCGCCCAGTCTAAGGGCGAAATCAACAACGCTGCCGACACCATCGACTGGTTCGCCGAAGAGGCACGCCGCACCTATGGTCAGGTCATTCCCGCGCGTTTCGGCGGCGTCTCCAACCTGGCGATCAAGTTCCCCGTTGGCCCGGTTGCAGCTTTCACGCCCTGGAACTTCCCGATCAATCAGGTAGTCCGCAAGCTTTCGGCAGCGGTCGCAACCGGTTGTTCGATCATCGTGAAGGCCCCTGAAGAAACACCTGCCTCACCGGCAGAACTCATTCGCGCTTTTGCCGATGCGGGCGTGCCGGCAGGCGTCGTCAACCTCGTCTATGGCGTTCCCGCCGAGATTTCGGAGTATCTCATTCCGCATCCGGTCATCCGCAAGATTTCCTTTACCGGCTCCACCCCGGTCGGCAAGCATCTCGCAGCACTCGCCGGCAAGCACATGAAGCGCGCCACGATGGAACTCGGCGGCCACGCACCCGTGCTGGTGTTTGAGGATGCCGATCTCGACAAGGCAGTCGAAGTCTCGGCTGCAGCCAAGTTCCGTAATGCCGGACAGGTCTGCGTCGCACCCACACGCTTCCTCATCCAGGATAGCATTGCCGACAAGTTCATCGACGGCATCGTCAAATATGCCGAAGGCCTGAAGATCGGAAACGGTCTGGATGCCGACACCGGCATGGGACCTCTGGCCAATGAACGCCGCATTCCGGCGATGGAAGCGCTGATTCAGGACGCCGTTTCGCACGGTGCCACGCTGAAGACCGGCGGCAAGCGCATCGGCAACAAGGGTAATTTCTTCGAGCCGACGGTTCTGACCGACGTACCGACAAGCGCCAAGATCATGAACGAAGAGCCCTTCGGTCCAGTGGCGATCGTCAACCGCTTCTCCACGATGGAAGATGCGATCGAGGAAGCAAACCGCCTGCCCTTTGGCCTGGCCTCCTATGCGTTCACCGGCTCGGTGAAGACCGCGCACGCTCTCGGCCAGCGCGTTGAAGCCGGTATGCTGACGATCAACCACAATGGCCTTGCCATTCCGGAAGTGCCCTTCGGCGGCGTGAAGGATTCCGGTTACGGCACGGAAGGTGGTTCAGAAGCGGTCGAGGCCTATCTCGAGACCCGCTTCGTCAGCCAGATGAACTGATCATATCGATCGAAATTCGAAGGCCCGGCCAAAAAGCCGGGCCTTTCGTCATTTTCCACCATGCCACTCGGCCAACTCGCGTTCGGCTCTTTCCAGTGCACTGTAGTTGAGAAGCTTGCGCAGGTAGGCAATGGTGATGGCGCGGGTACGCAGATTATATCGCCCTTCCGCCTCGTCCTCACCAGTCGACTGATGCACGTTCAGTTTCTCGTAAAGGCTCTGCAGGCGGTTCTGCACACTGCGCAGCGACAGGTTCCGACGCCGTGCAATGGCCTTGTCCGTCAACCCCAGCGCCATATCGATCAGGATTTCATATTCAGCGTCGGAAAAGCCATGCGCCTTGCCGAGGCTCTTTTCCTGCAGCCCCCGGACTTCGCGATCGATGACGCATTGCGCTTCGATGAAGATGCTGCGTAGCGCCAGCCTCAAGCGGTCGTCCGAGGCGGATTTCAACACGTAACCATAGGCGGCACCTTCGGGCACTATGCGGGAGACGCCACGCACATAGGCTTCGTCCGAATAATTGGACCAGAAGAGAATGCGAGTGTCCGGCCTCTCCTTCCAGATGGTTCGCGCGGCTTCGATGCCGTTTCGCTCGTTCATCTGCAAATCCATAACGATGTGGGCGGCGCGATTTTCCCGCGCCAGCTTTTCACCTGCCCTACCGTTCTCCGCCTCCAGTACCGTGCCACATTCCGGCAGAGCCGCCCTCACCGCTTCGTTGAGATAGGCGCGATGCAGAACATCGTCCTCGATGATCAAAACGTCCATCTTATGCCTCCTCAGGCTTTTCGCCGAGCCCAGTCGGTAAGGTCAGGGTGATGCGGGTGCCAGTCCCCCGAGCGTTGGGGCCGAGATGAAAATGCGCCGAAATCAGTCGCGCACGCGTCTTCATGTTGCCGATGCCAAGGCCTCCACCGGAGCCGCTATCGTCGGGAACGCCGCAACCGTCGTCCGACACGGTGACACGCAGCGCGTCATCCGCCTGCGATAGCACCACTTCTATCTTCGTCGGTTGTGCATGGCGGATGGCGTTGTTGACCGCCTCCTGGACGATGCGCAACAATGAGACGGCGACCGAGTTATCGAGGTTGTCGACAAGCCCGTCCGTGGTATCGGAGACAGACCAGTCGATCGGCGATCCGCTGTCCCTCACCGACCTGTCGAGATAGGTTTCGATCGCTTGAACCAGGCCGAAGAGCTGCAGGATGGATGGCTTGGCTTCTTCGATGATGCCGCGCAGATCCTGCATGCATTGCTGCAGGCTACGCATCACCGGCTCAAGCATTTCTCCCGACACTTCGGTCGCGTGGCTCATGCGTTCGACACGACGTACAAGCCGTGTCAGATCCGCCAACGTCTGATCGTGCAAATCCATGCCGATCCGCTGACGCTCGGCCTCCAGTGCCTCGGTCAGTTGCAGCGCACCGAGGCGCAAGCCCTCCTCCCGGGCATTGGCCTGCGCCTCTTCGATGGCCGAGCGCTTGGCCTGCTCGGCGGCGCGGATCGCATAGAAGTAGGGCGCCAGAAGGTCGGCAACGGCACGCGCATTGGCAACATCCTCCATCGTATAGGCGTTGGACTGATGGCACGAGCAGCTGAGTGCTCCGATGATATCGCCATGCACCTTCATCGGCACGTGCAGACGGCTGTGCAGATCGAGTTCGTGGATCGGGCTGGAGAACGCACCGTCGAAATGAAAGCGTGGGTCGGCGCAGGCGTCCCCGCTCAGGAGATAATCGACCTCCCCTGACAGAACCGAGCGTATGGGGCTGCCCGTCAGAAGCGCTGGAGGCTGGAGGCTCCACGCACTGGCAAGGCCGCTTTCATAGGCTATATGATATTTGTCATCGAGCTGCTTGATGCAGACATCCATGTGGTCATGCGGGATGATATGGCTGATCTCGGTCGCCACGGCCTGGATGATGGCGTTGAATTCAAGCTGCCCGGCGAGCAGACGCGAAATGCCCATATAGTGGTGAAACAGCGTGCTGCTCGGTTTATCCAGCATGTGCCGATGCCCTCCCAAGCATCTTCCCTGACGGGCGGCGATCTATCGAAAGCGCCCGTTTCGCATTCTGCGCTCCGCAACGCTCTTCGTCTTGCGGGAACCCGCAAGCTTTGTGCGTAAGTCCGCACGAAGATTGCCGTGATGCGCCTATACAAGCCGAACCTTCTTCGTCATTTTAGCTCTTACTGGGGAAAGGAGCTCCAGTGCAACGGAATTGCGTTTCCGCCGTGGGGAAGGTTTGCGGCGAAACATATTCCAGGCTCCGAAAGAGCAAGCCACAGGGAGGAAAATCAATGGCTTTTAGAAAGATGCTTCTCGCATCGGCGGCTGTCCTATGCGCCGCGATGCCCATCACCGCTCACGCCGATACATCGGCGAAGAAAATCGCGCTCTCCAACAATTATGCCGGCAACTCCTGGCGTCAGGCGATGCTGACGAGCTGGGACAAGATCACCAAGCAGGCGGTTGCCGACAAGCAGGTCGCAGCCGCGGACGCCTTCACCACTGCCGAAAACCAGGCAACGGAGCAGGCAGCCCAGATCCAGAACCTCATCCTCCAAGGTTATGATGCGATCGTCATCAACGCCGCTTCTCCCACAGCGCTGAACGGCGCGGTCAAGGAAGCCTGTGATGCCGGCATCATCGTCGTGTCCTTCGACGGGATCGTCACCGAACCTTGCGCCTGGCGCATCGCCGTAGACTTCAAGGCCATGGGCGAGAGCCAGATCGATTATCTTGCAAAGGCCATGCCGAAGGGCGGCAACCTGCTTGAAATCCGCGGTCTCGCAGGCGTCTCCGTCGACGACGAGATCCATGCGGGCATCGCCGCAGGCGTTGCCAAGAACCCGCAGTTCAAGATCGCCGGTTCGGTCAATGGCGATTGGGCTCAGGACGTCGCACAGCGCGCCGTCGCCGGCATCCTGCCAAGCCTGCCTGAAATCGCGGCTGTCGTGACCCAGGGTGGTGACGGTTACGGTGCTGCCCAGGCGTTTGCCGCTGCCAAGCGCCCGACCCCGACCATCATCATGGGCAACCGTGAAGATGAGCTGCAATGGTGGAAGCAGCAGAAGGATGCCAGCGGCTACAAGACCATGTCGGTCTCGATTGCGCCCGGCGTCTCGACGCTCGCCTTCTGGGTGGCACAGCAGATTCTCGACGGCAAGGATGTGAAGAAGGATCTCACCGTTCCCTTCTTGCGTATCGATCAGGACAATCTCGAAGAGAACCTGAAAAACACCCAGAAGGGTGGCGTTGCCAACGTGGATTACTCCCAGGCTGATGCGCAGAAGGTGATTGCCGGCAAGTAAGGCCGAAGATCGCCTCCTATCCGCTGCGGCTGACGTGTCGCCGCAGCGGCCATCCCTTTTTTCATCATTTCAGATCGTTGGCGTTTTGCTCATGAATGACATCATCGAGACGGAAGAAGTCGTCGCCGCACGCGGCGTCAAAGTCGTCTTCGGCGCCGTCAAGGCACTGGACGGCGCCGATCTCATCATCCGCGCAGGCGAATGCCTTGGCCTGGTTGGCCACAATGGCGCAGGCAAATCCACCATCGTCAATGTCATCAATGGTGGCCTGACGCCGCATGAGGGCACGATTTCCTATGGCGGAGCACCGGGTAGGCAGGGTATTTCGGCAGCACGCGCCGGCGGTGTTCGCTGCGTATTCCAGGAACTATCCCTTTGCCCGAACCTGACGATCAGTGAGAATGTGCGGATCATGCATCCCGGCATGAGCGGCCGGAACTGGCGCGGACGCGCGCTTGCCGCGATACGTCAGACCATCGACGACATCTTTCCAGGCCACGGGATCGATTGCGAAGCGACGATTTCCGACCTTTCCATCGCAGAACGCCAAATGGTGGAAATCGCAATCAATTTCTGCCGCACGCCGGACACGCCGCGGCTCGTCATCCTCGACGAACCGACCTCTTCGCTCGATGCAGGTCTAGCGGAGCAACTCATGGCCTATGTGCGCCGCTTCGTGCGCGAGGGCGGCTCGGTGCTGTTGATCTCCCACATTCTCGGTGAGATCCTGTCGACCGCCACCCGCATTGTCGTGATGAAGGATGGCCGCGTCGTCGCGGACCGTCTAGCCGGTGAATTTACGACACGGACGCTGGTCGAAGCCATGGGCAGTGTCGTCAAGGATCAGGACAGGCAGAAGACTGCCCGCGTCCGGTCCGGTGAAAGAGTCCTCTCCATGGCGCCACGCCGCGGTTCAGAGATCGCGTTTGAGGCCTATCGCGGCGAGATCATTGGTCTTGCCGGCCTTGGCGGTCATGGCCAGACGGAAGCGCTGCTCGATCTTTATCTGGCAAAGAACAGCAGCTGGCTGCCCAACCGTAAGGCCGACCTCGCCTTCGTTGCTGGGGACCGCAGCCTGAACGGCACCTTCTCGCTTTGGAGCATTCTTAAAAATCTGTCGGTCGCATCACTGCGGGACATTTCGTCCGGTGGATTGGTGGACAGGTCACGTGAGAGCGAACTCGGCGCCGAGTGGAAGAAGCGGATCGAAATTCGTACCCCCGACATGGGCAACAAGATTCTCTCACTTTCCGGCGGCAACCAGCAGAAGGTGCTCTTCGCTCGCGCGCTGGCGACGACCGCCAGCACCGTGCTGATGGACGACCCGATGCGCGGCGTCGATATCGGCACCAAACAGGAGGTCTACGACATCTTGAGAACGGAAGCCGCGCACGGCCGGACCTTCATCTGGTACTCGACGGAGATGGACGAGATTCGCTTGTGTGACCGCGTCTATGTGTTCCGCGATGGTGCCATACAGGCAGAACTTGTCGGCGACGACATTACCGAACAGAATGTGCTGGCTGCATCCTTTTCCGGGGAGGCGCAGCCATGAAAGTTTCAGCCAACACCCTTCGCCTTGTCATTCCCGCCGCGTCGCTGGCTTTCCTGCTAATTGCGGTCTTCTACATGCAGCCGCGGGCCATGAGCTATACGGGCATGAACCTGCTGTTCAATCTGGCGGTGCCGATTGCACTTGCGACCATCGCGCAGATGCTGATCATGTCCGTCAACGATCTTGATCTGTCGATGGGCACCTTCGTCAGCTTCTGCGCCTGCGTGACCGCAACATTTCTTCAGGATTCTCCCGTCATCGGAATCGGCATTTTCGCAGCGGCGATCGCCGTCTATGCGGTGCTTGGCGCCGTCATTCACCTGCGCGCCCTGCCCTCCATTGTCGTAACACTCGGAATGAGCTTCGTCTGGGGTGGTCTCGCCGTTTTGATCTTGCCGTCCCCTGGTGGACAGGCACCCGCCTTCGTGCGCGCCTTGATGACGGCAAAGCCGCCATTCATCCCGGTCGCCATCATTGCCAGCATCGTGATCGCAGTGGTCGCCCATTACATCGTCATGCGCTCGTCCTTCGGCGTTCTGATGCGCGGCGTCGGCGGCAATCTGCGCTCCGTTGAGCGGTCCGGTTGGTCGGTGGTCGGCATCCGTGCTGCGACCTTTGCACTGGCGGGCTTCTTTGCCGTCCTCTCGGGGATAGCGCTCGTCGGACTGACGACGTCGGCCGATGCCAATATTGCTCTGCGCTACACGCTTTTATCGATTGCCGGCGTCATTCTCGGCGGTGGTGAATTCGTCGGCGGGCGTGTTTCCCCGATCGGTGCTGTGATCGGCGCTCTGACGCTGACGCTCGCGGGCTCTTTCCTGTCCTTCATGCGCATTTCGCCAGACTGGCAGATCGGTGCACAGGGCGCGATCCTCATCATCGTGCTTGCCCTGCGCATTCTGCTCAACCGTCTCGAGAAGCGGGAGAAAAACCAATGAGCCGCCTCGCTGCCTTCACCAAAAAACCGTGGATCTGGTCCTTTGCCGCGACGGTTGCTGTCTGGGTCATCACCGTGATGTTCACCGGCGGCGCAAGCTCCTTCGGGCTTTCCCATGCGGCGCTGACATTCGCGGCCTTCTCGGTCATCGTCGGCATCGGCCAGATGTTCGTCATCACGCTTGGGCCAGGCAATATCGATCTCTGCGTCCCCGCCACCATGACGCTGTCCGGCACGCTGGCGCTAAAGTTCATGGATGTGTCCGACAGTCTTATCCTTCCCGGACTGCTCGTCGCCATCCTCATCGGGATTGCGGTGGGTATCGGCAACTACACCTTGATCAAGCTTTTACGAATCCCGCCCATCATCGCGACACTGTCGATGAGCTTCATCGTTCAGTCGATTGCGATCTGGTCCAATCGCGGGCTGCGGATCAGACCACCTGAAACACTGGCTAACTTCGCTATCTCCAGTACTTTGGGCATACCGAATGTGGCGCTCGTTGCACTTTTCCTTTCGGTCATCGCCTGGGTGCTGCTTGACCGGTCCTTCTACGGGCGCTGGATTTCGGCCATAGGCCAGAGCACCTTTGCGGCCCGCATGACCGGCATTCCCGTCGATGGCGCGCGCTTCACCACCTACGTCTTCTGCTCCGTCCTCGCCGCCATCGCCGGATATCTTCTGGCAAGCTTTTCCGGCGGTGCAGCGCTCAACATGGGGTCGGAATATCTCCTGATGTCGATTGCCGTGGTCGTCATCGGCGGCACAGCCGTTGCCGGCGGCGATTCCAACGTGCCGGGCATCTGGGGCGCATCGCTCTTCATGTTCCTTGTGGTCTCGATGCTGAACACTTATGGGTTCGGTGCTGGCGCGCGCCTTATCCTCACTGGCCTCATTATCATTTCCGTGATTTTTCTGGCGAGCGGCCCCAAAGCCACCCGCTGAACCAACGCAACACTTTCAAGCCGATTGACGCCCATGACCAAAGATCAAAGCTCCGTTTATGACATTCGCGACGACCGCTTCCGACATCTGATCGTCGGCAACGCCGAACTGGAAGAACTCTATTCCGGCTGCCGCTGGAGCGAGGGACCGGTCTGGTTCGCCGACCTCAACTGCCTGCTCTTCAGCGACATTCCAAACGAGCGCATTCTTCGCTGGGTGCCGGATGGCGGAGTTTCCGTTTTCCGCCAGCCGTCCAATTTCGCCAATGGCAATACGCGAGACCGTCAGGGCCGGCTGATCTCCTGCGAGCATGGCGGCCGTCGCGTGACGCGGACCGAAATCGACGGCTCGATCACGGTGCTGGCGGACAGCTATAATGGCAAGCGGCTGAACTCACCTAATGATGTCGTCGTCAAATCCGATGGCAGCATCTGGTTCACCGACCCGACCTACGGCATTCTTTCCGACTATGAAGGCTATAAATCCGAGCCGGAACAGAAGACCCGCAATGTCTACAGGATCGATCCTGCATCCGGCGAGGTGGAGATCGCCGTCGACGACTTCGTGCAGCCGAATGGCCTGGCATTTTCCCCGGATGAAACAAAACTCTATGTTGCCGACAGCTCCTACAGCCATGATGTCTCACGCCCGCGTCATATCAGGGTGTTCGACGTGGTCGATGGTAAGACGCTGACGAACGGCAAAGAGTTCTGCCACCTGGATAGTGGCCTGCCCGACGGCTTCCGCCTCGATACGGCCGGTAACCTTTGGACGAGCGCCGGCGACGGTGTCCACTGCTTCTCACCAGAGGGTACGCTTCTTGGAAAGATAAAGGTGCCGCAGACGGTGGCGAACCTGACTTTTGGCGGTGCGAAGAAGAACCGGCTCTTCATCACGGCGACCAAATCCCTCTACTCCGTTTATCTCGCGACGACGGGTGCGCAAACGCCGTGAGGCCAGCCCGCGTCATCGACGTCGTTGGGTCAACTAGGGCACCAAGGGTATCTTTTAAGAAGTCGTCGCGGCCCTCAAATCGAGGGCGAGGTTCCTGGCAACAATTGTTGTTTGCCAAAAGCAGTAACGTTATTTTTACCACAAACCGATAAATTGATTCCATTCAAAAGCTACCCTTGAAATCCTTCAAGGATTGTCTTCCTCGCACGCATGATGCGCACGGGTCTCCTTTAAAGATGCCGCTTGATCCGAGAGCGCCGACCATCCTGGAAGGGTCGATGCGGAGTTTCTAACTCTCATGCGATGAGAAAATCATGCCGACCACACTGATCGAAACACGTCGCTTTGCTGCCTTAGCGTCTGTGCCCTGCGCAGCCGATAAGCCCGATCAACCGCCCTCCAACGCTGTTTCGTAAGCACCTAGAACCACCTTAACTGAATGGCTTTCCTCAGCACTTAGCTGCTTGGTGCCGGGTTACGGGCGCGGAATCTACGACTACCCTTACATAGTATTCATCCCGAAGCCCACTTAGCTGCGCACTTCAACATTCCAGTCGGCGCCACCCACAGCTCGAGCCAATGGCTCTGGCCTGGTGTCTTCTCGACAATAACCTCGCGTTCAAGGACGTCTGATATGCGGTTCACCATCAAAACAAAACTGGCTCTCGCCTTCGGTCTTCTCATTCTCATGCTAGCGGGCACCTCAGGATATGGGATTTATAGCCTGGGCATAGCAAGAGACGCGATGAACGAAGTGGTTGAAGGCACCGTTCCTCGTCTCGACAAGGTCCACCAGATAAATGCCTTGTCGCTTGTGACGATCCGGGCGCAGAAAAACATGATCCTGGCGAAGTCCCCTGCGGAAATGCTTCAACACAAAAAGGTGGGTGATGAAAGCAAAGCCCATCTCACGGAACTCTTGAATGAGATGGCGGCAACGGCAAGTTCTGAGACGCGCTCCTACTGGGCGGATCTGCAGACGATCACAACAGCCTTCGAAGCCAGCGACAATCGCGTACGTGCTCTGATAGACGAAGGAAACACCGCTGCTGCCGAGGCTTATTCTGCCGGAGAGGGACGCGACGCCGCCAACGCCCTGACGAAGAAGCTCGATGAAGGCGTCCAGATGAACAGGGCACGACTGCAGGAGTCTAAACAGGTAGCTTCAGACGACTATAATCAAACCAGATTTATGCTGATTTCATGCTCTGTAGCAGCGATTCTCATTGCAGTCCTCACCGCCTTTTGGATTGCCCTGGGTATCAGCTCGGGGTTGCGCAAGGTTATGACGGTAGCGGAAGCAATTGCTGTGGGCGACCTTGAGCAGAATGTTCAGATCCGTAGCAACGACGAGATCAAGGACCTTGTCGATCGCGTTAACACAATGACTCGTAATCTCCGTGCAACAGCCGATGTTGCTGGCACGATTGCGGCTGGCGATCTGTCAAAGGACGTGCAGCCTCTCTCCGAGAAGGACACGCTTGGCATCGCGATGCTGAACATGGTGACCAATCTGCGCGAAACGGCAACGGTTGCGGACAAGATTTCGAACGGTGATCTGACCGTCACTCCGAAGCCACTGTCGGAGCGTGACACGCTCGGCATTGCTCTTCAGTCGATGGTTGAGCGCCTGCGCGGCGTCGTCGGCGATGCGCTCGCTGCGGCAGACAACGTTTCCTCCGGCAGCCAGGAACTGTCTTCGTCTTCCGAGCAGCTGTCGCAGGGTGCCACCGAACAGGCATCCTCTGCTGAAGAAGCCTCCGCTTCGATGGAAGAAATGGCCGCAAACATCAAGCAGAACGCTGACAATGCGGCCCAGACCGAGAAGATCGCGCGTCAGTCTTCCAAGGATGCCGAGGCCAGCGGTGAAGCGGTTG
>Ga0308156_1000242_pt1 | contig 149638 bp, 126 predicted proteins | sample PhyAR2_FD_201041 | JGI IMG/M metagenome (GOLD analysis project Ga0308156, IMG submission 201041) | Phyllosphere microbial communities from UC Gill Tract Community Farm, Albany, California, United States - DLSL A.R2 | ecosystem: Host-associated > Plants > Phyllosphere > Unclassified | place...
GCAAGGGCTTGTTGGCCCGCATGTCCATGACGCCGCCTTGCTCCTGGCTGACCCAGCGCCGCAGCACGCTCTGATTTATGCCCAGGTCCCTCGCTATGTGCGTGACCATCGCCCCTGGTTGCTTGACTAACTTCACAGCTTCCCGCTTGAACTCGTCCGTAAACGTTCTTCTCGTCCTTGGCATATCCGCCTCCTAAACGCATCATGTCATTCGATGTGTCCGGAAAACCGGGGGAAGCCCAGACTGCATGACTACATTCACTACTACAACCACCACCGGCTCAAGCTCAAACTAAAAGGCCTGAGTCCGGTGGAGTACCGAACTCAGGCCTTGAGCCTCTAGCATTTAACTGTCCAACTTCTTGGGGTCAGTTCACGCAGGTGCCCTTTTTTATGCGCAGGCCAACGGGCTAATGGAGATCAATGGCGATGCCAGCGCTCAGGCGCCGTCGCCCTGGAAAGCCTCCCGGCGCAGGGTCACCACCAGCGTATCGCGGTGGCCTGGTTCCTCACCCAGTGGCTGTATGGGCGTGCTCTCATGGATCATGCGGGCATCGTCGAGCAGCATCAGCGACCAGGGCTCGGTCAGGGTAAAGCGCAGGCCTTGCGGGCCCTGGGCATCGAACACGCGGGTCTCCCCGCCCTTGATGCCTTCGCGCGCCACCAGAAATACCGCTACCAGGTCCACGCCATCGCGGTGTGCGCCTTCGGGTGTGGGCCGGCCAATCCCTTCGGCAGTGTCGATGCGGAACTGATGCGTCTCCGTGTACCAGGGCGCATGTTCAGCGCTGGGGAACAGCGCCTGCGCCGTGTTCCCCAGTGCAAGCAGGATCTGGCTCCAGGCCGGCAGCGCCTGGGTGCTGGCAGCCACCGGCTCAAACCAGCGCTGCATGCCGCCATGCAAGGCGTTGTATTCCACCGGCTGCCAGTGGGCGCGGTGGGGCACCGCCTGCACCTGGTCGTCCTGCACCACATAGCAGGAATGGCGGCGCTTGCGGTAGCGGCCGCCGTCTTTCAGATAGGCATCGTGGGGCATGCTCTCCCAGTGGCTGCTGAGTGCTGCCAGCGCATCGGGTGGGCAGGCTGCCCACTGCGCCACGGCTGCCGGGCTGAGCACCGCATAGCCATAGGCGCGCAAGGTGCCGTCCACTTGGTCGGCATCACAATAAGGAGGAGGAAAAGACTGCATGTAAAACTCCGTCAAGCGGGCGAGCTTACGGCGGTCATAAAAGCATTGCGTGCTATACAAGTTTGGGCAGCGCCGCAGCGCTGCCCTCTGGCACTTCATCACACAGGAATGAAGGCACTGTGCGCGCCACACCCTGCGCTGGGGCGGCGCGTTGGCTGCTTACTGGCGGACGACCAACACGGGTATCTGGCTGTCGCTCAGAACGCGTTGGGTCACGCTGCCCAGCACCAGCTTTTCCAGGCCCTTGCGGCCATGCGATCCCATGACGATCAGGTCCGCACCGGTGGTTTTGACGGCTTCCATCACGCCATCGTGCACGGAGTGGCCTTCGCCCATGACGGTGTCGACGGGGATGCCGGCTTGCTCCATCGCGGATTTGACGGCGTCCAGCGCAGTGTGCGCATCGGCCGTGGCCGCCGACAGGTACTGTGCCTGGCCGTAGGCAAAATCGGCGCCCACGCCGGTGAAGGGGTAGGGATCGATCACATAGACCGCAGTGACCTGGCTGCCAAAGGCCTTGGCAAGACCAGCGGCCTTGTTGACTGCGAGCATGGAGGTGGCAGACCCATCGACCGGCACCAGAATATGTTTGAACATAGCGTCACTCCTTTTTGTTGTTGCATGCATAACTTACTCTAAAACGCATGCCCCGGCAAACGGACGAGCACGGGTTGCGCGGCCGGGCCCTGCGGTGGTTGCCAGGGGTTTGCGCTGCATCAAATGTGGCCCAGCTCCCTACCCGCGCCGCATAATGTCTGCTCCGCCCTGCTGGGCACCTACGCCTCTTGAAACCATGACAACACCGCTGCGCCCTCTCGGTCGATCCCCCCTGCAGGTCTCTTCTCTGTGCCTGGGTGGCAATGTATTTGGCTGGACGGCCGACGAGACTACCAGTTTCAGGCTGCTGGACGCCTGGCTGGATGCCGGCATGAACTTTGTCGATACCGCTGACGTGTACTCGCGCTGGGCGCCAGGCCACAGCGGCGGCGAGTCCGAGCGCGTGATCGGCAAATGGCTGCGCAGCTCAGGAAAACGCGCACAGGTGGTGCTGGCTACCAAGGTCGGCAAGGACATGGGCGATGGCAAGGTCGGCCTGCGCCCGGAGTACATTCGCCAGGCGGTCGATGCCTCACTGCAGCGCCTGCAGACCGACTACATCGATCTCTACCAATCGCATGACGACGACGCGCAGGTGCCGCTGGCCGATGTGATGGGCACCTTTGGCGAGCTGATCGCCGAGGGCAAGGTGCGGGCGGTAGGTGCCAGCAACTACAGCGCTGCACGGCTGGCAGAGGCGCTGCAGACCAGCGAGCTGCATGGCCTGGCGCGCTATGAAAGCCTGCAAATGGCTGCGCAGCTCAGGAAAACGCGCACAGGTGGTGCTGGCTACCAAGGTCGGCAAGGACATGGGCGATGGCAAGGTCGGCCTGCGCCCGGAGTACATTCGCCAGGCGGTCGATGCCTCACTGCAGCGCCTGCAGACCGACTACATCGATCTCTACCAATCGCATGACGACGACGCGCAGGTGCCGCTGGCCGATGTGATGGGCACCTTTGGCGAGCTGATCGCCGAGGGCAAGGTGCGGGCGGTAGGTGCCAGCAACTACAGCGCTGCACGGCTGGCAGAGGCGCTGCAGACCAGCGAGCTGCATGGCCTGGCGCGCTATGAAAGCCTGCAGCCGCTTTTCAACCTCTACGACCGTGCGGTGTTCGAGAAAGAGCTGCAACCGCTCTGCGTTGCGCAGGGCGTGGGCGTCATCAATTTCTACAGTCTCGCCGCCGGCTTTTTGACTGGCAAATACCGCAAGGCCGAGGACGCTAGCAAAAGCCCGCGCGGCGCCAAGACCACCCAGCTCTACCTCAACGACCGGGGCCTGCGCATTCTGGCTGCGCTGGAACAGGTCAGCGCCCGTGTCGCTGCTCCGATGGGCGAAGTGGCTGTGGCCTGGGTCATGCGCCAGCCGGCCATTGCATCGCCGATTGCCAGTGCCAGCAACCTGGAGCAGCTGCAATCGCTGATCCGCGCCAGCCAGTTGCAGCTGGATGCCGATGCGATGGCCACGCTCAACGCCGCCAGCGCCGAGGCTTGAAGCCCCTGGGCTAGATGGGTTCGGCCAGCAGAGCCGGCAAAATCTGCGCCGAAGGCAGCCGCCAGCACTGGTCAGCCACGCTGTCCAGCTCGGTCGGCTCGGGGTTGATGACCACCACATGGGCGCCACCCCGGGCGGCGATATGGGCCAGGCCCGCCGCTGGGTAGACATGGCCTGAAGTGCCAATCACCAGCATCAGGTCACAGCCCTTGGCCGCATCTTGCGCCTGCTGCAGCTCGGCCAGCGGCAGCGCTTCCCCAAACCAGACGACACCAGGGCGCAGGTAGTTGCCGCAACCAGGGCACTGGGGCGGCGCATCGCCTTCGGTGAAACGGGCATCGCAACAGGCCTTGGGCGGCAGCAGCCAGCGGTTGTCCATCAGGTTGCCATGCAGGCACAGCACCGGCCTGCTGCCGGCACGTTGGTGCAGGCCATCCACATTCTGTGTGACCAGGGTCATCCGATCAGGATGGCGCGCCTGCCATTGGGCCAGCGCCACATGGCCGGCATTGGGCATCACCTGGCCGATGAGATCACGGCGGTACTGGTACCAGTCCCAGACCCGCTGCGGATGGGCCAGAAAACCCGCCTCGCTGGCCATCTCCTCCGGGCTGAACTGGGCCCAGTAGCCCGTCTGCGCATCCCGGAATGTCGGCACACCTGATTCGGCACTGGCGCCCGCCCCCGTCAACACCAGCACATGCCGCGCGTTTTGCAAGCGCTGTCGCAGGCTGGCAATTTCTGTATCGGCAATCGGCAGGGCTGCGGATGTATTGAGGGGATCACGAGACATATACAAAGCGTTGAAAGGCAGGCGATCAGCATAAAGCAAGCCGTGAGCACAGCCGCAACAGTCCAGCATCGCAGCGCTTGGCACCTCCCAGCAGGCTTACATTCAGAAACGGTCATCACGATTTGGAGATGGACACGATCAGCGGGCCAAGCCCAGAATGGCTGACCCACGATCAGGAGACGCAGATGCAATTCATTCCCTATTTGAACTTTGATGGCCATTGCGCCGAAGCCATGGCCTTTTACGCCAAGCTGTTTGGCGGCCAGATCATGCACCAGATGCGCTTTAGCGACATGCCGCCCAGCGAAGGCATGCCGCCGCTCCCGCCTGAGGCGCAATCCCGCCTCATGCACGCCCACCTGCAAGTGGGCAGCCAGGCCATCATGGCCTCGGACACGATGCCTGACATGCCCGGCGCCAGCGCCGAGACCTGTGGTGGCGGCTATGTGAAACCCCAGGGCATGTGGGTTTCCATCGGTGTCGATTCCGCAGCCGATGGCGAGCGCATCTTCAAGGGTCTGGCGGATGGTGGCCAGGTTGCGATGCCTTTCTCCGCCACCTTCTGGTCGCCCGGCTTTGGCATGGTGACCGACCGATTTGGCACACCCTGGATGGTGAACGTCCAAACGCAGCCCGCTGCCTAACGCCTCCCCCATCCCACTGCCAGACCCGCAAAACGCACCAAGCCATCCACCATGTCCGTACAACCCCATCTCCATGATCTGGTGCTCAGCCGCCTGATCAACGCCCCCGCCGCCGCCCTCTACCGCTGCTGGACCGAGCCTGCACTGCTCAGCCAATGGTTTGTACCCAAACCCTGGACGATTGCCAGCGCCGACATCGATGTGCGCGTGGGCGGCGGCAGCCAGATCGTCATGTGCGACCCGCAAGGCAACGAGTACCCCAATGCCGGCGTGTACCTGGAGGTGGTGCCTGACCGCAGGCTGGTCTTTACCGATGCCTACACCGCTGGCTGGGTGCCCAGTGCCAAACCCTTCATGACGGGCATCATCGAGTTTGAGCCCGATGGCGGCCAGACCCGTTACACCGCCACCGTGCGCCACTGGAGCGAGGAGAGCCGCAAGCAGCACGAGGCCATGGGCTTTCACACCGGTTGGGGCCTGGCCACTGACCAGCTGGTGGCCCTGGCTGCCACGCTGTAGCCACGGCCTGATCGCTGCCATGTAGCACCTGCAGATAAAACGGCGCCGTTGAGCGCCCAGGAGACCACCATGCCCTATGTCGATGGATTTGTATTGCCGGTGCCCCGCGCCAACCTTGATGCCTACCGCGCCATGGCCGAGGCGGCCGGCAAGGTCTGGATGGAGCATGGGGCGCTGCAGTACTGGGAATGTGTCGGCGACGATGTGCCCGACGGCGAAGTTACCTCGTTCCCGATGGCGGTCAAGCTGAAGCCTGACGAGGTGGCCTGCTTCTCCTGGATTGTCTACACCTCACGCGCCGAGCGCGACCGCATCAATGCCGCCGTCATGGCCGACCCACGCCTGGCGGACATGCAACCGGCCAACATGCCTTTTGATGGCAAGCGCATGATCTTTGGCGGCTTTACGCCCGTCGTGCAGCTGGGGACCTGATAGCCCCGGCCAGGCCAGGCCAGGCCAAGCCGGGCTGGGCGCCATCAGCCCAACAGCCCGGCCATCTCGACCCGCACCAGCAGCCCTTTCAAAGCCTCACTCTTGCGCAGCAGCAGCTGGCCGTCGTAGCCTTGCACGATGTGCTGCGCTATTGATAGGCCCAGGCCCGTGCCGGCAACCGTCTCATCAAAACGCTGACCGCGCGCGCCGGCCGCCTGCATTTGCTCTGCGGTCATGCCCGGGCCATCGTCCTCCACCTGCAGCACCAAGCCCTGGGTGGCGCTGCCCTGCAGTGTCAAGCGCACTTGCGAGGCAGCCCATTTACCAGCGTTGTCCAGCAGATTGCCCAGCAGCTCCTCCAGATCGGCGCGCTCCCCCCGCCACCACAAGGCGCTGCCCTCTTCCACCAATTGCCAGTCCAGATCGCTGGCCTGGTGCAGCTGTCGCAGCATCGCCAGCATCTGCAGTGCGCAGGCCCGCACATCGATGGGCAGGCCGGCGCTTGCGCCATGTACCAAGGTTGCATCGCTGAAAGTGCGGGCCTGGTAGCGGTCAATCAAGCGCGCCATCGCCGTGGTCTGCTGCAGCACCAGATCCGCCGGCACTGCTGCGCCGCTGCCGGCATGGGCCATCAGCAGCGACAGCGGTTTTTTCAGCGCATGGTTCAGGTCGGCCGCGTGCGAGCGTGAGCGTTCCACCACCTGGGTGTTGCGTGCCAACAAGGCGGCCAACTCCTGCTGCAAGGGCTGCAGATCGGCGCCCAGTGGCAGTTGGGCGATCTGTTCGGTAGCCGGTGCCGCACCTGGCAGCGGCTTGCCCAAGCCGGCGATCACATCGACGAGGCGCTTGAGCGGGGCCAGGCCCACGCGCAGTTGCAGCCAGACCAGCGCGCCAATCAGCAAAAGCAGCACGGCGCCGGTGATCCCAAGAATCTGGTCGATGCGGCGCAGGCTGGCCATCAACGGCTGGGCAGGGCCAAAGACCTGCAGGTACATGGGCGCAGTACCGGCCGCGAGCTGCACAGCAAAATGCTGCACGATCAGCGGCTCCTGCTGCGGGCCCAGCGATGTCTGCAGCTGCTCGCTGCCCCAGAGCCCACCGCGGTTCACCGGCAGATCAGGCTGGTCCCACAGCGATCGCGAGCGGGCCAGCACTACGGGTGCAGCCGCCGTGCGCAACTGCGCAGGCGCCTGACCCTGCAGTTGCCAGTACCAGCCCGAGAAAATGGCACTGAACTCGTCACTGCCGCCAGCCGCCTCTTGCACCTTGCCGTCCGGCAGCAGCGCCAGGCGTGCATTGATGCGCTCGGATTTCTCCTCCAAGGTACGCGACATGCTGCCCAGCAGGCTGGCATGCACCTCGTAGCGCAGCCACCAACCGCCCAGCACCATCACCAGCAAGCTGGGCACGATCACCAGGACAGCCATGCGCGCAGCCAGCGACCAGCGCCGCGCAGGCGAGCGCTGAGAGACAGGGCTGAGGGGCAAAAGCATGGCGCTGGGTATCTGGCGCGGCTAGCTGGGCGCGTTCAGGCGAAAGCCCTGGCCGCGCTCGGTCACCAGCAGATCGGACTGGCGCAGCTTGCGCCGTATACGGCCGATCAGCACATCGATGGTGTTGGAGTCCGGGTCCAGATCGCGGGCGTAGACATGCTCGCTGATCTCGGTGCGCGTCAGCACCCGGTTGGGGTGGTGCATCAGATAGGCCAGAATCTTGTGCTCCTGGGCCGTGAGCTGCAGACTCAGGCCCTCCTGTGAAAACCGGCCTGCCGTCACGTCGTACTCCAGGCACCCCGCGCGCAGCACCGTGGCAGCACTGCCAGCGGTGCGGCGCAGCATGGCCCGCAGGCGCAGCACCACCTCATCGAGCATGAAGGGCTTGGTCAGGTAGTCGTCGGCACCCGCCCCAAAACCTGCCACTTTGTCGCTCCAGCGGTTACGGGCGGTCAATATCAATACTGGCCATTGGCAGCCAGCTTCGCGCCAGTCGCGCAATACCGTGAGCCCATCGCGCTGGGGCAGGCCCAGGTCCAGCACGGCCGCGTCGTATTGCTCGGTGCTGCCGGCAAAGGATGCGGCATCGCCATCGGCCTCCACATCGACCGAAAAACCGGCACGCACCAGCGCCTGCTCCATCTGCGCTGCCAGCTCGGCATCGTCTTCGACCACCAAAATTCGCATCGGCGCTCAATCCTCCATTTATTGCTTGAGTACCTGCAGGCTGCGCGCATCCACCTTGAGTTTCAAGGTGTTGCCGTTGCCCTGCAGCAACTCAATGTCGTAATAAGAGCCCTGGCTTTCGTCATGCTCCAGCTCCACCTCCAGCACCTGGCCGGAGAAACGCGGCGCCAGCGCCTGCAGAACCTCGTCCACCCGCTTGAGCGGCGCCGGATTGCGGGCCTTGGCCTGTGCCGATGGCAGCACCTGGCCAGTCGCGGCATCCATCACCAGCTTGCGGTAGCCCAGCTGGTCCGCGCTGAGCTTGATTTCATAGACGCCCCGGCCCTGGCTGTCGCGCTCGAACTCCACATCGGTGATGCGGCTGGTGTGCTGCTGGGCCAGCTTGGCCAGGTACTGGGCCAGCTCCAGCATGCCCAGCGCCTGCGAGCGGTCCTTGGCCACGCGCTGCACGGTCTGGCCGCTGGCCGCATCGATCAGCAGCTCTTGCTTGAGGCCCTGGTTGTCCACCAGCTTGACCTCGTAGCGCAGTTCGCCCTGGGGGCCGCGCTTGGTCTCGACATCCACCACGCGGCCAGCCTGGCTGGCGGCAATGTCGTTCAGGATGGCCGACAAGGGCTTGTATTGGCCAGTGGCTACCGCCGCACGCACGGCATCGTGCTCGGCTGCCTGGCTGGCGCCGCCCAGCAGCAAGCCGCCGGCCAGCGACCAGGCAGCGATGCGAGAAAAGCGGGGTTGAATTTGCGCCATGGCTGGCATTATGACAAGCGCGATTAAACAGACCATGAACGGGCGCTTCACACTGCGTTTAGAGCAGTTTTTCAATACTTCAGTCCATGACGAATCAGCCACCTGCTGGTTTGCATGCCACAACATTGAAGGGATTGAATTATGAAGAAGACCACCATCGCCTGGATCCTGGGTGCCGCCAGCGTCGCTGCCAGCCTGCCTTTTGCCGCCCAGGCCTACAACGCCCAGGAAGTGCTCAACAGCATCACCGCCAGCGGCCTGGTTGCCCCGCAAGACCTGGAAAAGCAATACGGTTACTGGACCGCCAAGGCCACCCAGCAAGACGGCAACCGCGCCTATGTGCTGGTGAGCGATGCCGACGGCAGCCTGCTGGCCATTCGCAAGGCCGAGCTGGGCACCACCTACCCGGGCGCCAGCCAGGTTGCTGCCAAGCTGCAGGCCCTGGGTTACGGCCAGATCAAGGAAGTGGAGTTTGACGACGGCTTCTGGGAAGCCAAGGTGGGCGGCGCCAATGGCATCAAGCAAAAGCTGGTGCTGCACCCAGTGAGCCTGGATGTGCTGTCGCAGCCCGGCCTGCCGGCCCCCAACCCCGGCGCTGGTGCAGGCAGCGCCATTTTGAGCGCAGCGCAAATCCACCAGTTGCTGACGCAGGCGGGTTACACCCATATCCATGACCTGGAACTCGACGACGGTATCTGGGAAGCCGATGCAATCAACGCACGGGGCTTCCGCGTGGACCTGCGTATCCATCCTGAAACCGGTGTGGTGCTGCGCGAAAAGCTGGACGACTAAATCGCTCCCTGCAAAAGCAAAAGGCTGAGCCCGATGGGGTTCAGCCTTTTTTTATGGCGCAGCGCCTGGGACGCTGGCCAGTGGGAAAGGGTTATTAACCGGCCTTGGCAGGCGTGCGCTGGCGCAGCGCTTCATACAGGCAGACGCCGCTGGCCACCGACACGTTGAGGCTGGAGACGGCCCCCATCATCGGGATACCGATCAGCTCATCGCAGGTCTTGCGGGTGAGCTGGCGCATGCCATCGCCTTCGGCGCCCAGCACCAGGGCCACGGGGCCCTTCAGGTCCACCTGGTACAGGGTGTTGGGGGCGTCATCGCTGGTGCCAATGATCCAGACATTGCGTTCCTTGAGCTCCTTCAAGGTGCGCGCCAGGTTGGTCACCATGAAGTAAGGCACCGTCTCGGCCGCGCCACTGGCCACCTTGGCCACCGTGGCATTGATGCCCACAGCATGGTCCTTGGGCGCAATCACCGCATGGGCGCCGGCCCCATCGGCCACGCGCAGGCAGGCACCCAGGTTGTGCGGATCGGTCACGCCGTCCAGCACCAGCAACAGCGGCGATGTGACACCGGCCTCTTCCAGGTCGTCTAGCAGCTCATCCAGGGTGCGGGTGTCCTTGATCTCTTCAACGCGTGCAGCCACACCCTGGTGGCCGTGCGAGCCTGCCAGCTTGGCGATGCGTGGTGCATCCGCTTCGATCAGCCGCACCCCCGCCTCTTTGGCGCGCTCAAGGAACTGGCGCATGCGCGCATCGCGGCGCGTGGACTCGAAATAGACTTCGATGATCGATTTGGGCGCAGTCTTCATGCGCACACCAACGGCATGGAAGCCGAACAACACTTTGGGGGATGACATAGGGCAGCATTATCGCTGCTTGCCCATACCCCGGGGGCGCAGCGACAATCCCCCGCAAGGGCGACCAGCCGCGCCTTCGCAAAACGGCTCACTCTGCGACGCTCCCAGCCCATGACCTCTACCCCCTCCGCAGCCTTTGCGGCCCACCTGATCGATGTGCATGGCAGCGCTGATGCCCAGCCGGTGCCCGAGCCCCATCTGCAGCCCTTGCAGTTTCTGCAGCACCTGTACCGGGTCGCCGTGCGCGATGCGCTGCCGCTCGAAGGCCTGCGCAAGCACCTGCCGGCCGCGCCCAAAGGCCGCACCCTGGTGATTGGCGCCGGCAAGGCGGGCGCGGCAATGGCGCAGGCCATGGAGCAACTCTGGCCCCTGGATGCGCCACTATCGGGCCTGGTCGTCACCCGCTATGGGCATATTCCACCGCGCCCGCCGGGCCTGGCCCGGCGCATCGAGGTGGTAGAAGCCGCCCACCCCGTGCCCGATGCCGCCGGCCAGCAAGCGGCAGAGCGCATGCTGGCGCTGACCAAGGGGCTGAGCGCCGATGACCTGGTGGTCTGCCTGATCTCGGGCGGCGGCTCCGCGCTGCTGACCTTGCCGGCCGAAGGCCTCAGCCTGGCCGACAAGCAGCGCATCAACCGGGAGCTGCTGGAGAGCGGCGCCCACATTGGCGAGATGAACTGCGTGCGCAAGCACCTCTCGCGCATCAAGGGCGGGCGCCTGGGTGCCGCCTGCCACCCGGCGCATGTGGTCAGCTTGCTGATCAGCGACGTGCCTGGTGATTCGCCCGCCATCATCGCCAGCGGCCCTACGGTGCCCGACCCCAGCAGTTGCGCCGATGCGCTGGCGATTTTGGAGCGCTATGCGATTGCGATACCCGAGCCTGTGCGTGCAGCGCTGCACAGCGGCGCGCTGGAAACCCCCAAGCCCGGCGACCCGCGCTTTGCCGGCCACCAGGTGCAGCTGATCGCCACGCCGCAGCAGTCCTTGCAGGCAGCGGCCGCTGCCGCACGCGATGCCGGCATCGCCTGCCATGTGCTCAGCGACGAGATGGAGGGTGAATCGCGCGAAGTGGCCAAGGTGCATGCCGCGCTGGCCCGCGCTGTGGCACTGCATGGCCAGCCTTTTGCCCGGCCCTGCGTGATTCTGTCTGGCGGTGAGACCACCGTGACGCTGCGCAAACCGGCCGACGGCGCCGCGCGGGGCCGGGGCGGCCGTGCGGGCGAGTTCTGCCTGGGCCTGGCCCAGGCTCTGCAGGCCATGCCCGGTGTATGGGCGCTGGCCGCTGATACCGATGGCATTGATGGGGTGGAAGACAATGCCGGCGCGGTGGTGACGCCGGACACGCTGGCACGGGCCGCTGCGCTGCAGCTCAAGCCCGCCGCCTACCAGGACCGCAATGACAGCTATGGCTTTTTTGGCCCGTTGGGCGATCTGGTGGTGACCGGCCCCACCCACACCAATGTCAATGATTTTCGGGCGCTGCTGATTCTGCAGCCGATGGATGCCCCCATGAAAAAAGCGGCCAGCTCTGGCTGACCGCTTGCGCGTGGTTGGCCTAGATCAACGGCTGCCAAAACGGCCACGGCAACCACGCGCGACCCAGATGCGGCGGCCACGCTCGTCATAGCCCCAGGTCTCTCCCTCTCGGCAATTGTCACTGGACAGCTGCTCCAGCAGCACGGGGGTACCCCAGCTCACATTCCAATCGCAGCTGTTGTTGCGGCGGTCGTCACTGCTGCAGGTCAACTCTCGGCTTTGGCCATAGCCAGGACTGGGCCGGCCACCACCGTAGCCGCTGCTGATCGCAAAGTCGGCGCGGCAGCCCCGGCTGACCCAGACCGAATCACCACTTTGGCCCCAGCTGCGGCCCTCGTCGCAACGCGCGTCGGAGAGCTGGCGGGCGACCTCGACCCGGGTGCCGCGCGGAATCGCGCATTCACGCATGCGGCCGTCATTGCTTTCGCAGCGCACCAACTGGTTGCTGCCGCCGCCTCCCCAGCCACCGCCACTCCAGCCGCCACCACCTCGGCCGTCGGCAAAGCGGGCGCGGCAGCCGTCGGTCACCCAGACCACGCCTCCACCCCGGTGGCCCCAGCTGCGGCCTTCGACGCAGGAGGCGCTCGACAGGGTCTCGCTCACCACCGGATCGCGGAAGGGCGTGCGGCATTCGCGCGTGCGTCCGTCCTGGCTCTCGCAGGTCACTTCACCATCGCGCCCATACTGGGCCTGCGCGGCTGGGGCGATGGCCACCAAAGCCAGTGCCAGTGCGCCTAAGGCGGCGCCGCTCCATGTTGTTTTTGCCATTGCTCTCTCCTCGTTGTCGTCTTCGATGGGGGCCAAGGTTAACCCGAAATCACCGGCGGTTTTGTAAGCCAAGCCAGCAAAAAAGGCGAGCCGCAGCTCGCCTTGGTCATGGCCGGTTGCCACCCAACAATGCTCAGGGCATCACCGGCGGTATATAGGCCAGGGTCTGGCCCAGGAACCACAGCAGGAACAGCACCACCGGGATATGCACCAGCAGCTGCACAAAGGTGAAGCCGATCAGGTCGCGTGCCTTGAGACCCAGCACGCCCAACAGCGGCAGCATGTAGAAGGGGTTGATCAGATTGGGCAAGGCCTCGGCGGCGTTGTAAATCTGCACGGCCCAGCCCAGGTGGTACTGCAGGTCGTTGGCCACCTGCATCACATACGGTGCCTCGATGATCCACTTGCCGCCACCCGACGGAATGAAGAAGCCCAGGATGGCCGAGTACACGCCCATCAGCAGTGCATAGGTGTCATGCGTGGCGATCTGGGTGAAGAAGGTCGAGATGTAGTGCGCAATCGTATGGCCATCCACGCCCTTGACCTCGGTCATGATCGCAGCAATGGAGCCATACAGCGGGAACTGGATCAGCACACCGGTGGTGGTCGGCACGGCGCGCGCCACCGCATCCAGAAAGCTGCGCGGGCGCCAGTGCAGCAAGGCACCCACCATCAGAAAAATCAGGTTGTAGGTGTTGAGGCCCGAGATGGCCTGAATCGCCGGCTTACTGGAGAACTCTTCCACCATCCAGCCGACCGCCAGCAGCACCAGAAAAATGATCAGGATGGGACTGTGCTCCAGCCATTCACCGGGGCGGGTGGGCTTGGTCACCGGTTGCGCTTCGGCGCTGATGTCCACCTGACAGGCGGCGGCGTCCTTGGCGTTGGCAGCGCCGGGCGCCGTCACGTAGGCAATCAGCAGCGAGATCAGCACCAGCGCCAGCAGCATCACGCCCGATTGCCACAGAAAAATGGTCTCGGTGAACGGGATCACACCGGTGATCGCCAGGATGGACGGCGGCAGGCTGGCCGGATTGGCCTGCAGCTGCGCTGCCGACGAGGAAATGCCCAGCGCCCAGACAGCGCCCAGGCCCAGGTAGGCAGCCGCACCGGCGGCGCGGTAGTCCATTTTCAGATCGGTGCGGCGGGCCAGTGCCTTGACCAGCAGGCCGCCAAACACCAGACTCAGGCCCCAGTTGAGCAGCGAGGCCACCATCGAGATCAGTGCCACCCAGGCCACCGCGCTGCGGCCATTGCCCGGCACCTTGGCCAGCGCTTCAATCAGCCGCGATGCAGGCTTGGAGCTGGCCACCACATAGCCGCCAATCACCACAAAGGCCATCTGCATCGTGAACGGGATCAGGCTCCAAAAACCCTTGCCAAAGGCCTTGCTGGTCTCTTGCACCGGCACACCGATGGCCAGCGCAGCCAGCACCACGATCGCAATACCCACGACCGCAAACACCCAGGAATCGGGAAACCACTTCTCGGCCCAAGCCGCACACCGCATCGCAAACCGCGCCGAACGGCTCTCTTCCAATTGCACCGACATAGTCACCTTTCTGTCTCGCGTTTATTTCAAAGCGCGGCGATCTTCTCACGCGGGCAGGTCAATTTCGTTAAGTGCGACTACGTACCGCCATGCGAAATATTCAGAGTGGCGAAGGGATGTCTGCCGTGCAGACGCAAAAAAGCCCCCTGCAGGGCAGGAGGCTCGTTGGGGAGTGCGAAGCGGCTTGAAGCGCGATCAGACCCGCTCGGCCACCCAGGCCTGAACGCCCGCCAGCGCTTGCGCCAGGCCGGCCGGGTTGGTGCCGCCAGCCATGGCCATGTCTGGCTTGCCGCCGCCCTTGCCGCCCACTTGCTGGGCGACAAAGTTCACCAGTTCACCGGCCTTGACCTTGCCAATGCTGTCCTTGGTCACGCCTGCGGCCAGCTGCACCTTGTCGCCGTCTACAGCCGCCAACACGATGGCAGCGGTGCCCAGCTTGTCCTTGAGCTTGTCCATGGTGTCGCGCAGCGCCTTGGCATCGGCGCCATCCAGGGTGGCAGCCAGCACCTTGATGCCCTTGACGTCCACGGCCTGGCCGGCCAGCTCATCGCCCTGGCTGGAAGCCAGCTTGCCCTTGAGCTGCGTCAGTTCCTTCTCCAGCGCCTTGATCTGGTCGAGTGCGCCACCGATGCGGTGGTTCAATTCGGCCACAGGCGCCTTCAACGTGGCGGCAGCTTCGTCCACGGTCGATTCCAGCGACTGCAGGTAGGCCAGCGCGTTCTCGCCAGTTACCGCCTCAATACGGCGCACGCCAGCGGCCACGCCGCCTTCGGCGACGACCTTGAACAGGCCGATATCGCCGGTGCGCTGCACATGGGTGCCGCCGCAGAGTTCACGGCTCGAACCAATTTCCAGCACGCGCACGGTCTCGCCGTACTTTTCGCCAAACAGCATCATCGCGCCGGTCTTTTGTGCGCTCTCGATGTCCATCACGCGTGCGCCGGTCTCGGTGTTCGCCAGGATCTCGGCATTCACGCGCTTTTCGATCTCGCGCTTTTGCGCATCGGTCACCGGGCTGTTGTGCGCAAAGTCAAATCGGGTGCGTTCTGCGTTGACCAGGCTGCCCTTTTGCTGCACATGGTCGCCCAGCACTTCACGCAGTGCCTTGTGCATGATGTGGGTGACCGAGTGGTTGCGCATGGTGGCGGCGCGCAAGGCGGTGTCCACCTCGGCTTGCACCGCATCGCCCACCTTGAGGCTGCCTGCAGCCAGCTGGCCATGGTGGCCGAACACATCGGCCTTGATCTTCAGCGTGTCTTCCACGACAAAGCGGTTCGCACCGGCCGAGATCACACCCTGGTCGCCCACCTGGCCACCCGATTCGGCGTAGAACGGGGTGGTGTCCAGCACCACCACGGCCGTCTGGCCCGCTTCGATCGCGTTGACGCTGCTGCCATCGACATACAGCGCCACGACCTTGGCGGGCTCGCTCAGCTGCGTGTAGCCGGTGAAGGCATTGGCCGCGCCGGTGTATTCGAGCGCGCGGTCCATCTTGAACTTGCCCGCTGCGCGGGCCTGGCTCTTTTGCTGTTCCATCGCGGCATGGAAGCCGGCCTCGTCCACGCTCAGGCCGCGTTCGCGCGCCACGTCGTTGGACAGGTCCAGCGGGAAGCCGTAGGTGTCATGCAGCTTGAAGGCCACATCACCGGGCAGCACCTTGGCGCCACCGGCCAGCGCGCTGTCCAGAATGTCCATGCCGTTGGCCAGGGTCTCGAAGAAGCGCTCTTCCTCGACCTTGAGCACCTCGGTGATGCGCGCTTCCTGCTCGCGGATCTTGGGGTAGGCATCGCCCATCACGGCGGCCAGGTCCTTGACCAGCTTGTGGAAGAACGGGGTCTTCTGGCCCAGCTTGTAGCCGTGGCGGATGGCGCGGCGGATGATGCGGCGCTGCACATAGCCCCGGCCTTCGTTCGACGGGATCACGCCATCGGCCACCAGAAACGCGGTCGCGCGGATGTGGTCGGCGATCACCTTCAGCGACGGGGTTTCCAGATCGTCGATATGGGTCTCGCGTGCAGCGGCCTTGATCAGTGCCTGGAACAGGTCGATCTCGTAGTTGCTGTGCACATGCTGCAAGATGGCAGCCAGGCGCTCCAAGCCCATGCCGGTATCCACGCAAGGGGCTGGCAGCGGCTTGACCGAGCCGTCTTCGGCCATGTCGAACTGCATGAACACGTTGTTCCAGATTTCGATGAAACGGTCACCATCTTCATCGGGCGAGCCTGGAGGGCCGCCGGCAATGTGCGGGCCGTGGTCGTAGAAGATCTCGGAGCAAGGGCCGCAAGGGCCAGTGTCGGCCATCATCCAGAAGTTGTCGCTCTTGTAGCGGCCACCCTTGTTGTCACCGATGCGGATCACGCGCTCGGGCGGCAGACCGATTTCCTGGGTCCAGATGTCGTAGGCCTCGTCGTCTTCTTCATAGACGGTGGCCAGCAGCTTCTCGGCCGGCAGCTTGTAGACCTCGGTCAGCAGCTCCCAGGCCCACTTCAGCGATTCGCGCTTGAAGTAATCGCCAAACGACCAGTTGCCCAGCATTTCGAAGAAGGTGTGGTGGCGCGCGGTGTAACCCACGTTTTCCAGGTCGTTGTGCTTGCCGCCAGCGCGCAGGCAGGTCTGCACGCTGGTCGCCCGGGTGTAGGGGCGCTTGTCGGTGCCCAGGAACACATCCTTGAACTGCACCATGCCGGAGTTGGTGAACATCAGCGTGGGATCGTTGCCCGGCACCAGTGGGCTGGACGGAACAATGGTGTGCCCCTTGGACGCGAAAAAGTCCAGAAAGGTCTTGCGGATCTCAGCGACGGAAAAAGTGGGTGTACTCATGGTGTGAAGCGGTGGTGGCGCCTGCCCGGCTTCCCCTGAAGCGGTGCGGGCGCGAATCTTCCATTATAGGGTTTGGGCTGAACTACAGCGCCTGGGCAGCCTGTGCAAGGCGCCCTGACGCGCGATGGGCAGTCAGGCGGTTTACTGGGGCACGGGCAGCGGCGCCGCCTTGCGCTTGCCTTCCAGCTCCTTCATGCGCTTTTCATGCGCTTCCTGCTTGTGCCTGGCAGCCTCCTGCTTGGCGTCGTATTCCTCTTGGGCGGCACTGATGTTGTCAGGGCGCTCTGCGTTCTGGCGCTGCTGCGCGCGCTGCTTGCTGTCGAGCTTGCCGGCCTGGCTGCTGGCGCGGTGGGCGGCATCCTGCTCGCGGCGTTGCTGCTGCTCGGCCATGCTTTCGGCATTGCGCTTGGGCGCATGGCTGCTGCGCTGGGCCGCCTGCTCGTCATGCTCCTTCTGGCGCTGCTCCAGATCTGGCTGGTTCAAGGCGCCACCATCCAAGGTGGGGTGCTTGCGCTCAAAATCGCTTTGCTTGGATGCGCGCGCATCGCGCTGGTTGGCGGTTTTCTCTTCGCGCTCCTGCGCGTTGATGGCGAGCTCGCGCTGGCGCAGTGCGCGCTCTTCGGTGTTGTACTGGCGGCGCACCTTCTGCAGGCAGTCGGTCACCGCAAAGTGCTGGTAGCAGATCTTTTCGTTGTTGGCCAGGCGCGCTTCGCTGTCCTTGCGCTCCAGCGTGATCTGGGCACGCGCCTGCGTGCGTTCCTTGGCATTCGCAGGCTTGTCGGATGCCGCATGGGCAAAACCGCTGGCGGCCAGCAGCAGCCACAGGCTCAGGGTGTTCAAACGAGGCATAGGGCCCTCTCTTCTCAGGTCAGCGCGGTGTCGACCACGCGCCGCTCCAGCGACAAATACTCCTGCGACTGCATCTCGTTGAGGCGCGAGACCGTGCGCGGAAACTCATGGGACAGCGGCCCATCGGTGTAGAGCTGCTCCGGTGGCACCGCCGCCGACATGATGAGCTTGACCCTGCGGTCATAGAGCACATCGACCAGCCAGGTGAAGCGGCGGGCGGGCGAAGCCATGTTGACGAACATCTGCGGCACATTGGACAGCAGCACGGTGTGGAACTGGGTGGCCAGCTCCAGGTAGTCGTTCTGCGAGCGCGGATTGACGCAGAGCTCATGGAAATCGAACCAGATAACGCCGCCGGCACGGCGGCGCGGCTTGAGCTCGCGCGACTCGATCTTGAACACCGGCTTCTCGTCGGGCACTTCGGCGAGCTGGCCAAAGGTCTGCTCCATCGCCGCATCGGCCTCGGGCCCCAGCGGGCAATGGTAGAGCTGGGCCAGCTCCAGTGCGCGCCGGCGGTAGTCGGTGCCATTGTCGACGTTGATCACATCCATGCGCTCGTTGAGCAGATCGATGGCCGGCAGGATGCGGTCGCGGTGCAGGCCATCGGGGTAAAGGCCATCGGGCGTGAAGTTGGACGTGGTGACAAAGCCCACGCCGTTGTTGAACAGCGCCAACAGCAAGCGGTAGAGGATCATCGCATCGGTGATGTCCGCCACATGGAATTCATCAAAGCAGATGAGCTTGTACTTCTTGGCAATCTTGGCGCCCAGCACATCGAGCGGGTCCTGCGTGCCCTTGAGCAAGGTCAGCTCGCGCTGCACCTCGCGCATGAACTCATGGAAATGCAGACGCACCTTGCGGCGCAGCGGCACGGCATTGAAAAAGCAATCCATGATGAAGCTCTTGCCACGCCCCACCCCGCCGTACATGTAGACCCCGCGCGGGATGTCGGGGTGGTTGATCAGCTTCTTGATCGGGTTCGAGCGCTTGTTCTTGTACTGCTCCCAGGCATCGGCACAGCGCTGCAAGGCCTCCACCGCACGCATCTGTGCAGGATCACTTTGAAAACCCTTGGCCTTGAGTTCGGCCTCGTATGCATCTATTACCGCTGTACCCATGGGTGTCTCGATCTCTTGTTGCTATAAGAACCAGTTGACGGTCTTCTAAATGACATAGCCTCTGGCGCAGAGCCCATCTGCACCAGAGGCTATTTTCGCCTAAAACTTCAGGATCAGAAGTTCAGGGTGCGCTTGTCCACGGCCAGTGCCGCTTCCTTGGTCGCTTCCGACAGCGATGGGTGGGCGTGGCAGATGCGGGCGATGTCTTCGCTCGATGCCTTGAACTCCATCGCCACCACGGCTTCGGAGATCAGCTCCGAGACCATCGGGCCTACCATGTGCACGCCCAGGATTTCGTCGGTCGTGGCATCTGCCAGGAACTTGACCATACCGGTGGTATCGCCCAGCGCACGTGCGCGGCCATTGGCCAGGAACGGGAAGGTGCCTGCCTTGTAGGCGACGCCGTCGGCCTTGAGCTGCTGCTCGGTGCGGCCCACCCAGGTGATTTCAGGGCTGGTGTAGATCACCCATGGGATGGTCGCAAAGTTCACATGGCCGTGTTGACCGGCAATGCGCTCGGCCACGGCAACGCCCTCTTCCTCGGCCTTGTGGGCCAGCATAGGGCCACGCACCACATCGCCCACTGCCCACACGCCAGGCAAGTTGGTCTTGCAGTTCTCGTCGACGACGATGGCACCACGCTCGTCCAGCGCCAGGCCCACGGCTTCGGGGTTCAGGCCAATGGTATTGGCCACGCGGCCGATGGACACGATCAGGCGGTCCACGTCCAGTTGCTGGGCTTCGCCCTTGGCGTTGGTGTAGCTGATCTGCACACCCTTCTTGTCGGCCTTGATGTCGCCCACCTTCACGCCCAGCTCGATCTTCAGGCCTTGCTTGTCGAAGGACTTCTTGGCTTCCTTGGCGATTTGCTCGTCCACGGCAGGCAGGAACTTGTCCATGCCTTCGAGCACCGTCACTTCGGTGCCCAGACGGCGCCAGACCGAGCCCATTTCCAGGCCGATCACGCCAGCACCGATCAGGGCCAGCTTCTTGGGCGTGGCGCCCAGACGCAGTGCGCCGTCGTTGGACAGGATGCGGTCTTCGTCGAAAGGCGCGCCCGGCAGCGCGCGGGCATTGGAGCCGGTGGCCACAATGATCTGCTTGCCGGTGATGGATTCTTCTTCCTTGCCCGCGACCTTGATTTCATAGCCGCCATCGGCGGCCTTCACGAAGGAGCCACGGCCGTGGAAAAAGGTGACCTTGTTCTTCTTGAACAGGTACTGGATGCCGTCGTTGTTCTGCTTGACGACGTTATCCTTGCGGGCAATCATCTTGGCCACATCCATGCTGACCTTGCCGGTCGAGATGCCGTGGTCGGCAAAATGCAGATTGGCGTGCTCGAAATGCTCGGACGACTGCAGCAGCGCCTTCGAAGGAATGCAACCCACGTTGGTGCAGGTGCCGCCCAGGGCTGGGCCGCCGGCTGCGTTCTTCCACTCGTCGATACATGCCACCTGCATGCCCAGCTGGGCTGCACGGATGGCCGCTACATAACCGCCGGGGCCGCCGCCGATCACGACGACATCAAATTGCTTGCTCATGATTAATCCAATGGTGTTAGTTCAAAACTGCCCTGGTGCAATGCCACACCGAAGAGGCCCGTCTTGGTAGTCAGTTGTTCGTCGTTCTGGCGACCGAACGTCAAGGTGGTGCCGGGATGGGTGCGGCAGACAAACATGAAGGAGCCTGACTCCAGACACGCAATCTTGCCGCCAGCGCGCATCACCGCCCAGCCCATCTCCTCGTAGCCTTGGGCCTTGAAGGGGATGAGCGGCAGCGGCGCACCGGGCTCGCCGACAAACGAAATGGCCCATTGCGGGCCATTTCCGTCCGCCTTCGCGCCGGGCACATCCTTGGCGGATGTGACCGGGCGGATGCGGACCTGTGATGGGGCAGGCAGACCACGGCGCGCAGCCTGCGTGCCTGCTGCCCACTGGAAGCGGTAGTCACCACTCCAGCTTTGCGTGGCCACATCCTGCGCTGCAGGGCGGGGCAAGGTGCCGCAGGCGCCCAGCACAAGTGCAGATGCTGCAGCCACCAGTACGCGTAGCATCACTGTCTGCGGACCCAATTACAGGTCGAACAGCAGACGCGATGGATCTTCCAGCGCATCCTTCATTGCCACCAGGCCCAGCACGGCTTCGCGGCCATCGATGATACGGTGGTCGTAGGACATCGCGAAGTAGTTCATCGGACGCACCACCACCTGGCCGTTTTCGACCACAGCGCGGTCCTTGGTCGCGTGCACGCCCAGAATGGCCGATTGTGGCGGGTTGATGATGGGGGTAGACATCATCGAGCCGAAGGTGCCACCGTTGGAGATGGAGAACGTGCCACCGGTCATGTCTTCGATGCCCAGCTTGCCGTCAGCAGCCTTCTTGCCGAATTCGGCGATCTTCTTTTCGATGTCGGCGAAGCTCATCTGGTCTGCATTGCGCAGGATGGGCACCACCAGACCGCGTGGCGAGCCCACGGCGATACCGATGTCGAAGTAACCGTGGTAGATGATGTCGGTGCCATCGACCGAGGCGTTCAGCACGGGGTACTTCTTCAGTGCGTGCACTGCGGCCTTCACGAAGAAGGACATGAAGCCCAGCTTCACGCCGTGTTCCTTGGTGAAATCGTCCTGGAACTTCTTGCGCAGGGCCATCACCGGTGCCATGTTCACTTCGTTGAACGTGGTCAGGATCGCGTTGGTCGACTGCGATTGCAGCAGACGCTCGGCGATACGGGCACGCAGACGGCTCATAGGCACGCGCTGCTCTGGACGCTCGCCCAGGTCCTGGGCAGCGGCAGGTGATGCCACCTGGGGCAGCGACTTGGTCGGTGCACCGGTGGGGATCACGGCAGCGGTGGACTTGACGCCACCGGCCACGGCGGCCAGCACATCACCCTTGGTGACGCGGCCATCCTTGCCGGAGCCGGCGACAGCGCCGACCGACAGGTTGTTGTCCGCCAGCAGCTTGGCAGCGGCAGGCATGGCGACGTCGCCCTTGTTGCCACCGGCAGCTGCAGGCGCAGCAGCAGGGGCTGGAGCGGCGGCAGCGGGTGCAGGTGCTGCGGCAGCAGGTGCTGCAGCGGCGCCGGCCACGGCTTCGGTGTCGATCTTGGCGATCAGCTGGTCAGCGATGACGGTAGCGCCGTCGCCTTGCACGATCTCGGTCAGCACGCCGGCAGCGGGAGCTGGCACTTCAAGCACGACCTTGTCGGTTTCGATCTCGATCAGGATTTCGTCGACAGCAACAGCTTCACCGGCCTTCTTCTTCCAGGTGAGCATGGTGGCTTCAGCGACCGACTCGGACAGCTGGGGGACTTTGACTTCTACGATTGCCATAACAATTCTTTCTGTATTCGTTAAATGCTGAGGTCGTGCTTACTTGGTCAGCACAAAGCCCTTGAGCTTGCCGAATGCGCCTTCGACCAGCGCCTTTTGCTGCTCCTGGTGCAGGTGCGAATAGCCCACTGCAGGCGATGCCGAAGCGGCGCGGCCGGAGTAGCCCAGCTTTTGGCCGTCGAGCATGTTCTCGTGGATGTAGTGCTGCACGAAGAACCATGCACCCTGGTTTTGCGGCTCGTCCTGGCACCACACCACTTCCTTGGCGGCGCTGTACTTCTTCAGTTCAGCGGCAAAGGCCTTGTGCGGGAACGGATAGAGCTGCTCGACGCGGATGATGGCCACATCGTTGCTGCCTTCTTCGGTACGCTTCTTGACCAGGTCGTAGTAGACCTTGCCCGAGCAGGCGATCACGCGCTTGACCTTGGCGGCATTGGCGACGATGGCCTCATCGCGCTCACCGATCACGGTCTGGAAGCCACCGGAGGTGAATTCCGACACAGGCGAGGTCGCATCCTTGTTACGCAGCAGCGACTTGGGCGTCATGATGATCAGCGGCTTGCGCAGCGGACGCACCATTTGGCGGCGCAGCAAATGGAAGATCTGCGCAGCCGTGGTCGGCTGGGTCACTTGCATGTTCTGGTCAGCCGACAGCTGCATGAAACGCTCCAGGCGCGCCGAGCTGTGCTCAGGGCCCTGGCCTTCGTAGCCGTGAGGCAGCATCAGAGTCAGACCGTTGATACGGCCCCACTTGACTTCGCCGGAGGCGATGAACTGGTCGATCACCACTTGCGCGCCGTTGGCGAAGTCGCCGAACTGCGCTTCCCAGATCACCAAGGTGTTGGGGTCGTTGGACGCGTAGCCGTATTCGAAGCCCAGCACTGCCTCTTCGGACAGGATGGAGTCGATCACGGTGAACGGAGCCTGGTTGTCGGCCACGTTCTGCAGTGGGATGTAGGTGCCTTCGTCCCACTTTTCACGCTTTTGGTCGTGCACGACCGAGTGGCGGTGGGTAAAGGTGCCGCGGCCGCTGTCTTCACCAGACAGGCGGATGGGGTAGCCCGATGCCACCAGCGAGGCGTAAGCCATGGTTTCACCCATGCCCCAGTCCACGTTGATGTCACCACGGCCCATAGCTGCACGGTCGTCGTACACCTTCTTGACCAGCTGGTGCGGGTTCACCGAGTCAGGCAGGGTCGTGACGCGCTCGGCCAGACGCTTCCACTCGGCCACTGGAATGGCGGTGTCGGCACTGTCGGTCCACTTCTGCTTGAGGAAGGGGCTCCAGTCCACTGCGTACTGGCTCTTGAAGTTGGTCAGCACCGGATCCACCGTGTGCTTGCCCGCGTCCATGGCGGCGCGGTAGGCCTTGACCATCTCGTCGCCCAGGGTCTCGCCCAGGCCTTGCGTGGCCAGCTTGTCGGCGTACAGCTTGCGCGTGCCGGGGTGCTGGGCAATCTTCTTGTACATCAGCGGCTGGGTCAGCGCAGGGGTGTCCTGCTCGTTGTGACCGAGCTTGCGGTAGCAGATGATGTCGACCACGACGTCCTTGGAGAATTCCATGCGGAAGTCCAAAGCCATCTGCATGGCCAGGGCCACCGCTTCCGGATCATCGCCGTTCACGTGCAGCACGGGCGAGTCGATCATCTTGACGATGTCCGTGCAATAGGTGGTCGAGCGCAGATCGCGAGGATCGGAGGTCGTGAAACCAATCTGGTTGTTGATGATGATGTGCACCGTGCCGCCCGTGGTGTAGCCCCGGGTTTCGGACAGCGCTAGCGTTTCCTGGTTCACGCCCTGACCCGCAAAGGCCGCGTCACCGTGCACCAGCACGGGCAGCACTTGCTTGCCTTCGGGGTCGTTGCGGCGGTCCATGCGCGAGCGCACCGAGCCTTCGACCACGGGGTTGACAATCTCCAGGTGTGAGGGGTTGAAGGCCAGCGACAGGTGCACAGGGCCGCCAACGGTCGACACATCGGAGCTGAAGCCCTGGTGGTACTTCACGTCACCGGCGGTCAGCTCTTCAGGAGCGGTGTGGTCGAACTCGGCAAACAGGTCCTTGGGCATCTTGCCCAGGGTGTTGACCAGCACGTTCAGACGGCCACGGTGGGCCATGCCGATGACGATTTCCTGCACGCCGGTCTGGCCAGCAGCATTGATCAGCTGGTCCATTGCAACGATGAAGGATTCGCCGCCTTCGAGCGAGAAGCGCTTTTGACCCACATACTTGGTGTGCAGGAAACGCTCCAGGCCTTCGGCTGCGGTCAGGCGGTCGAGAATGCGCTTTTTCTGGTCAGCGTTGAAGGCGGGCTTGCTGCGAATGGTTTCGAGCTTTTGCTGCCACCAGCGCTTCTGGTTCTGCTCGGCGGTGTACATGTACTCCGCGCCCAGCGTGCCGCAATAGGTTTCGCGCAGTGCATTGAGCAGCTCGCGCAGGGTCATCGATTCCTTGCCGAAGAACGTGTTGCTGATGTTGAACACGGTTTCCTGGTCAGCGTCGGTGAAGCCGTAGAAGGCCGGATCGAGCTCAGGAATTTCGGGGCGTTCTTGGCGCTTCAAGGGATCCAGATCGGCCCAGCGTGCGCCTACGTTGCGGTAAGCAGCGATCAGCTGCTGCACCGCCGTGCGCTTGCGGCCCAGTTCCGAATCAGCACCAGACGCTACCACCACCTTGGTCACGCCCTGCTTGGCGCGCTCGGCGAAGGCATTGACTACGGGAAGATGAGGGACGTCCTTGGCGTTGCTGCCGTCCAATGCGGGGACGTTTTGCAGTGCATCAAAGTAAGCGCGCCAGGTGTCTGGTACGCTGCCTGGGTTGGCCAGATAGTTCTCATACATCTCTTCGACATAGGGCGCATTGCCGCCGAAAAGATAGGTGTTGCCTTGGTAGGCTTGATACACAGAGTTTGTATCGCTCATTTTCTCCGCTGACCTCCGCTTTCCTCTGGAAAGCATTAGCTGGTGCATATAAACAACCTTCCGCGACACGGCTGAACCGATTGGCGGATGCGACTGTGGCTGGGAAGGGCCGATCAACCGGTATTGTGCCACTTCCGTCTGGGCTTGTCCTTCGATGGCCTTGGGGCTGCGCCTACACATCCGAAATAGCGTGGGCTTATGCAGGAACCAGATACATTTGCGCTATCCCTTCACACCGATGCGCTCGATGTTCAACAACCACTCTCTTCACGACAAAGCATTCATCTTGCTGCTAATAGGCGTCAGCATTGCCTTTTTTGCCGTGCTTTTCCCCTTCCAGGGCGCCGTTTTCTGGGCCGTGATCTTCGCTGTTGTGTTTACGCCTCTACACAAAAAAATACTGGTCCGCCTCCCGAAATACCCGACTATTGCGGCCCTGATTACCCTGACGCTCTGTCTGGTGCTGGTGATCCTGCCGCTGATTCTGCTGAGCATCTCGCTGGCCAAGGAAGCGGCCACCATCTATGAGAGCGTGCACTCGGGCGAAATGAATTTCGGCCAGTACTTCCAGCAGATCTACAACGCGATGCCCCAGTGGGTGCTGGACCTGCTCACCCGCTTCAACCTGAATGACCCCAAGGTGATTCAGGAGAAGATCTCCGGCATCTCCGTGCAGGCGAGCCAGTATGTGGCGACCAAGGTGCTGGCCATTGGCCAGAACACCATGGGCTTTCTGGTGAGCTTCTGCATCATGCTCTACCTGCTGTTCTTCTTCCTGCGCGATGGCAAGACATTGATCCGCAAGATCCTGGCCGCCACGCCGCTCGACGATGCCCACAAGAAAAAGCTGGGCGCCAAGTTCATCACCGTGGTGCGCGCCACCGTCAAAGGCAATCTGGCCGTGGCCGCCACCCAAGGTGCGCTGGGGGGCATCATCTTCTGGATTCTGGGCATCGAAGCATCGCTGCTGTGGGGTGTGGTGATGGCCTTCTTGTCGCTGCTGCCCGCAGTGGGCGCGGCCATCGTCTGGGCTCCGGTTGCTATTTATTACATTGCCACTGGCTCCATGACCGAGGGCCTGATTCTGACCGCCTACGGCGCAGGCATCATGGGGATGGTCGATAACGTGCTGCGCCCTCTGCTGGTAGGCAAGGACACGAAGATGCCCGACTACCTGATCCTGATTTCCACCTTGGGCGGTCTGTCGCTGTTCGGCCTCACCGGCTTTGTCATCGGTCCGCTGATTGCGGCACTGTTCATCGCGGTCTGGGATCTTTTTGCGCCCCAGGCCCACATCAGTGACACCGCCGAGGTGGACAATAGCGGCAAATAATCTCTTCTTTTGGCGGGCACACAGCGCCCGCCCCTTCTTGGCTGCCCTTCCCCATGCCCTCTCGCGATTTTGAATCCCGCAAACAGGAGTTCCTGGATTTCTACGCCGCCCAGCTGCCTACCCTCAAGGCAGCGGCGGCTTCGTTCAACGCACTGATCCACGCCATCTTGAGCAACCTCGAAGGCGTCAACATCGCCAAGTTCGAGTGCCGGGTGAAGACCGCCGACGAATGCGTGCGCAAGTTCAAGCGCAAGTACCGCAACTTTGTCGAAGACCAGTCCGAGGACTATGCCATCCAGGACTACATCACCGACCTGATCGGCGTGCGCGTGGTCTGCCTTTATGAGGACGAGCCACCGGCCATCATGTCCCGGGTGCGCGAGTACTTTGATGTGATCGAGATCACCGACAAGACCTCGCCGATGGAAGACTCGGAATCGGAGTTTGGCTACAAGGGCATCCACATGGACCTGCGCCTCAACCAGCAGCAGGCGCAGCTGACCGAACACCAGGCCTATGCCGACCAGGCCTTCGAGCTACAGATCCGCACCATCATCCAGGACTCCTGGAGCGAGTTGGACCACAAGATCAAGTACAAGAAGTCCATTCCGACCAACCTCAAGCGCCGCATCAACATCCTGTCGGCGCTGTTTGAACTGGCGGACCGCGAGTTCCTGCAGATCCGCAATGAAACCAGCCAGGCCCTGGCGCTTTCGCGCGCTGAAGACGAGATCGATGGCGCGCTGGGTGACGGCCTGGGCGACAACAACGAGCCGCTCGATGCCTTCAGCTTTGTGGCCTTTGGCCACAAGCACTTTCCCGGCTATGAGTTCGATCCGCAGAAGGTGGAGTTCTTCCTCGACGAGCTGCTGCATGACTTTGCCGTGCGCCATGCGGGTTGGCTATTTGCCGTCGTGCAAAAGCATGTCACGACAGTGCGCCACTACAAGGCAGACTTCCAGCACCGCTACCCATCCAGCAGCTTCAACCCCTTCACGGTGATGCGACACTGTCTCTATCTGGAAGACAAGCAGCGCTTTCGCAAAACGCTGCGCAACTCCGCCCGCGAGGCCTTCGAGGAGTGGCTGCAGCGGCAGCCGGCCAACAGCACCAGCGAAGATTAGGCGCCACAGCGCCGGCCGCCTCAGGCCGTGCGCCAGGGACCTACGCATACGCCGGAACAATACTCTAGCAAGGCCCTCAGCCATTAGCTAAAGTCAATCTTTGTCAACAAGACCCGCCTGTCTTACGCATTGCAGCGGCCATGCGGCTGGCAGGCGCGGTTAGCACAGCGCAGACGAAGGTGAAGAACCCGGTTTTCAGGCCCCTCCCCGTGTTTACGAGCATGCACGACCGTGCTTTTTGACACAGGCTGCTGCTATATTGCGATGCAACATTCACGGAGTTTTGATGCTGTACCAACTGTATGAAACCCAGCGGGCCCTGATGGAGCCCTTTGCAGAATACGCCCACGCCACATCGAAGATGCTGAGCAATCCGCTGTGGCCGATCAGCCAGACCAACACGGCCCAACGCGCCTCTGCAGGCTTTGACCTGTTCTACCGGCTCGGCAAGGACTACGAGAAGCCGGCCTTTGGCATCAACACCGTCGAGGCCAATGGCCATGAGATTGCAATCCATGAGCGCATCGAGCTGACCAAGCCCTTCTGCGAGCTGCGCCGCTTCAAGCGTTTCTCCGATGACCAGACCAGTCTGGCAGCGATGAAGCAGCAGCCCGTGGTACTGGTTGTGGCACCGTTGTCGGGCCATTACGCCACCTTGCTGCGCGAGACCGTGCGCACCATGCTGGCGGACCACAAGGTCTACATCACCGACTGGACCAATGCGCGCCTGGTGCCGCAAAGCGAAGGCATCTTCCACCTCGATGACTACGTCAACTATGTGCAGGAGTTCATCCGCCACATCCAGGGTATCTATGGCAACTGCCATGTGGTGAGCGTCTGCCAGCCTACCGTGCCGGTGCTCGCTGCCGTGTCGCTGATGGCCAGCCGTGGCGAGAAGACACCGCTGTCGATGACGATGATGGGCGGCCCCATCGATGCCCGCAAATCGCCCACCACGGTGAACAATCTGGCCACCACGCACGATCTGCAGTGGTTCGAGTCGAATGTGATCCACCCGGTGCCAGGCAACTTCCCCGGTGCCGGGCGCCTGGTTTACCCCGGCTTCCTGCAGCACATGGGCTTTGTCAGCATGAACCCCGACCGCCATGCGATGAGCCACTACGACTACTTCAAGGACCTGCTCAAGGGCAACGAAGACAGCGCCGAGCACCACCGCAAGTTCTACGACGAGTACAACGCCGTGCTCGACATGGATGCGGCCTACTACCTGGAAACCATCAAGACCGTGTTCCAGGACTTTGCGCTGGTCAAGGGCACCTGGGAGGTGCGCTCGCCCGAAGGCAACCTGGAGCTGGTCAAGCCGCAGGACATTCGCCACAGCGCGCTGCTGACGGTCGAAGGCGAGCTCGATGACATCTCCGGCTCCGGCCAGACCCAGGCCGCGCATGATCTGTGCACCGGCCTCAAGGCGGTCGACACCCGGCACTTCGAAGTCAAGGGTGCAGGCCACTACGGCATCTTCAGCGGCAAGCGCTGGCGCACCATGGTCTACCCCATGCTCAAGGACTTCATCCTCGCCAACAACCGTGTCGAGGAGCGCCCAGGCAACGTAAAATCGGCCACTTCCAAGCAGAATACCTTGCACACGGTGTGACCGACCTTCTCAAAACCAGCCACCAGCCAGCCTCTGCGCTGGCTGTTTTCATTGGCGCCATCGATGCCGCCCTGCCGCAGACCCAGTGCACGCGCTGCGGCTACCCCGACTGCCGCCACTATGCCCAGGCCATTGCCCAGGGCGAGGCGCCAATCAACCAATGCCCGCCCGGCGGCCAGGAAGGCGTGGCCCGGCTGGCCGCCATTACCGGCCAGGCCGCCCTGCCGCTGAACCCGGACAACGGCCTCGAAGCTGTGCGCACGGTTGCCCGCATCGATGAGAACTGGTGTATCGGCTGCACTTTGTGTATCAAGGCCTGCCCGACTGATGCCATCCTGGGCGCGAACAAGCGCATGCACACAGTGATTCCCGAGGCCTGCACCGGCTGCGAGCTCTGCCTGCCGGTCTGCCCGGTTGATTGCATCGAGCTGGACAATGCCAGCGGTGATGCCACCGGCTGGGCTGCCTGGAGCCCGGCGCAGGCCGACGAGGCCCGGCAGCGCTACCACAGGCACCAGCAGCGCCTGGACGGCGCCCACCGCCCGCAGCCATCCGCCCCGGCGGCTGGCGCTACCAGCACGCCACGCGCCGCCCCTGCAGGGCTCAGCGCCCAAGCGGCGCAGGCGGCTGCCGTCAGTGCGGCGGCAGCGCAAAATAACGCTGCCAGCAAGGCCAAGCTGGCATCGCCGGCCACCGCCGACAAAAAGGCAATCCTGGCCGCCATTTTGGCCAAAGCCAAGCAGCAACAAGGCGGCAAGCCCTCGTCTTAACGGCTGCACGGCGCTGGGCGCCTGCCCAAGGCCGCCAAGTCCCTACCGGGCATGACAGAACGGCGCAAAAAAACGCGCGCCTCTGCACCATAATGGCTGGCTTATGAACCCCTTGCTCCAGAAACTGCAGCCCTACCCGTTTGAGCGCCTGCGCCAGTTGTTTGCCGGTGTGACACCGTCCGCAGACAAGTCGCCCATCAGCCTGGGTATTGGTGAGCCCCGCCACCCCACCCCCGCCTTCATTGAGCAAGCGCTCTCGGACAACCTGGCCGGCCTGTCGGTCTACCCGGCCACTGCTGGCACGCCCGCATTGCGCGAGGCCTTTGCCGCCTGGCTGTCCACGCGCTACGGCCTGCAGGTGGATGGGCACAAGCACACCCTGCCGGTCAATGGCAGCCGGGAGGCGCTGTTTGCCTTTACGCAAACGGTGGTGGACAGCAGCAAGCCCGACCCGGTCGTGCTCTGCCCCAACCCGTTCTACCAAATCTACGAAGGCGCAGCCCTGCTTGCAGGCGCCACGCCCTATTACGTGCCCAGCATCGCCAGCAAGAACTTTGCCGTGGACTGGGCCTGTGTGCCCGAGGACATCTGGCAGCGCACCCAGCTGATCTTTGTCTGCTCGCCCGGCAACCCCACCGGCGCCGTGATGCCGCTAGCCGAGTGGAAAAAGCTGTTTGAGCTGTCCGACCGCTATGGCTTTGTCATTGCCTCGGACGAGTGCTACAGCGAAATCTACTTCCGCGACGAGCCACCGCTGGGCGGCATGCAGGCAGCGGCGCAACTGGGCCGCAGCGATTTCCGCCGCCTGGTGTCCTTCACCAGCCTGTCCAAGCGCAGCAATGTGCCGGGCCTGCGCAGCGGTTTTGTCGCCGGTGATGCCGAGCTGATCAAGGCCTTCACGCTCTACCGCACCTACCAGGGCGGCGCGATGAGCCCGCCGGTGCAGGCGGCCAGCATTGCAGCCTGGGGCGATGAGCGCCATGTCGAAGACAACCGCGAGCAATACCGCCGCAAGTTTGCCGAAGTCACGCCCGTGTTGTCGGCCGTGATGGACGTGCAACTGCCCGACGCCAGCTTCTACCTCTGGGCCGGCGTGCCCGCGCACATGGGCTTGTCCGACACCGAGTTCGCGCGCGAACTCTATGCCCAATACAATGTCACGGTTCTGCCAGGCAGCTATCTGGCCCGTGACTTCAACGGCAGCAATCCTGGCGCTGGCCGCATCCGCATGGCCTTGGTGGCACAGACCTCTGAATGCCTGGAAGCCGCCCAGCGCATTGCCCAATTCATTCAATCCTGGAAAAAAGCCTAAACCATGACGCAACAACTGCAAACCATCATCGAATCCGCCTGGGAAGCCCGCACGACGCTCTCGCCTGCCTCGGCACCCAAAGAAATCGTCGATGCAGTCGACCATGTGATCAACGCCCTGGACAAGGGCGAGCTGCGCGTGGCCACCCGTGAAGGCGTGGGCCAGTGGACCGTGCACCAGTGGATCAAGAAGGCCGTGCTGCTGTCGTTCCGCCTGAAGGACAACGCGCTGGTGCAGGCCGGCGACCTGAACTTCTACGACAAGGTGCCGACCAAGTACGCCGGCATGTCCGAAGCCGATATCGCCGCCACCGGCGTGCGCGTGGTGCCGCCCGCGGTGGCACGCCGCGGCAGCTATGTGGCCAAGGGCGCCATCCTGATGCCTTCCTACGTCAACATCGGCGCCTATGTGGGCGAAGGCACGATGGTCGACACCTGGGCCACCGTGGGCTCCTGCGCACAAGTGGGCAAGAACGTTCACCTGTCGGGTGGCGTGGGCCTGGGTGGCGTGCTGGAACCGCTGCAAGCCAACCCCACCATCATTGAAGACAATTGCTTCATCGGCGCCCGCTCCGAAATCGTCGAAGGCGTGATTGTTGAAGAAAACTCGGTCATCTCGATGGGCGTGTACATCAGCCAGTCCACCAAGATCTACAACCGCATGACCGGCGAAGTGACTTACGGCCGCGTGCCTTCGGGCTCGGTGGTGGTGAGCGGCTCCATGCCTGCCAAGGACGGCAGCCACAGCCTGTACTGCGCCGTGATCGTCAAGCAAGTGACGCCCGAGACCCGCGCCAAGACCAGCATCAACGACCTGCTGCGCGACTGATCTGCCGCCTAGGCGATCCCCAAGCCCTGCAAGCTTTGCGCTGCAGGGCTTTTTTGTCGCCGCTTTGCGCCCTGTCCGGCTGCGGTGAGGACGCAACATCGTTTATTCAGCGCCTGGCTAAGCCTACAATCCAAGAACGTGTTTACGATCTCCTCGCGCCGCGACAGCGTAGAGATCGTAAACACGTTCTAAGCACAAATCACTGGAGGGAACTGACATGGGAACCATGGAGCGAATCTTGCGCCTGATGGCGGACAACAAAGCCTCGGATGTCTATCTGTCAGCCAATGCGCCCGCGCTGGTCAAGATCCAGGGCGAGTGCATCCCCCTCAACAACCAGACCCTGACGCCGGATGCGCCGCGCACTCTGCTGGCCGAGATCGTGCCGCCCGAGCGCATTGAAGAGCTCGACGAAACCGGTGAGCTCAACATCGGCGTACCGCTCGAAGGCGTGGGCCGCTTCCGGGTCAGCGCGATGCACCAGCGCGGCAGCTGCGCGGTGGTCATCCGCTATGTGCCGCAGGACATCCCCAGCCTGGAGCAACTGGAGCTGCCCGAGATCTTCCAGGAACTCATCATGGCCCGCCGCGGTCTGGTGCTGTTTGTCGGTGCCACTGGCTCGGGCAAGAGCACCTCACTGGCCGCGATGATCGACCACCGCAATGGCCAGCAAAGCGGCCACATCCTGACGGTGGAAGACCCCATCGAATACCAGTTCTCCAACCGCCGCTCCATCATCAACCAGCGTGAAGTGGGCAGCGATACCGCATCGCTGCAGACGGCGCTGAAGAACGCGTTGCGCCAGGCCCCCGATGTGATCATGATCGGCGAAATCCGCGACCGCGAGACCATGTCGGCCGCTATTGCCTATGCGCAATCGGGCCACCTGTGCCTGGCAACCTTGCACGGCAACAACAGCTACCATGCGCTGAACCGGATCCTGAGCTTCTACCCGGTCGAGGTGCGCCCCACGATGCTGGGCGACCTGGCATCGGCGCTGCGCGCCGTCGTGTCGCAGCGCCTGGTCAAGACCGTCACCGGCAAGCGCACGGCGGCCATCGAGGTGATGCTCAACACCAAGCTGGTGGCGGAGATGATCGAACAAGGCAACTTTTCGGCCGTGCGCGAGGCGATGGAAAAGTCCATGGCCGAGGGCTCGATCACTTTTGAAGGGGCGCTGGCCGCACTCATCCACAGCGGCAAGATCAGCCGCGAGGAAGGCCTGGCCAACTCCGACTCGCCCACCAACCTGATGTGGCGGCTGCAGAACGACTTCCAGATGGCGGCCAATGCCGCCAAGGCCCAGGTGGCGGCCAAGCCCGAGCTGGACGACGCGGCCTCGTTCACCGAAATCGTGCTCGACGTGAACCAAGAGTAAGATAGCGGCCGTTGCCCTGCACCACGCTCCCGTGGCAATACGCCTTGAATGCGGCCTGCGGGCCGCATTGTTGTTGACCTCTCCGCCCCACCCTTTTGACGCCATGTCCCGCACCCTGCAACTGACCGAGCAACTGATCGCCCGTCCCTCCGTGACGCCCAACGACGAAGGCTGTCTGGAAATGATTTCCGACCTGCTCCACCCCCTGGGTTTTGCCTGTGAGCGCATGGACAGCGGCCCCGACAGCTTTCGGGTGAGCAATCTCTGGGCGCTGCGCCGCAGCGGCGTGGCGGGCGCCAAGACCGTGGTCTTTGTCGGCCATACCGACGTGGTGCCGACGGGTCCGCTGGAACAGTGGAACTCGCACCCCTTCACCCCCTCGCACCGCGATGGCAAGCTCTATGGCCGTGGCGCCAGCGATATGAAAACCTCGATCGCCGCCTTTGTCGTGGCAGCCGAAGAGTTTGTCGCCCAGAACGCTGCAGCGCCGCTGGATATTGCGCTGCTGCTGACCAGTGACGAAGAAGGCCCGAGCGTGGACGGCACGGCGGTGGTCGTCGAGCAGCTGCGCCAGCGCGGCCAGGTGCTGGACTACTGCCTGGTGGGCGAACCCACTGCGGTGCAGAAACTGGGCGACATGGTCAAGAACGGCCGGCGCGGCAGCCTGACCGGCAAGCTCACCATCCACGGTGTGCAAGGCCATATCGCCTACCCGCAACTGGCCCGCAACCCCATCCACCAGGGCCTGGGGGCTCTGGGCGAGCTGGCTAGCACCGTCTGGGACGAAGGCAATGCCTTCTTCCCGCCCACCAGCTTCCAGATGAGCAATATCCATGCAGGCACGGGCGCCGGCAATGTGATCCCGGGCCAGATGGTGGTGGATTTCAACTTCCGCTTCAGCACCGAATCGACGGCCGAGAGTCTCAAGGCCCGCGTCAAATCCACCCTGGAGCGCCATGCGCTCGAGTACGACCTGAAGTGGACCCTGGGCGGCAAGCCCTTCCTGACCACGCCCGGCGTGCTGGTGACCGCCGTGCAGCAGGCCATCCGCGACGAAGTCGGGCTGGAAACCGCCCTCTCGACCACGGGCGGCACCAGCGATGGCCGCTTTGTCGCCGACATCTGCCCGGAAGTCATCGAGATCGGCCCGTCGAACGCCACCATCCACAAGATTGACGAGTGCGTAGCCGTGGCCGATATCGAGCCGCTGAAAAACATCTACCGCCGCATTCTGGAAAACCTGGCACGCTAAGCCAGCACCCGGATAGCCCTGGCACCAGCCCAGCCTGGCGCCTTGCGGCTGCCATCAAGCCTACAATGGCGGTCTTTGATTTTTGCCCGAGTTGAGCCATGACCACCATCCGCACCCTGATTGATGACAGCGCAGCAGCTCTCAGCACTGCTGGCGTGCATTTTGGCCATGGCACCACCAATGCGGAAGACGAAGCCAGCTGGCTGGTACTTTGGTCGCTGGGCCTGCCGGTGGACAGCGACACCAGCCCGGATGGCGCCGAATCGGTGGCGAACCGGGCCGTCAGCGATGAACAGTGCCTGAAGCTGGAAGAACTGGTGGCCGAGCGCATTCGCAGCCGCAAGCCCGCTGCCTACCTGACCCAGCAGGCCTGGCTACAAGGCCTGCCGTTCTACATCGACGAACGCTCGATTGTGCCGCGCAGCCTGATCGCCGAGCTGCTGGCCGATGGCAGCATTGACGACTGGCTGAGCGACAAGACCCGCCAGGTGCTGGACCTGTGCACCGGCAATGGCAGCCTGGCCTGCCTGGCCGCCATGGCCTACCCGGATGTGCAGGTCACCGGCGCCGACCTGTCGGCCGATGCGCTGGCCGTGGCCCGCATCAACGTGGACCAGCATGGCCTGCAGGAGCGTGTACAACTGGTGCAGTCGGACGGCATGGCCAACGCACGCGGCCCCTGGGACCTGATCCTCTGCAACCCGCCCTATGTCAATGCCCAAAGCATGGCGAGCCTGCCGCTGGAATACCAGGCCGAGCCGGTGCTGGCCCTGGCCGGTGGCGAGGATGGTATGGACTTTGTGCGTGGCCTGATTCTGGAGCTGCCCCAGCGCCTGAATGAGGACGGTGTGCTGGTGCTGGAGATTGGCAACGAGCGCGCCTACTTCGAGGCCGCCTTCCCCGGCCTGCCGGTGTTCTGGATGGACACCAGCGCCGGCGACGACCAGGTGCTGCTGCTGACGCGTGAAGCGCTGATGCACTGGTCGCAAGAGCAACCCACGCAGCTTTAAGAACCTGTTCTCAGCGAACCCTGTTCTGGCTCAGTAAGCCAGCATTCGGCAGGCCAGCCGGCTGATCGGCCGGTGCAGGCATGATTCCAGCTTGGGCGGCAGCAGCATGGGCTTGAGCAGCATCTGCACCGCCAGCTGGGCCGGCAGGCCGGTGCTGATCAGGTGGTAGATGCGCTGGGCCACCGCATCGAAGCTGCGTTGCCGGTCGCTGAATAGCTCGCCCTTGTTGGCATACACATGGCGCAGCGCGACATCCGAGTCGCTCTCGCGCAATTCCTTCAGACGGCTGTACAGCGCCTGGGCAATGCGCAACCGGCCTACCGGCTCTTGGGCCTGCAGGCTTTTGAAGTAGGCCAGGAAATGCTTGAAGTGCCCGACCTCGTCATTGCGGATATGGCCCAGCAGCCCCGTGAGCACCGGCTCGTTGCTGAGCGCGCGCAGCGTATGGTAGTAGGCGGTGGTGCCGGTCTCCACCACGCAGCGTGCCACCATCTCCAGGCGCGGATCCTCCAACAACGCTTCTTGCGTGCACAGCAGTGAATACTCGGCAAAAAAGCTGTCATAGGCTTTTTGCCAGTCAAAACTGGGCCACACGGTCTCCACATAGCGCCGCAGCGATTCGCCATGCTGCAGTTCTTCATGCTCCCAGCGGTCTTCCAGCCAGTGCTGGATGTCCGGGTAGCGGGTGTAGTGCGCGCCGAGGTTGGCCGCATAGGTGTCAGAGCCGGTCTCGACAAAGGAGGCGCTCATCAGCAGGTAGAACATGTCCTCGTCCTGCGCGACCGCAGCATGGTCGATATGCGCATAGTCAATGTCGGCCAGCCGCCAGTGGTGCCGGGCGGAAACCGCCTCTCCTGCATCCTGGTGGCCCTCGGCGGACCGTCCATGTATTTCAGAGGCTGTCGTCATAGCACTGTCCTTGTGGTTGCCATCGCTGAAATATGGCGTTTGCACATGGCAGTATGGCCCTGCTGCAGCCGCTTGGATAGCCTCAGCATGTGACTGATTCCTACTCCCGTCTGTACTGACACCCGGTCGAGGCACCGGCCTACACGCACATGGCAGGCGCCAGTGCCATGGCCGGCCCACCAACGGCTATGCCCTCCAAGCCCCTGGGCCAAGCCCAGGGCGGCGATAATCGAGCCCATTCATGATTACGCTGAAAAATATCACCCTGCGCCGCGGCACCAAAGTGCTGCTTGACGGCGTCACCACCACCATCAACCCGGGCGAATCGGTGGGCCTGGTCGGCCGCAACGGCGCCGGCAAGTCCACCTTGTTTGCGCTGCTCAACGGCTCGCTGACGGAAGACGGTGGCGATTTCCACATCCCCGCCCAGTGGCGCATGGGCCAGGTGGCCCAGCACATGCCCGAAACCGAGGAATCGGCCACCCAGTTCGTGCTGGAAGGCGATACCCGTCTGGTCGAAGTGCAGGCCCAGCTGGAGGCTGCTGAAGCCTCCGGTGACGGCATGGCCCTTGCCCAGGCCTATGCCGACCTGGCCGATGCCGGTGCCCACGATGCCGTGCCCCGCGCGCAGGCGCTGATCCTGGGCCTGGGCTTCAAGGTGCAGGAGCTGGAACACCCGGTCAACAGCTTCTCGGGCGGTTGGCGTATGCGCCTGCAACTGGCCCGCGCGCTGATGTGCCCCAGCGATCTGCTGCTGCTCGACGAGCCGACCAACCACTTGGACCTGGATGCACTCGTCTGGCTCGAAGCCTGGCTCAAACGCTACCCGGGCACCCTGATCACCATCAGCCACGACCGCGAATTTCTCGACGCCATCACCAATGTGACCCTGCAGATCCAGGGTGGCCAGCTGACGCGCTATGGCGGCAACTACAGCCGCTTCGAAGAGCTGCGTGCCCAGCAGCTGGAGCTGCAACAGGCCAGCTTTGCCAAGCAGCAAGAGAAGATGGCGCATCTGCAGAAGTTCATTGACCGCTTCAAGGCCAAGGCCAGCAAGGCCAAGCAGGCGCAAAGCCGGGTCAAGCAGCTCGACCGCATGGAGAAGATTGCGCCGGTGCTGGCCGAGGCCGAGTTCACCTTCGAGTTCAAGGAACCGGCCAACCTGCCCAACCCGATGCTGGCCATCACAGATGCCGCCTTTGGCTACGAAGACGAGGATGGCAAGCAGACCACGATCCTGCAAGGTGTCAACCGCTCGGTGCTGGCAGGCCAGCGCATCGGTATTCTGGGCGCCAACGGCCAGGGTAAATCGACCCTGGTCAAGACCATTGCCCGCGAGATGAAGGCGCTGGCCGGTACGGTGACGGAGGGCAAGGGCCTCAACATCGGCTACTTTGCCCAGCAGGAGCTGGACGTGCTGCGCCCCAGCGAGAACCCGCTGGAGCACATGATCCGCCTGGCCAAGGAAATCGGCAGCGAAGGCAACAGCGCCCGCGAGCAAGACCTGCGCAACTTCCTGGGCACCTTCAATTTCAGCGGCGACATGGTCAAGCAGGCTGTGGGCAGCATGAGCGGTGGCGAAAAAGCCCGCCTGGTGCTGGCGATGATCGTCTGGCAGCGCCCCAACCTGCTGCTGCTCGATGAGCCAACCAACCACCTGGACCTGGCCACCCGTGAAGCGCTGGCGATGGCACTGAACGACTTTGACGGCACCGTGATGCTGGTCAGCCATGACCGCCATTTGCTGCGCGCCGTCTGCGAAGACTTCTGGATGGTCGGCCGGGGCCAGGTCGGCCCCTTCGATGGCGACCTGGACGACTACCAGCGCTACCTGCTGGACGAATCCAAGCGCCTGCGCGAAGAGGCCCGCCAGGCCGATATGCAATCGCGCAGCAAGGATGCAGCGCCCGCGCCTGTGGCTGCGCCCGTCGCGGCACCGGTTGCAGCACCCGCACCAACCCCTGCGCCTGCGCCAGCCAAGGCCGAGCCTGTAGGCGACCCCAAGGAAGCGCGCCGCCTGGCGGCACTGGCCCGCCAGCAACTGGCCGACAAGACCAAGCCCTTCAAGAAGGAGCTGGAACAGATCGACAAGAAGCTGCCCCAGCTCAACAGCCAGCGCGATGCGCTGGAGACCAAGTTGGCAACCCCCGGTCTGTCGGGCGCTGACATCGTCGACGCCGGCAAGCAGCTGAGCGCCGTCAATGGCGAGATCGAGCAGCTCGAAGAGCGCTGGCTGGAGCTGTCAGAGCAGATCGAGGCCATCAGCCAGGAGCTGAACGCGACCGCCTAAACGGCCGACGTGCAGAGACGCCATGCAACGCATCATCCGCAGCCAGGACTTCAGCGCCGAGCGCCCCTGGGGGGCCCAGGACATTGCCCAGATGGACGGCACCAGCGTCCGTTTGCACTGGACGGACCAGCCCTACATCTGGCATGTCAACGACGGCGAAGAAGTCTTTGCGGTGATGCAGGGCCTGGTGGTGATGCACTGGCGCGAGGCCGGCGAACAAAAGCAAGCGCTTTTGCAGGCCGGTGATATCTTCCACGCCGGTGTGGGCTGCGAGCATGTGGCCCACCCGCAGGGCGAGGCACGCATCTTGGTGATTGAAAAGGCGGGCAGCGTGTAGCCTGCACCCTACGTCAGGCTTGGCAGCGCGGACTGCATCCGCCTACACTGCCAGGCCCGGCACTGCCCCTCCAAGCCATGCATGAAGACCCACCCCGCGACAGCAGCGAACGCAATGTGCGCATCTTTTTTGGTAGCTTGCTTGGCTTGTTTATCGCGATTGTGATCGGTTTTCATGCCGAGCCCAGCTGGACAGCATGGGCCTTGCTCTTGTGCCGCCTGCGCAGCGGTTTGCGCCTGGCTCGCGGTCCAGTATGGCGATGGTTTCTGGCACAGAATGCTGCATCTGATGCGCTGGTGGTAACGCATCCCTGCACTTCGCAGACCCACCTCCTGCTCGCCGTCACTGCTCCTTTTCCTGCAGCAAGCGCCACATCACCTTGCCGCTGCCACTCTTGGGCAGCTGGTCCACCAGTTGCACCAGGCGCGGCGCCTTGTACACCGCCATGTGTTCGCGGCACCAGTCGATGATGTCCTGTGCACTGACCATGCCCTGCTGCTCTGGCCGCAATACCACGACGGCCTTGACGGTCTCGCCCCGGTAGTCATCGCGGGCGGAGATCACGCAGGCCTCGAGAATCGCCGGGTGGCGGTACATGAGGCTCTCGACCTCGGCCGGCCAGACCTTGTAGCCGCTGGCGTTGATCATGCGCTTCAAGCGATCGGTCAGGAAGAAATAGCCATCCGCATCGCGGTAACCCAGGTCACCGGTGCGGAAAAAGCGCTGGCCCGCCACCTCGACAAAGCTGGCGGCCGTGGCCGCAGGCTGCTTCCAGTAGCCCTGCAGCACCTGCGGGCCCTGCACCACAATCTCCCCCACCTCGCCATCGGCCATGGGCTGCCCGGTGTCGGGGTCGATCACCAATGACTGCATGCCAATATGCGGCAGCCCCAGGCACTGCTGCTTGGGGTGCTCATAGGGGTTGGCGTGGGAGGCACCACAGGTCTCGGTCATGCCATAGCCCTCGATATAGTCCAGGCCCCAGACCTCCTTGACCCTTTGCGCCACCGACTGCGGCATCGCCGCGCCGCCGCCACCCATGTAGACCAGGCTGCGGGTATCCATCTGCGCCAGGTTCGGGCTGGCCAGCAGATCGACCACCATCGTCGGGATATTGGCCCAGTGCGTCACCCGGTAGCGCGCCATCAGCGCGGCCGCCAATTGCCGGTCCCAGCGCGGCATGATCACCAAGGTAGCACCGGCACAGACCAGCACATGCATGATGGACACCATGCCGGTGATATGGAACATCGGCGCCACCACCAGGTTCACGCTCTCCGTGCTTTGCCGGCCCCAGAGCACGCCCGCCATCGCCGCATGCTGCACATGGCTGTGCGCATGGATGCAGCCCTTGGGCAGGCCGGTGGTGCCACTGGTGTAGGGAAGGATGGCCATATCGCTGGCCGCCACCACGATCGCAGGGGGCTCGGCGGTGCATCGGACCGCATCCCGCCAGCGGCTGACGGTGGTGGCACCCAGCCGGTCCGCAGCTGGCAAAGGCGGGTTTCCGAGCAACCAGGGCACCCAGCCCGGTGGAAAATCTGGCTGCGCTGCGGCATCTGCGGGCATCGTATCTGACATATGGCTGATGAGCATATGCACCAGCTGCTGCGCAGGTGGCAGACTGGCGCTGGCCTCGCACAGTGCAGCCGCCAGATCGGCGGTGGTGATGGCCACACGCGCATCGGCGTCGCTGATGTAGTGGGCCAGCTCGGCGGCGGTATTCATCGGGTTGACGGGCACCACCACCGCATTGGCACGCAGGATGGCGTAGTGCGCCAGCACCAGCTGCGGGCAATTCTGCATCAGCAGGATCACCCGGTCACCCTTGCGCACGCCCTGCTGGTGCAAATGGGCGGCCAGGCGCTCGGTCTGCTCGCACATCTGGCCATAGCTGATGGACTGGTCAAAAAACACCAGCGCGGCATGGTCCGGATAGCGGCGGGCGTTGACGGCCAGGTTGTCCCAGACCGAGGTGGCCGGCACCGTCAACCGCCGGGGCACGCGCCCAGGCCAGTACGGGGAAGTGGAGGTCGGTGCAGGCAGGTCTGCAGCAGAGGTCATGGCGTGTTCCGAACAGTCGAAAAGCGAGGTTCAGGCCAGTATGCCCAGCGGCCGGGGCAGTACCCCGTCGCTTAGGGGACCAGCGGGGGCGGCGGCGGCACCGCCTGCATCTTCACCCAATCCAACACCGCATGCCAGCGCTGGGCCGCAGCGGCCAGGCGCTGCGGGTCCGCACCTAGGGCGGCCTGGCGCCAGGCGATGTCGGCCATCACGGCGTCCTGCCACATCTGCGCTTGCTGCTCCACCTGGGCGTGCTGGAACTGGGCCAGCAAGACCGCTGGTGATGCAGCGGGCGTATAGGCATAGGGATTGATGCCATGGCGCCAAAAGCGCCACTGCAGGCACAGCGCCTGCCGGGTCACCGCCTGGCCCTGCAAGCGCTGCCAGTGGTGAAAGGCCTCATGCGCCAGCCAGCCCGCCACCAGGGGCGCATCCAGGCGCAGGCATTGCCGGGGGTCAGATGCAGCAAAGCAGTAGGCCGGCATCGACAGAAAACCACCGTTGAACGACAGCGCTCGCCGCGTATCGCCCAGGCGGCGCAGGTAAAGCCGCATGCGCGTCCAGCCCGGCTGCTGCGGCTGGCCAAAGTAGCGCGCCAGCAGCGTCCATTCGTCGGCCGTCAGCGGCCTAGACCAGAACAGCATGCGCCGCAGCCTCTGCGCCCATGGCCTGCTGCCTTGCCTGCCCGTCAAGCAACGCTCCAGCAGAGGCGGCGATCCGCGTTCGAACAGCCCGGCCCTACACCCCATCCGGCGCCCTGGGCCTGATGGTTAACACCGATCCTCGGCATGCCCAATAAATTGGATACTGAATACATAGACAAGCTTTCAGCGGAAATTTTCAGCATTTCTCTTCACATTGCTCGTGCATGAAGTCGTTTTTATTCATCCGTTGCTATTTTTTGTATACAAGGAGTGGGTATGAAGAACATGTTTAGCCGCCGCGCGGCCCTCGCCGCCTCTTTGCTGGCAGCGCTGCTGCCGCTGTCACCAGCCCAGGCGCAGGCACCGCACAAGATACGTTATGAGGAGGTCGTGCGCTCCGTGCTCTATGTTCCCATGTATGTGGGCATCCAGAAAGGCATGTTCAAGGATGCCGGCATAGAGATGAGCATGAAAACCTCGCAGGGCACCGACAAGGGCATGGCCGCCCTGCTCTCGGGCAGCGCCGATATCGTGCTGATTGGGCCCGAGGCCTCGATCTATGTCGCCAACAGCGAGTCACCCGTCAAACCCATTGTTTTTGCCGGGCTGACTGCGACGGACGGTTTCTTGCTGATGGGCCGCAAACCCGAGCCGAATTTCGACTGGAAGCAGCTCAAGGGCCGCAAGATCATGTCCTTCCGCCCGGGCTCCAACCCCGACATCTTTCTGGAAACGGCTTTGCGCAAAAAAGGGCTGGATCCGAAAAAGGACCTGAGCATGGTGAGCAACATCGGGCCGGCTGCGCGCACCGGCGCCTGGCTGGCCGGGCAAAACGACTATGCGATCTTTCTGGAGCCCGAAGCCAGCACGCTGGAAAAGCAGGGCAAGGCCTTCACCTTGGGCGCGGTAGGCAAGGAAGTCGGCATGGTCGATTACACCGTCTTCACCACCACCGATGCCTATCTGAAGAAAAACCGCGCTGCCGTGCAGGCATGGACCCAGGCGGTGGCCAAAGCCCAGCAGTACACGGCCGCAGCGCCAGCGGGCGAGTTGGCCGACCTGGTGGGCAGCTATTTCACCGGCATGGACAAGGCTGAACTGGTCAGTGCGATCGAGCGCTACCAGCAACTGCAGCTGTGGAAGAAAACGCCGATGGTCGAGAAACAGGCCATGGACCAGCTGCAGGATATGCTGGTGCAAGGCGGGGTGCTGGAGGTGGGCAAGAAAGTGGACTATGCGCGCTTTGTCGACATGGGCCTGGTGCAGAGCCTGGCGCAAAAATAAGGAGCTGCCATGAACCTCCCCTACCGCATCCACGTCGACAACGTCTCCCTGCGCTACTTCACACCCCAGGGCGAAACCCAGGCGCTGCAGAACATCAACCTCTCGGTCAAGGCGGGCGAATTCATCAGCCTGATCGGCCAGTCCGGCTGCGGCAAGAGCACCTTGTTGTCGATCCTGGCGGGCATCCTGCCGCCGTCCAGCGGCACCGTGCTGGTCGATGGCCAGACCATCGTCGGCCCCAACCCGCGCATCGGCTACATGCTGCAGCAGGACTACCTGTTCGAATGGCGCACCATTCTGGAGAACACCTTGCTGGGCGCCCAGATCCAGAACAAGGACTTGGCCGCCGCCGAAAAGCGCGCCACGCAACTGCTGCACAAATGCGGCATGGGCGACTACCTGCACCACTACCCGCGCCAGCTCTCGGGTGGCATGCGCCAGCGTGTGGCGCTGGCCCGCACCCTGGTCACCAACCCGGATGTGGTGCTGCTTGACGAGCCCTTCTCCGCGCTCGACTCGCAAACCCGATTGTCGATTGCCGATGAGGTGGTCGATGTGCTGCGCGACGAAGGCAAGTCGGTGATCCTGGTGACACACGACATTGGCGAGGCCATTGCGATGACCGACCGCGTCATCGTGCTCTCGCGCCGGCCCGGGCGCATCAAATCGGTACACCACATGGATTTCCCCTCGCAGGGAGGCAAGCGGCCCACGCCCTTCGAGGCCCGGGGCTGCCCAGAATTCAACGACTACTTCAATGTGCTGTGGGACGAGATCGATGCCCACGTGGAAGGCTAAGCATGAGCACCGTCATGAACACCACCAACACAGCGGCTCCGGCCCAGGCCGACACCCGCAGCCCCGAATACCGCCAGTGGCTGGCCCAGATCCAGCGCCGCAAGCGCCTGGTGGCGCTGAGCCGCGCCGGCCTGTTGCTGGCATTCCTGCTGATTTGGGAGGTACTGGCGCGCAGCCACATCCTCAACCCCATGCTCACCAGCTACCCCTCGGCCGTGCTGCCCACCCTGGTCGATCTGGCCCGCAGCGGCGACCTGCTGGGCCACACCTGGATCACCTTCAAGGCCACGGTGATCGGCTTTGCCGTCAGCATGCTGCTGGGCATTGCCATGGCCGCCCTGCTGTGGTGGAGCAGCTTTCTGAAAAAGGTGCTGGATCCCTTCCTGGTGATCGCCAATGCCATGCCCAAGATTGCCTTTGTACCGATCTTCTACATCTGGCTGGGCTCGGAATATTCGGTCTACGGCATGGCGGTCGCCATCTCGCTGTTCATCACCATCATGGTGGTCTATGAAGGCTTTCAGGCCATCGACCCCAACAAGATCAAGCTGGCCACCACCTTGGGCGCCAGCAAGTTCCAGGTGATGAAGTACGTGGTCTTCCCGGGCAGCGTGCCAGCGGTGATCGCCGCGATCAAGATGAACATCGGCCTGTCGCTGATCGGCGTCATCGTCGGCGAGTTCCAGTCCTCCAGCGCCGGGCTGGGCTTTCTGATCGTCAATGGCAGCCAGGTGTTCAAGCTCAATGTGGTGATGGCCTCCATCGTCGTGCTGGCGCTGCTGTCAGCGGTGATGTACATGGCCGTCACCCGGCTGGAGAAAAGCGTGCAGCACCGCTACGCCTGAGCGCTGACCATGATCCCCCATTTCAAGAAACGACCACCCCATGCAGTTTGAACCCTGGATTGAAGAACGCGTGCTGGCCCGCCAGGGGGTGCTCCACCCCTATGACCGGTTGGATGCCGCGACCACGGCCTTTGTCATCGTGGATCTGCAGAACTACTACACCCAACCCGGTTTTCAGGGCGAATGCGCACCGGCCCGCGCCATCTTTGGCCAGGTCAACCAGCTGGCTGCGGCGCTGCGCGCCAAGGGCGGCACCGTCGTGTGGATAAAGACCAGTGCCGACGGCGCCGACCAGTTCTGGTCCCACCACCACCGCCATATGCTGACGCCCGAGCGCAGTGCGCGACGGCTGCTGGAGCTGGGCAGTGACCACGCCGGCTTTGCGATGCCGCCAGCGCTGGAGGTATTGCCGGGCGATCTCACCGTCGTCAAGCGCTGCTACAGCGCCCTCGCCCCCGGCGCCTCGGACCTGGACGCCGTCCTCAAGGCACGGGGCGTGCACACGGTGCTGATCGGCGGCACCGTCACCAATGTCTGCTGCGAATCGACTGCGCGCGACGCGATGATGCTGGACTACGCCACCATCATGGTCGACGACGCGCTGGCCGCCGTCACGCCCTATGAGCATGTGCACAGCCTCAACAACTGGATGCTGTTCTTTGGCGATGTGCTGACGGTGGACGAGGTGGTCACCCGCCTGGTTTGACCCCCAAAAAACCGGCCATGCTGCGCAAGGCAACATGGCCGGTGTCCCTGCGTCTTTACTGCTGCAACTGCTGCCAGACCTTGTCCAGCCGCTTGCTACTGACCGGGTAAGGCGTGCGCAGCTCCTGCGCAAAAAAGCTCACCCGCAGCTCTTCCAGCATCCAGCGGTACTCCTGCATGCGCGCATCCACCTGGCCCTTGCGCTCTGCCACCAGGCGCCAGTAGCGCTGCTCCAGCGGCTGCAGCTCCTTGAGCTTGGCGGCGTCGCGTGCGGGGTCGGCCCGGTACTTGTCCAGGCGCGCGGTGATCGCCTTCAGGTAGCGGGCATAGTGGCCCAGCTGGGCCCAGGGTGCAATCGCGATGAAGTTCTTGGGCACCAGCTTTTGCAGCTGCTGCTGGGCATCTGCGGTGGCCTCGGGGGCGTTCTTGGTGTCCTTGATCTTGCGCACGGCAGCCATGTATTCCTGCAGCACGCCAGCGGCCATGCGCGCCACTTCGTTGGCAATCAGGGTCAGGCGCCCGCGCCCGTCCTGCACGCGCTGCTTGAACTGCTCGGCATCGGCGGGCAGCGGCTCTTGCAGAAAGGCGCGGTCAATCGCCACATTGATGATCTGCTCGCGCAGCTCCTCCTGCGTGCCCAGCGGCATATAGCCCACCGCCATCTTCTGCAGATCGGGGATGTTCTTCTCCAGGTACTTGAGCGCATCGCGGATCTGCAGCGCAAACAGGCGGCGCAGGCCCAGCGCATGGCGGCTGGCCGCCACCTCGGGCTCGTCGAACACCTCGATGCCAACGCCGTTGCCGTGGTCGATCAGCGCGGGGAAGCCAATCAGCGTCTGGTTGCCCTTCTTGATCTCCATCAACTCGGGCAAGGCGCCAAAGCTCCAATCGGTCCAGAGCTTGTCGGCCGCATGCACGGGCCCCGCCGGCTTGGCCTGGGCTGCACCGCTGTTGGGCGCCGGGGCCGCCTTGCCACCCTGCTTGGCAGCAGCGGCGGGGGCTTGTGCCGGAGCCGGCGCGGCCGCGCCATCGGCCTGCGGCGCGATCTTGAGCTCGGCCAGCGCCTGGAAGGCGCCGCGCGCCTTGGCGCCCCACTGGGCCTTCAAGGCGCCCAGGTTGCGGCCCTGGCCCAGCTGGCGGCCATGCTCGTCGCTGATGCGGAAGTTCATGAACAGATGGGGGCTGAGCATGTCCAGCTTGAAATCGGCGCGTTTGATGTCCAGCGAGGTCTCGTCGCGTGCCTGCTTGAGCAGCACCTCGACCAGGCTACCAGCACCAAAGCGCTCGGCGCTGCCCAGCAGCTCGGCCAGGCGCTGGGCGTTTTCGGCCAGCGGCACAAAGCGGCTGCGCGGGCGCTGGGGCAGGCTTTTGAGCAGGGCCTGGATCTTGTCCTTGAGCATGCCCGGCACCAGCCATTCGGCGCGCTCCTCGCTCACCTGGTTAAGCACAAACAGCGGCACCGTCACGGTCACGCCGTCGCGCGGGTCACCGGGCTGGTGCAGGTAGCTGGCCGTGCAATCGACCCCACCCATCTTGATGGTCTTGGGGAAGGCAGCCGTCGTGATGCCGGCGGCCTCATGGCGCATCAGCTCGTCGCGCGACAGGCGCAGCAGATCGGGGTTGCGCGCGCTCTCGTCCTTGACCCAGCGCTCCAGCGCCCGGCCGGTGCAGATGTCTTGCGGAATCTGCTGGTCGTAGAACGCATAGATGAGTGCATCGTCGACCAGCACGTCCTGGCGGCGGCTCTTGTGCTCCAGCTCCTCGACCTTGGCGATCAGCTTCTGGTTGGCCTGCAAGAACGGCAGGCGCGTCTCCCAATCGCCCTCCACCAGTGCCTGGCGGATGAAGATGTCGCGCGCGCCTTGCGGGTCGATCTTGCCGTAACTGATGCGGCGCTGGCTGTATACCACCAGGCCATACAAGGTGGCGCGCTCATAGGCGGCCACCTCGCCCTGCTTTTTCTCCCAATGCGGGTCCAGCAACTGCTTGCGCAGCAGATGCGAGCCCACCTGCTCCAGCCACTGGGGCTCGATGGCGGCAATGCCCCGGCCGTAGAGGCGCGAGGTCTCGACCAGTTCGGCCGCCACAATCCAGCGGCCCGGTTTTTTGGACAGGTGGGCGCCGGGGTGCGGATGGAAGCGGATGCCACGCGCGCCCAGGTAGCCATCGCCCTCCTCGGTCTTGAAGCCGATATTGCCCAGCAGGCCCGAGAGCATGGACAGGTGCACGGCCTCATAACCGGCGGCCTCCTCGTTCATCGGCCAGCGCTGCTCCTTGACCACCGTCAGCAGCTGCGAATGGATGTCGCGCCACTCGCGCACGCGGCGGATGTTGATGAAGTTCTGGCGCAGCAGCTGCTCCCACTGCCGGTTGCTCAGCTTGTGGCTGGCCTCGTCGGCCACGCTGTCCTGCGGCGTGAAGGCGGCCAGCGGCGCGGCGCTCTCCACCGCTGCCGTCGCACCGGTGCTGCGCTGGGCCACCGGCAAAAAGGCGGCATTGCGCCCCATTGCCTGGCCCTTGGCCGGAGCGGATTGCTGGACCATGTCCTTGCGGCTCTTGGCCACCACTTTGCCGCCGCGCGCATCCTGCAGCCATTTCCACAGCCGCAGGTAGCCACTGAACTCGCTCTTCTCGTCGTCGAACTTGGCATGCTGCTGGTCGGCCTGCTGCTGGGCTTCCAGCGGGCGGTCGCGCACATCCTGCACGCTCAGCGCCGAGGCAATCACCAGCACCTCGGCCAGGGCGCCGCGCTCGCGCGCCTCCACGATCATGCGCGCCACGCGCGGGTCCAGCGGCAGGCGCGACAAAGCCTGGCCCATCGGCAGCAGCTCGCCCTGCTCATCGACCGCACCGAGCTCGGCCAGCAGCTGGTAGCCATCGGCAATCGCGCGGCCGGACGGCGCTTCCAGAAACGGGAAGTTCACCACATCGCCCAGGCGCAATGCCTTCATCCGCAGGATGACGCCGGCCAAAGACGAGCGCAGGATTTCCGGATCGGTAAAGGGGCTGCGCGACTGAAAATCGGCCTCGTCATAGAGACGGATGCAGATACCGTTGGCCACGCGGCCGCAGCGGCCGGCGCGCTGGTTGGCCGCCGCCTGGCTGACCGGCTCGACCAGCAACTGCTCGACCTTGCTGCGGAAGGAATAGCGTTTGACCCGGGCCGTTCCGGCATCGATCACATAGCGGATGCCGGGCACCGTGAGCGAGGTTTCGGCCACATTGGTGGCCAGCACAATGCGGCGCCCGGTATGGCCTTCAAAGATGCGGTCCTGCTCGGCCTGCGACAGGCGCGAGAACAGCGGCAGCACCTCGGCATTGCGCAGCACCGGCGAATGCTGCAGGTGCTTGCGCAGATGGTCGGCAGCTTCGCGGATCTCGCGCTCGCCGGGCAGAAAAATCAGGATGTCGCCACCAGCACCACCGGTCCACAGCTCGTCGACGCCATCGGCTATCGCATCGTTGAGGTCGTAGTCCTTGGCATCTTCAAAAGGCCGGTAGCGCATCTCCACCGGAAAGGTGCGGCCCGAGACCATGATCACCGGCGCCGGGCCTTGCGGGCCGGCAAAGTGCTTGGCAAAGCGGTCGGCATCGATGGTGGCCGAGGTCACCACCACTTTCAGATCAGGGCGCTTGGGCAGGATCTGGCGCAGATAGCCCAGCAGAAAGTCGATATTGAGGCTGCGCTCATGGGCCTCGTCAATGATCAAGGTGTCGTAGGCCTTGAGCAGCGGGTCGGTCTGGGTCTCGGCCAGCAAGATACCGTCGGTCATCAGCTTGACCGAGGCGTCCTTGGACAAACGGTCCTGGAAACGCACCTTGTAGCCCACCACATCGCCCAGCGGGGTCTGCAGCTCTTCGGCAATGCGCTTGGCCACGCTGCTGGCCGCAATACGCCGGGGCTGGGTGTGGCCGATCAAATGGCCGCGCACCTCCCCCTTGTCATTGGGGGTGGCATTGATCTTGCCGCGGCCCAGGGCCAGTGCAATCTTGGGCAGCTGGGTGGTTTTGCCCGATCCGGTCTCGCCGCAGACGATGATGACCTGGTGGCGGTCCATGGCCTCCATGATTTCATCACGGCGGGCGGAAACTGGCAGGGATTCGGGAAACGTAATCTTGAGCGACATAGGGGCAGCATTATCCCCGCAGCAGGCCCCCACCGGTTGCGAAGCCGCAACAACGCCTTGGGCCCACGCAGGCTTTGCCGCTCAATCGCTGCTGCCACCCCCGCAGCTGCTACCGCCACAACTGCTGCCACTGCAGCTGGACGAGCCGCCATCGCTGTCCGCGCTGGTGCTGCTGCTCGCCACATCAGCGCTATCGCCAGCGCTGCTGCTGTCGTCGCGGTGGCTGCCGCTGTCGCTGCCCGATACCGGGCTAGAGCTGCTGTCCGTGCTGCTGCTCGCCGCCGCTGCCGCCTGCGCAAACGCTGCCGCCCACTGGTCCAGCAGCTCGGGCGGGTAGAGCCAGCCGTCCTCCAACGCGGCGGCTGCATCCAACGCAAACAGCAGGGGGATGCCACCCAGCAGCGCGCCCACCATATAGCGCCGGCTGTGCATGGCCGCATTCCAGCTCGGCTGCATCTGCGCTGCCTGGTTGCGCGCTGCCTGGTGCTGCGAAACTCCGGCGCTGGCTGCCTGTGCGGGCAGGTGGTGGAACATATGGCCGAAGGCGCGCTGGCAAAACTGCTGGTAGCGCCGTGTATCCAGGATGAAGGCATGCCAGAGCGCATCGGCCAGGCGCGAGGGCATCTGCAACTGCGCGCGCGGCGCCAGCCAGTGCATGATGAAAAACTGGCGCAGTGCCTCCTCGGCCTGCGCCAGGTTGGCATCGCTCAGGTAGGGATAGCCACGCCAGATCGCCTTGCGGTAAGCGGCATCGAACCGGTACTGCTGCAAAAAACGCAGTTGCCGGCGTCTGCGCAGCCCGCGCCAGCCCAGCACGGCCAACAGCGCGGCAACGATGGCGGCAAAGATCAAAAACATCCGGCCCACCCAGCGCCGAGGTTGGCGCGCAAGCAGCCAGGAAAGCCATCAAACCTTGGGCACGGGTACATCAATGGCCTCCCCGATGGCATAGAAATGGCCGCCAGCGACATAGTGCAAAGTGCGCAGCGCCTGTGGTGCGGTCTCGAAATGCCAGTGGCCGTCGCGGAACACCCGGTCGTCGGCCCAGGCCCCGGTGACCTCGCCAATGAACAGGTCATAGCTTTGCTGGTTGTGGGGCTCGGGCACCAGCCGGCATTCCAGCCAGGCGGCGCAGCCAGCCACCAGGGGCGTTTGCTGGCCCGGTGCATCAAACAGCTGCACACCGGATTCGGCCAGCTTGCCCGGTTGCTGCAGCGCGCTGATGGTGCCCAGCTCCACCGTCAAGGCGGCGATGGGCACGGTGGGCAGCTGCAGTGCGAAGCGGCCGCTGGCCTCGACCAGCGCGCGGGTGCGGGTGGCCTTGTCCAGCACCACGGTCACCTTGGGCGGCATGAAGTCCAGCGCGCAGGCCCAGGCAGCGGCCATCACATTGCGCTCGCCGCCATGGGCAGCAGACACCAGCACCGTGGGGCCGTGGTTGAGCAGGCGGTAGGCTTTTTCCAGCGCCACGGGTTGGAAGTGGGGGTCGGCGCTGCCAGAGATCAGGTCCATAGAGGCGGTCTGCAAATACAAGATGCCTCCATTGTGCATGTCTGCGGTACCCAGCGCATCCGCCAGCGCAGCCTCCCGCTCAATCGATGCGGATCTGCGCGGCCTTGACCACCCGCGCCCATTTGTCGATCTCGGACTGCAGGCGCTGCGCCATTTCTTCGGGCGTGCCGGGGTCGGCCTCGGCACCCGCCACATAGAGCCGCTGGCGCACTTCCTGCGCGCGCATCACCTGGTTGAAATCGGCATTGACCTTGGCGACGATTTCCTTGGGCGTGCCGGCCGGCGCAAACAGCGCCGCCCAGGAATAGGCCTCGTAGCCGGCCAGGCCCTGCTCGGCAATGGTCGGCACCTCGGGCATCAGCGCCGAGCGCTTGGGGCTGGCAACACCGAGCACCCGCACCTTGCCGCTCTTGATATGGCCAATGGCGGTGGGCGCATCGCTGAACATCATCGCCACCTGGCCGCCCAGTACATCGGTCATCGCCGGCGCACTGCCCTTATAGGGAATGTGCAGCAGCTTGGTGCCCGCATGCATATTGAAGAGCTCCCCTGCCAGGTGGGTGCCGCCGCCATTGCCCGACGAGGCAAAGGCCAGGTTGCTGCCCGGCTTCTTGGCCAGCGCAATCAGCTCCTGCACATTCTTGGCCGGCACGCTGGGGTTGACCACCAGGAACACCGGGAACATGGCCGCAAAGCTTACCGGCACAAAGTCCTTCTGGATGTCATAGCTCAGCTTGGGGTGCAGCGAAGGGTTGACCGAATGGTGGATCGCGCCAACAAACAGGCTGTAGCCGTCGGCAGGCTGGCGGGCTGCGGTCTCCGCGCCGATGATGCCGCCGCCACCGGCGCGGTTGTCAATAAACGTGCCCTGGCCCCACAGCTGGCCCAGCGGCGGCACAAAGGCGCGCGCCGTCGTATCGACCGGGCCGCCGGGTGGGAAGGGCACGATGAACTTGACCTGCTTGTTGGGGTAGTCGGCCGCATGCGCAGCCCCCGCATGCAGCAAAGGCAGGCCGGCGGCCAGGGGCGCTGCGCCCAGCGCCAGCATCTGGCGGCGGTTGATGGTGGTGGTCATGCTTGTCTCCAGGCTATTTTTTGCAAAACCGCCATCATCGGCCCGGCGCGCCGGTTTGCCCACACCTGCGCCGTTTGTGATTGCGAAACCTCCACTTCGCGCCAGCAGAAATGAAACAGGCGCCATTGATGGTTTTTTCCCATGGCCACAGGGCCGATTCCGGAGCGAACTGCATGCAGGGGCGCCATGTTTGTATAACAATAGCGGCAGCCGCAAACCGCCGATCTGGCGTGCTTCTAGGAAATACCCCACCCCCACCCCCATGTCCGCTGTATTCAATTTCACCTTTGTGCCCTGGTTCCGTTCGGTGGCGCCTTATATCCATAAGTTTCGCAACCAGACTTTTGTAGTGGGCGTGACAGGTGAGGCGATTGCAGCGGGCAAGCTGCAATCCATTGCCCAGGATCTGGCCTTGATCCAGGCGCTGGGTGTCAAGATCGTGCTGGTGCATGGTTTCCGGCCCCAAGTGAATGAGCAGCTCGCAGCCAAAGGGCATGCGCCGCGCTATTCGCATGGCATCCGCGTGACCGATTCGGTCGCGCTCGATTGCGCCCAGGAGGCCGCTGGCCAGCTGCGCTTCGAGATTGAAGCGGCCTTCAGCCAGGGTCTGCCCAATACGCCGATGGCGGGCGCCACCGTGCGGGTGATCTCCGGCAACTTTGTCACCGCGCGCCCGGTCGGCATTGTCGACGGCGTGGATTTCATGCACTCGGGCCTGGTGCGCAAGGTCGATGTTGGCGGCATCCACCGCACCCTGGACATGGGCGCGATGGTGCTGGTGTCGCCCTTTGGCTTCTCGCCCACCGGCGAGGCTTTCAACCTCAGCATGGAAGAAGTGGCCACGCGCGTGGCGATCGAGCTCAAGGCCGACAAGCTGATGTTCCTGACCGAGGTGGCCGGCATTCGCCAAAGCCCGCTGGAGGCAGAGAGCGAAGAAAACCCGGTGGACACCGAGCTGCCGCTGGATGTGGCGCAAAAGCTGCTGGCCGAGCTGCCCCCTGCTACCGTGCCCACCGATGTGGGCTTTTACCTGCAGCATTGCGTCAAGGCCTGCAAGGAAGGCGTGGAGCGCAGCCACATTCTGCCGTTTGCCACCGACGGCGCGCTGCTGCTGGAAATCTATGTGCACGATGGCATCGGCACCATGGTGATCGATGAGCGCCTGGAAGAGCTGCGCGAAGCCAAGCCCGATGATGTCGGCGGCATTCTGCAGCTGATCGAGCCCTTCGAGAAGGACGGCACGCTGGTCAAGCGCAGCCGTACCGAGATCGAGCGCGACATCTCTGCCTACACGATCATCGAGCACGATGGCGTGATCTTTGGCTGCGCCGCCCTCTACCCTTACCCGGAAGCGGGCACCGCCGAGATGGCCGCCGTCACCGTATCGCCGCAAAGCCAGGGCACCGGCGATGGCGAAAAATTGCTCAAGCGCATTGAGCAACGCGCCCGTGCCACGGGCTTGAAGAGCATTTTTGTGCTTACCACCCGCACGATGCACTGGTTCCTCAAGCGCGGCTTCCAGCCGGTGGACCCCGACTGGCTGCCCGAGCAACGCAAGGCCAAGTACAACTGGAGCCGCAAGAGCCAGGTGCTGGTCAAGTACCTGTGATCACGCCGGCTTGAAGCGCGCACAGCAAAACTGCCCCTGACCAGGGGCAGTTTTTTCGGGGCCGGCGCTATGGCTGCCGACTTAGCCCCAGAGCTTGACCACCTCGGCGGCCACCGTGGCCAGTGCTGCATCGCGGGCCTTGGGCTCTGCCTTGCATTCGGTCAGATAGCTGGTCACCAGGATGGGGGCGCCGCCGCCCGGCGGCCAGAGCAAACCCACATCATTGCGCGTGTCTGGACCGGCGCCCGTCTTGTCGCCCACTTTCCAACCCTTGGCGCCCGCGCGCAGGCAGTTGTCACCGGTGGTGTTCGCCACCAGCCAAGCTACCAGCTTGTCGCGGCTTGCCGGGCTCAGCGCGTTACCCAGGGTCAAGGTCTGCATGCTGGTCAGCATGGCCAGCGGGCTGGTCGTATCACGCACATCGCCCGGCTTGGACTCGCTCATGGCAGGCTCGATGCGATCCAGCCGCGTGACCTGGTCTTTCAAGCTGCGCATGTAGGCGGTAAAGCCTGCGGGCCCGCCGACACGCTCCAGCAGCAGATTGGTGGCACCGTTGTCGCTGACCGTGACGATGGCATCGCAAAGCGCATCGACCGTCATAGGCGCCTTGCCAGCAAACTTCTCGATGACCGGCGAATAGCTCACCAGCGCCGACCGGTCAAAGGTGACCTGTGCATCCAGCTTTTCCTGCCCGGCATCCACGCGGGACAGCACCTGGCCCGCCAGCAGCATCTTGAAGGTGCTGCACATGGGGAAACGCTCATTCTGGCGCCAGCCCAGTGCCACGCCCGTGCCGGTGTTCAGCACCGATACCCCCAGCCGCCCGCCCACCGAGCGCTCCAGCGCCTCTATGGCGCGGAGAAACTCTAGCTCGGCTGGCGAACGCTGCGGAGGTGTGGTGGCCCAGGCACGCGACGACGTCGCTATCATGCTTGCCGCACCCATAGTCAAGAAAAACTTTCTTCTAAACACTGATTCACTCCTTAAAATTTAGGGTCATTGATAGATGACACTGAATTTACTGGGTTGGCGACGTTCTGACCAACGATGAAAACCAAGAAAACCCAAAAGAAAAACTTATAGCTTATGCACCTGCCTTTGAATGCCCTGCGCGCTTTCGATGCCGCTGCACGCCACCTCAACCTGACCCGGGCCGCGCTGGAGCTGCATGTGACCCAGGCCGCGATCAGCCAGCACATACGCCAGTTGGAAGACCTGCTGGGCAAGCCGCTGTTTCGCCGCCTGCCGCGCGGCCTGGCACTGACCGACGAGGGCATGGCTCTGGTGCCGGTGGTGGCTCAGGCCTTTGGCAACCTGTCGCGTGCGCTCGCCCAGGTGCAGGACCGGCGACCGCACGAGGTGCTGTCCGTCGGCGTGGTGGGCACCTTTGCCGTGGGCTGGCTGCTGCCCCGGCTGCGCGCCTTTCAGGAGGCCCATGCCTTTGTCGACCTGCGGCTGTTCACCCACAACAACCGGGTGGATCTGGCGGGCGAAGGCTGGGATTGCGCAATCCGCTTTGGCGACGGCGCCTGGCATGGCACAGCGGCCCGGCAGCTGCTGCAGGCGCCGCTGACGCCCATGTGCGCACCGGCTATTGCCGCCCGGATACAGCAACCGGCCGACCTGGCCCATGAGACCTTGCTGCGCTCCTACCGCGCTGGGGAATGGGAGCAGTGGTTTGCCCACACCAAGCAGGCCTGCCCCAGCCTGCGCGGCACGGTCTTTGATTCATCGCTGACCTTGGCCGAGGCAGCGGCCCAGGGCCTGGGCGTGGCGCTGCTGCCCTTGCGCCTGTTCTCCCGCGATCTGCAAGCGGGCCGCCTGGTCGCCCCCTTGGCGCAAACCCTGGACACCGGCAGCTACTGGCTGACGCAGCTCAAATCACGCAGCCCCAGCTTGGCGATGCAGACCTTCGAGCACTGGCTGCTGGAGCAATGCGGACAGGAGCAGCACAGCGCATAGCGCCCCCCAGGGCTGCCCCAAGCAGCTGCCGGATGCTCTCCTACACGCGGCCCGGCCCTTGTCAGACAATGTGTCAGCAGCCTCCCGCCTAGGATATAAAGTGACAACGCGTTCTTGTAAAAAAACACTCTGCAGCTACGCAGAATGACAACCACCGAGAGGACATCCATGCTTTCCACCCGCTACCTCGCCTCCCTGTCCGCCGTTGCTGCCGCCTTGCTGGCAGCAGGCTGCGCCTCCACCGGCGATATCGAAGACCTGCCGCGCCCCAAGTCGGGCCACTGGCAAATCAGCTCCACCGACCAGGATGGCCAGACGGTCCAGTTCCAGGACTGCATGGACAAGGACACTTTCTACAAGACCCGCGAACTGCAAAAGGCCAAGTACGATGTGCAGCAGTGCAAGACGGCGAGCATGAAAGACAGCAATGGCTGGCAGTTCACCTCCAACTGCAAGGTGGGCCAGACCGAGCAGCGCATCGAAAGCAGCCGCAAGATCACCGGCGACTTCCAGCACAACTTCCATGTGCTGTCTGTCACCAAGCAGCAAATGCCCGATGGCAGCACCGTGGAGACCACCCGCAATATCAAGGGCGAGTACCTGGGTGCCTGCCCTGCCGGCATCAACCCCGGCGACCGCGTGTTCGACGGTGGTGGCAAGATCAACTTCTACGACATCACCGGTCTGAGCCCCAAGTAAGGCTTGGCACCCGTTGCGCAGCCCGGCCCCGCCGGGCTTTTTTACGTCTGCGCGCCGGGCCATTTTGCTGATCCAGATCTAGCAATGGGCGATTCAGATACAGTACGATGTTCAGCCGTTGGACTGCGGCCGGCCCTGTGCTGCCTGCGCTGGCGCTGCCCGCCAGCCCCATGCAGCCATCCCAAGCCAGGGATGCCAGGGCCCTCCTCCCGTCCACCCGGCTTTTCCCATGCCATACCCGACAGATGCTGCCCACCAGCAGGCATCTTTCGTAGATTTTCTCCATGTCCCAGCAATACCTTACCGCCGCGCTTTACCAGTTCATCGACCTGCCGGAGTTTGCCCAGTGGCAGCAGCCTTTGCAGGCGCTCTGTGACCAGCACCAGGTCAAGGGCCTGCTGCTGCTTGCCCACGAAGGTATCAACGGTACGATCGCCGGCCTGCCCGACGATGTGCATGCGGTGCTGGACTGGCTCAAGCGCGACCCGCGCCTGGCCAACCTGGTGCACAAGGAGGCCCATGCCGACAGCAACCCTTTCTACCGCATGCGTGTGCGGCTCAAGCAGGAGATCGTCACGCTGGGCGTGCCCGAGCTGAACCCGGCCCTCAATGCCGGCCAGTATGTAAAGCCCGAAGACTGGAATGCGCTGATCAGCCAGCCCGATGTGGTGTTGGTGGACACCCGCAACGACTACGAGGTGGGCATTGGCAGCTTTGAAGGCGCGATCAACCCGCACACCAAGAGCTTTACCGAGTTTCCGCAATGGGTGGCCGAGCAGTCGCAGCCCGGCGGCGCGTTGCATGGCAAGCAAAAGGTGGCGATGTTCTGCACCGGTGGCATCCGCTGCGAAAAATCCACCGCCTACATGAAAACCCAGGGCTTCGAGGACGTCTACCACCTTGAAGGCGGCATTCTCAAATACCTGGAGACGGTGGCCGAAGACGAATCGATGTGGTGGGGCGACTGCTTTGTGTTTGACGAGCGCGTCTCGGTCGGCCATGGCCTGGTGCGCGGCCCGCACCAGCTCTGCCGCAGCTGCCGCATGCCACTGGGCGCGGACGAGCTGGCCCATGCCCACTATGCGCGCGGCGTCAGCTGCCCCTACTGCCATGGCAGCCGCACGCCTGAGCAACTCGCTTCGCTGGCCGAGCGCCAGCGCCAAATGGACCTGGCGCAAGAGCGTGGAGACACCCACCTGGGCCACACCCAGGCCAGCTCGCAGCAATCGCGCCGGCAAAAAGTGGCCGCGCAGCAAGAGGCCTTGCAAGGCCTGCCAGTGCTGTACTCCTTCCGCCGCTGCCCCTATGCAATGCGGGCGCGTCTGGCGCTGGCCTATGCCGGCATCGCCTGCCAGCTGCGCGAGGTCGTCCTCAAGGACAAGCCCCAGGCGCTGCTGGATGCATCGCCCAAGGGCACTGTGCCTGTCCTGGTGCTGGCCGATGGCACCGTGCTGGAAGAGAGCCTGGAGATCATGCTCTGGGCGCTGCGCCAGAATGACCCCGACCAGTGGCTGAGCCCCACAGCCGGCAGCCTCGACGAGATGCTGGCGCTGATCGCCCGCCATGACAGCGAATTCAAACCTGCACTGGACCGCTGCAAATACCCCAGCCGCTATCCGCAAGCAGATGCGGCTGCCGCAGCGGCCACGGCCAACGAGTTCCTGGGCGCATTGAACCAGCAGCTGGCTGCCACCGGCTACCTGTTTGGCCGTGACCCGAGCCTGGCCGACATGGCCATCCGCCCCTTTGTGCGCCAGTTTGCCGGCATTGACGAAGCCGCATGGCAGAATCACCCCTGGCCCCACCTGCAAGCCTGGTTGCTGCGTCTGACCGACTCGGCACTGTTTGAGCAGGTGATGGAAAAATACCCTGCCTGGCACCCGGACGAAGCGGGCGTGCTGTTCCGCTGAGCGGGCGCCGCACGCTCCCGGCACGCGAGTGACAGGCACTGCCAAGCGGATGCGCATTGCTACGCCCGCTGCAGCGCCTGCCCGGCATTGACCGCTTGCGCCCACTACCGTGCCATGATCCAGTCCATCCAGATCCTGCGTTTTGCTGCCGCCTTGTGGGTGGCGCTTTACCATGCGCAGTCGTTCAGCTTTTTTCCGCATCTGCCCAAGTGGTTGCGCGCCATTGCCGAGGGCGGCTTTGTCGGTGTCGACATCTTCTTCGTGATCAGCGGCGTCATCATGGCGCTGGCCACCACCCATACTCCCAGCGGCCTGCGCCACTCGATCCAGTTTGTTGCCACCCGCTTTTCCCGCATCTACACCGGTTGGTGGCCCGCTATGCTGCTGTACGTCCTCGGCTTGCAGGCGCTGGGCGCCATGCCGCCGGATGTGAACCTGCGCTCGTCGGCGCTGCTCTACCCGGCCAATTTCAGCCTCCACATCAATGCGGTGATCTGGACCCTGGTGTATGAGCTGTATTTCTACCTGCTCATCGGCGCCAGCCTGCTGCTGCCCAAGCCTTGGCGCGACCGCACACTCGCGGCCTGGGGCCTGGTGATCGTCGCGCTGGTGCTGTACTACGCCGCTAGCGGCCGCTACCGCCCGGACATGTTCTCGCAAGCGACGCAGCTGGTCTGGTTCTATGCAGCGCCGCTGGTGCTGGAGTTCTTTGCCGGCTACTTCGTGTACCGCTGGCTGCAACGCCACCCGCAGCAGCGCTGGTATGCCTGGCTGCTGGCCAGCGCTCTGCTCTGCGCGGTTGCCGTCTTCTACAGCGTCACCGCCACGCTGTATGCGCCCGGTATTGTCGGCTTCTACCACTGGCCGGAACGCGCACTGCTGGTAGGTGCCGCAACCACGGCACTGGTGGCAGCTGCGCTGTTGCTGCCTCCCACGCAGCATCGGGCATGGCAGCTGCTCGCCAAGTTGGGCGATTACTCCTTTGCGATCTATTTGCTGCATCTGCTGGTGTTCCAGCTCGCGCAGCGTTTCACCACCTCGATGGCGCTGGAAATACCGCACCGCTCCCTGAGCCTGTTGCTGGTGCTCGCGGCGCTCGTCGCGCTGTCGGCGCTGTACTACCACGCCATCGAACACCCCATCTACCAAGCCTGCCGCCGCGCCATTGCGCGCTGGGGGGCTCCCAAGCCATGACCCAAGCCCGTATTCACCTCATCTATGCCCGCGCCCGCAATGGCGTGATCGGCCGCGACAACCAGCTGCCTTGGCACCTGCCCGAGGACATGGCCTTTTTCAAGCAAAAGACGGCGGGCGGCACCGTCGTCATGGGCCGCAAGACCTGGGATTCGCTGCCGCCGCGCTTTCGCCCGCTGCCGGGCCGCGACAACGTGGTCGTCACCCGCCAAAGCGGCTGGCAGCCCAGCCCCGCCAGTGAAAAGGTCCATGTCGCAGCCGATCTGCCGCAGGCACTGGCCACCGCCCAGGCGCTGGGCCAGCCGGTCTGGGTGATCGGCGGCGCGCAGATCTATGCCCAGTCGCTGGCCCTGGCAGACGAGGTCTGGGTCACCGAGATCGACCAGGACTATGACGGCGACGCCCATGCGCCGGTGCTGGATGCGCAGTGGCAGGAAGTCTCGCGCGACGCCCAGACCAGCGGCAACGGACTGCCCTTTGCCTTTGTCTGCTACCAGCGTCGGAAAGCCTGAACGTCCCTAGTAGGACAGCCAGCGTATCCGATGGCACCATGCTGGTGCAGCGCAGCAAACTGATGCAAAATGGATTTTTAATCCATAGCAATCTGCGGCTCGCCGGAACAAGCACCTGGAGCCGCAATAAGACGGAATACTGTGACGATGAGCCTGGTACAAGCTTTGCCCGCCGGCCCGTTGGATGTCATCGGCGATGTGCACGGCGAGCGCCAGGCACTGGAGGCGCTGGTTCGGCATCTGGGCTACGACGACGATGGCGGCCACCCCGCAGGCCGTAAGCTGGTCTTTGTCGGCGATTTCTGTGACCGGGGCCCCGACAGCCCCGGCGTGCTGGCTCTGGTGCGCCGCTGGGTAGAAGCCGGCAACGCCTATGCAGTGCTTGGCAACCACGAGATCAACCTGCTGCGCGAAGATGCCAAGGACGGATCGGGCTGGTACTTTGACGAGCGCATCGAGGCCGACAACCCCAAATATGCGCCCTATGCGCGCGCCGACCAGGCGTTTGACGAGGAAATGCTGCCGTTTCTGCGACAGCTCCCACTGGCACTGGAGCGCGCCGACCTGCGCATCGTCCATGCGGCCTGGATCGACGACAAGATCAACCAGGCCCGCGCGCTGCGGCCCGGGCATGTCGCCCAGGACTATGACCGCCTGGAGCAGGAAGCCTATCTGCATGCCAAGACCCTGGGCATTCCCGCCCGCCTGAAGGCCGAAAACCAGGCCTGGCCCTACCACTTGGAAGACGGCGCCCATTGCCCGCCCTTCATGCCCGCGCATGCCGACAGCGAGCTGAACAAATCCCAGTACAACCCGCTGAAGGTGCTGAGCTGCGGTGTGGAGCGCCGCGGCACCGAGCCCTTCTATGCCGGCGGCAAATGGCGCTTTGTCGAGCGTGTGGCCTGGTGGGATGCCTATGCGGACAGCACGCCCGTCATCGTGGGCCACTACTGGCGCCGCATCCATGAACTCGACCGCTCGGTGCTGGGCAAGGGCGATCAGGATTTGTTCGCCGATATCAACCCGCATGCCTGGCACGGCCTGCGCGGCAATGTATTTTGCGTGGACTTTTCCGTGGGCGCCCGCTGGACCGCCCGGCTCGCCGGCCAGCCGCCCGAGAAAGACTTCAAGCTTGCAGCGCTGCGCTGGCCCGAGCGGGTGCTGGTGCTCGACGACGGCAGTGCACAGCCTACCACTGGCTTTATGCAGGCGGCCGTGCCAGCGCTGGCGTAACGCCCGGGTCAGCCTCTCATGCATGAAAAAGCGGCCAGTGCCGCTTCGTCGTTGATGGGCTTAACGCCCACGCAGGATGTTTGTGCCTTACAGGCCCAGGGCTGCAATGCCCGCCTTGGCGATCTGTGCATCTTCCGGTGCCTTGACGCCGCTGACGCCTACGGCGCCCACACATTCGCCGTCCTTCATGATCGGCACGCCGCCTTCGAGCATGCCATCGATCAGCGGGGCGCTCAGGAAAGCGGTGCGGCCACCATTGATCATGTCTTCGAAGCCTTTGCTCTCGCGGCGACCCAGCGCCGAGGTGCGGGCCTTGGCCACGCAGATGTGGGCCGACACGGGGGCTGCGCCATCGCGGCGGATCATGCCCAGCAGGTTGCCGCCATCATCCACCACTGCAATGCTCACGATCCATTGGTTCTTGACCGCTTCGGCCTCGGCCGCATTCAACACCGCCTTGACATCGGCCAACTCCAGCACTGCTTTGGTTTTCATGGTGACTCCTTGGAAAAATTCGGGATACGCGGTTGTTCAGCCTGCCAGCTTAACGGCATTCCAGCACGCTAATCAATCACATGCATCACAGCATTTGTGCCTAAAACGGGGGTAATCCTCCGTCAGTCTCAGACTGCTGCTGCGCCTTCTGCCACAGCTTCTGCTTCGGCTTCGGTCGCATCTACCTCGGTCTTCACCGAAGGTGCATGGCCATCCCATTCGAACACGGCCATGCTCTCGACGTGGGCGGTGTGCGGGAACATGTTGACCACGCCAGCGGCCACACAGCGGTAGCCGGCCTGGTGCACCAGCAGGCCGGCATCGCGTGCCAAGGTCGCGGGGTTGCAGCTGACATAGACGATGCGCTTGGGCGGTGTCCAGTCCTTGGCGCTGTCAGGCAGCGGCGCGGTATCAGGCACCTGGTGGCGGGCCTTGTGGATGTCGGCCAGCGCCTTGGACAGCGCAAAAGCGCCTTCACGCGGAGGATCGACCAGCCATTTGTCGGCCTGGCCATCGGCGATCAGCATCTCGGGCGTCATCTCGAACAGGTTGCGCGCCACAAAGCGCGTAGGCGCCAATGCATTACCTTCGGGGCGCGTGGCATTGTTGGCGGCATAGTTCTCGTGCGAGCGCTGCACCAGGGTCTCCGAACCCTCGATGCCCAGCACCTCACCGGCCATCGTGCCGATGGGCAGCGTGAAGTTGCCCAGGCCGCAGAACCAGTCGATCACGCGCTCGGTCTTCTTCGCATCCAGCAAGCGCAGCGAGCGCGTCACCAGCACCTGGTTGATGTGCGGGTTGACCTGGGTGAAGTCGGTGGGCTTGAACGGCATCGTGATGCCGAAATCGGGCAGCGCATAGGACAGCTGCTCACCGATGCCGTCCATCAGGTGCACGGTGTCCGGCCCCTTGGGCTGCAGCCACCATTGCACGTTATGGGCTGCGGCGAAATCGCGCAGGCGCTGCATATCGGCGTCGCTCAGCGGCTCCAGATGGCGCAGCACCAGGGCGGTGACCTGGTCGCCACAGGCCACTTCGATCTGCGGGCAGGTCTCGCGGGCATCTAGGCTGCCGATCAGCGCGCGCATCGGCATCAGCAAGGCATCGACATGGGGCGGCAAGATCTTGCAGGTTTCCATGTCGGCGATGTAGCGGCTCTTGCGCTCATGGAAGCCCACCAGCACCTTGCCCTTCTTGGCCACATAGCGCACCGACAGGCGCGAGCGGAAGCGGTAACCCCAGCTGGGGCCTTCGATGGGGCGCATCACCGTCTCGGCCACCACCTTGCCCAGGTGCCAGAGGTTGTCTTCCAGCACGCGCTGCTTGGTCGCAATCTGGGCGCCCACATGCAGATGCTGCATCTTGCAGCCGCCGCAAGCACCGGCATGCAAACCAAAGTTGGGGCAACCGGGCCGCACACGCTGCGAGGACTCGCGGTGGATCTGTAGCAGGTCAGCCTGCTCCCAGTTGTTTTTCTTGCGCCGGGTCTTGGCGCTCACCCATTCGGTAGGCAGCGCGCCATCGACAAAGACGACCTTGCCATCGGCACGGCGCGCCACGCCCTGGGCGTCCATGTCCATGGACACGATCTTCAGGGCATCTGCGGGGAACTGGGCCGCTTCGGCGGCGTCGGGGGATTCGGGGATATTCTGTGGGGTCTGCGCTTCGCTCATCCCGGTATTTTCGCAGGCTGGGCAATGGCCTGCGGCCAACCTCTGGCAATTTGGCGTGCGGGAGCGCAAAAAATCACGGCGGCGCCCAGATCAGCTTTGCCAATGCCGGGTCTTGCTGTGCTGCCGCCTCGTCGTAGCTGTCCCGATGGCGCATCACCTCATCCATGTGCCGCTCGGCCCACAGGCGCAGCGCATCCAGCGTTGCAGCCAGCGACTGGCCCAGCGGAGTCAGGCTGTATTCCACTTTGGGCGGAGAACAGGCAAAGACTTCGCGCCGCACGATGCCATCGCGCTCCAACGCCCGCAGCGTTTGCGTCAGCATCTTTTGAGACAAGCCCTCAATGCCCTTGCGCAACTGCCCAAACCGCCACGGCCCTGCGCGCAGCAGGCCCAGCACCAGCACGGTCCATTTGTCGGCTACGCAATCCAGTACCTGCCTGGTGGGGCAGGTGGCGAGATAAGGGTTCCACGCAGGGCGGCCGGGGTCGATGGTCACTTTTTGGTTCCTATGTCACTTTTCAGTGTCTTATTGCAACTATTGATCGCTACCTTTAATCTCATCGTTTTTCATGCGCCTGCCCACGGCAGCTTGGCTTATTCAACAAGGAGAGAAGATGAACACAGCACAGAACATGGATGTCGTACGCCGCTACTTAGAGGCAGTCGCAAAAGGCGATCTCGAGGGCGTTGGCGCCGCTTTCAGTAACGACATTGAATGGCACCAGCCCGGCAAGGGCACGCTATCTGGATTGCACCGTGGCAAGGCTGCCGTCTTCGCGCTGCTGGGCCAATTCATGCAGCGCAGCCAAGGAAGCTTTCGCATCGACAAGGTCGGCCCGCTGATGGCACAGGGCGATCTGGTCAGCACCTCCTTGCACTTCTGCGCTGAAAAGCCAGGTGCAGCCATCGCCATGTCAGGCATCGATGTGCTGCGCATCGAGAACGGACTGATCCGGGAAGTATGGCTATTCTCTGAGGACCAGGATGCCGAGGATGCGTTCTGGAGCTAATGCGAGTTGAGCCAGGCCGCAGGGGGAGTATGCTCTCTTGCCCTGTTAGCTACTCCTGAATGCCACTATCAGGCAGCTCTCCTGCAATATCTTTGAGATCGTAAAAACCAAAGGGCAGCGCAATGGCTGCCCTTTTCCGCGTCTAAAGCATGTTCACCGTGCCGTGATCAGACTGCCCAGGCTCAGCTGGTCGGTCACCATGTTGGCGCTGGTGGACGTCAGCTTCTTGGCGCCGGGCAATGCATGCACCTCGGTCACGCAGACAGCGCTATCGGGCGTAAACACCACGCGGCTGCCGTTAGGCAGCTCGCCAGCAGTCTGGTGCAATGGCTTGGACATATCGACCGGTGGCTCCGCACTGCGGTAGATCACCTCGTTCTTGCCGTCATAGACTGTGTAGCAGGCGGCCTGCGCCCAGGCAGAGGCCGTGAGCGCCATCATGGCAAGCGTAGTGGATTTGAAACTGTAAGTGGAACCAGGCATGGTGGTGCTCCCGCAATATTTTTTATCGATCTTGCGAAGTTACCAAATTTCTCCAACCGGCGCATCCCCATTTCCAGGAGAAAGGTCAAGAAAAATCAACCAAAAACAAAAACTTACATAAAACGAGTGCTCGACCCTGTTTTATTCAAATTTGATATTGATAATTATTCTCATTCAATGCTAAGATTCGCCCATCGCCGCTGTCTGGGCCTTGGTGCATGCAAACATGCCCGCTGCCCTTCGCAGCGGTGATTGTTTCATCGTGGGGCGACTCTTGGGGCCCGTTCCGCCCCAGGGTCGTTTTGGCCAGCCAACGATCTTTTCGCACAGCCACGCATTTTTTCGATGAAACCCCCACGCAGCCGATGCGCACTTGCGCTACCGCTGCGATGGTCTTTGCTGAACGACAGCCCTGCCCTTCTGCACGGGCTCGCTTCGTCTACAACTCCGCCATCTCTGCCAACTGCGGCTACAGCTCGCCTTGTCGCAAGCCGCTCGACCGCCTCACCTGGCGCTCCGTCGCCTCTTCCAACACCGAGAAATTGCTGCTGCCGCCTGCCACGACGGTCAGCCAGCGCTTGGCCCGGGTCATGCCGGTGTAGACCAGCTCGCGGGTCATGATCGGCGACAGGCTGGGCGGCAACACAACAGCCGCATGGCTGAACTCCGAGCCCTGCGATTTATGGATGGTCATCGCATAGACGGTCTCCACCGACTGCAAGCGGCTGGGCAGCACCCAGCGCAGGCCTTCGCTGGTCGCAAACACCACGCGCAGGGCGCCCTGGGCCATGCCGGCCCCACCAACCTCGGGCACCTGGCTCTCTGGCATCTGCACGGTGATGCCGATATCGCCATTCATCAGCTTGAGGCTGTAGTCATTGCGGGTTACCAGCACCGGGCGGCCGGCATACCAGCCGCTGCTTTGTGCAATCAGCTCGCGGTGGGCCAGCAGCTGGGCAATACGCTCATTGAGCCCTTCCACGCCCCAGGGCCCGCTGCGCAGCGCGCAGAGCACCTGGAACTCGCCATGCGCCTTCAGCAAACCTAGCGCCCATTGGTTCAAGGCCTCGGGGCTAGGGTTGGCCGGCATCTCGCGCAACACCTGCAGGTAATGGCCATAGCCCACCGGTCCCGCTTCACGCTTGGCCGCGCTGTCCACAAAGCGCTTGCCGCCGCCATCCAGCACCAGCTGGGCCAGCGACGAATGCGTCAGATCCGGCACCGCATAGGCGGCCAGATCGGGGTAGCCCGCCTTCAGCAGCGGCTTGATCGCCTTACGCCGGCCAGCATTGACGACCCCGGCCAGCTGGCCAATGCCGCTGTCGGCATGGAAGCGGTGGCTGACCCGCAGCATCACCACCGCCTGGTCCAGCGGCTTGCCTGCGATATCTTGCAGCTCGGCAGGCACCTGCTGGCCCGTCACCTGCTGCAGCCACTGCGCCGTTTCATGCCAGTACAGGCCGCGTTCAGACTGTGCGCACAGCTCTCCCAGCACGGCGCCGGCCTCCACCGATGCGAGCTGGTCCTTGTCGCCCAGCAGCACCAGCCTGGCCTGTGGCGGCAGGGCCGACAGCAAGGCGGCCATCATCTCCAGATCGACCATCGAGGCCTCATCGACGACCAGCACATCCAGCGCCAGCGGGTGCTGGGCATCGTGGCGGAAGTGCCGGCTGTCAGGCCGGCTGCCCAGCAGGCGGTGCAGGGTTTGGGCGTCGGACGGGATCAGCGGTTTCAGGCTGCGCGCCTCGCTACTGCCAGGCACTGGCGGCACTGCCGGCATCTGCGCATCATCCAGGCGTTGCAATGCCTGCACGATGGATTCAGACAAACGCGCTGCCGCCTTGCCGGTGGGCGCAGCCAGGCAGATGCGCAGTGGCCGGCCGTCCTGCTGCAAGGCCATGCTTTGCAGCAGCGCCAGCAATTTGACGACGGTGGTGGTCTTGCCGGTGCCTGGGCCACCGGTGATGATCGAAAAAGCGCTGGATGCCGCCAGCGCACAGGCCATCTTTTGCCAGTCGGGCGAATCGGGAACCTGGTCACCCGCCGACGCAAACAGCTGGTCCAGTGCCTGGCGCAGCATCGCATCTTGCGCGGCGCTGCGGCCCTGGCGCAGATGCTGGCTGGCGGTGATACGCTGGCCAATGGCCTGCGCCACATCCTGCTCGTACTGCCAGTAGCGGCGCAGATAGAGGCGATCACCCTGCAGCACCAGCGGTGTGCCGCCTTGGCTGGGCTTGCCGGGCGCCGCTACCAGCGCACTGGCCTGCAGGGCCGATTGCCACTGCAGCAGGTTGACCTGGGCCAGCAGCTCGCTGGGCAGTGGCAGGGGCGTGGGCTCGGTGGCACCGCTGCCCTGCGCGACGGTATCGGGCGGCAGCGACAGCGCAAAACGGCTGTTGTCCAAGGTAGCCTGCAGATCCAGGCAGACATGGCCTCGGCCCAGTTGGTGGCTGGCCAGCGCGGCGGCCAACAGCACCAGCGGCGATGCGGCGGGATCGAGCTCGTGCAGAAACAGCACCAGCGCCTGGTCCAGGCTGCGCAGCCAGCCATGGGCGGTCCAGCGCTCTACCGTGTGCAGCAGGCTGGCGGTGGCGCCGTCGGGCACGCTCAGCGTGCGGGCTGTCGATCGCTGCGTGGGCAGGCCATCCTGGGGCATGCCGTCCTGGGGTTCTGTCATCATTGCATTCATCATCATTGCGCAAACAGCGCATCGAGCGCATCCATCAGCGCGCGCGGGGGTTTGTCATGGTAGAGGCCCTGGTGCTCGGCCGCCACGCCCCGCAAAAACCAATACTGCACACCGCCCACATCGCGCTCGTAGTCATAATCGGGCAGGCGCTGCTGCAGCAAGCGGTGCAGCGCATAGGTGTAGAGCACATACTGCAGGTCATAGCGGTGCTGCAGCACGGCAGCGGCCATGGCCTCTGGCGTGTAGGCCGCACTGTCCGCGCCCAGCCAGTTGGATTTGTAGTCCATCACGTAGTAGCGGCCGCCATGCTCGAACACCAAATCCATATAGCCCTTGAGCATGCCGTGCAGCTGGTTGGCCAGCAGCGCGGGCCGGGGTTGGCCGGGCAGCACATGCTGCTGCACCAGCGCATCGAGCTGGCCGGTCGAGGCCCGGTTGATCGACAGCCAGAACTCCATCTCGACCTGGTAGTCGCCCAGCGTCTGCAGTGCAGCAGCTGCCTCGGTTGGGGTATCGCTAGGCGCGCCCTGCAAGATCAGCGGCGTCTGCAGCCATTGCCGCACAAAGCCTTGCAGCGGCTCGGCCCAATCGGCCCAACCACGCACCTGGCAACGGTAGGCGATGATGCCATCCAATGCCGCAGGCTTGCTGAGCACTGTGGCAAAACCCTCTTGCGCGCACCATTCCAGCAGGCCGTGCAGAAAGTTGCCGGCATCCGGCCCTTTGGGGAAGGCATGCAGGCTGCCGGGCTCCGGCTGGCCGGCTGCGGCCACATCAGGCGCCGCCTCTTGCGGCTCCAGGTACTGGTCCTGCTGCGCGGTTTCGGGCTCGGCAGCTGTCAGTGCGTCGTCGATCCACAAGCTTGGCGAAGGGGCGGCATAGCCCAGCCGCTCGGTCAGCGCCGAGAAGCTGGCGATCCACCAGTGCTCATCGGCCTGCCGGCGTGGCTGGCGCGCCGGGTAGACGGCGGGCGGCCGCTCGGGCTGGTAGCGCTGCGGGCTGACCTCGGGCACCGGTTCCACCGCCATCTGCGGGCATTGGCTGGCAAAGTCCTGCAAGTAGGCGTGCAAGCCCAGATCGGGCAGCTTTTGCCCGCCGGCCAGCAGGTAGCCGACGGCGCTTTTCTCCAGGCTGCCCGCGCGGCTCATGCCCTTGGCCAGCGGCGCCACACCCAGCCACAGCGCGTACTGCGCCCGTGTCAGCGCCACATAGAGCAGGCGCATGTCTTCGCTCAGGCGCTCATCGTTGTGGGCGCTGACGGCGTCCTGGTGCTTGTTGTTCAGCTCCACCACCAGGCCGCCCGATGCGGCATCGTGGTACTGCGCATAGCCCCGGCTCTTGCCGTCAAAATCGCGCCAGCTGCTGATGAAGGGCAGCAGCACCAGCGGATATTCCAGGCCCTTGGACTTGTGGATGGTGACCACCTTGATCAGGTCGGCATCGCTTTCCAGCCGCAGGATTTCTTCCTCGCCCTCGGGGCTGTCCATCTGCTCGGCCAGACGACGGATCAGCGCCTGCGCGCCCTCCACCTCGGTCGATGCGCGCTGCAGCCATTCGGCCAGGTGCAGCACATTGGTCAGGCGCCGCTCGCCGCCCGGCTGGGCCAGCCAGCGCGCGGGCAGGTCAAAGTCCAGCAGCCACTGGCGCAGCATGGGCAGCACGCCCTTTTTCTGCCACAGCTGCTGCAGCACGCGGCTGCGCAGCGCCAGCTGCTCCCAATGCTGCTCATCGTGGTTGAGCCGTTCCAGGTCCTGCCAGGACCAGTCCATCGATGCGGTGGCCAGCGCCGCACGCAGCAGACCGTCATGGCCCGGCGCATTGACGGCGCGCAGCCAGCGCAGCATGTCGGCGGCCTCGGCGGCCTGGAACACCGAATCGCGGTCTGACAGGTAGACGCTGGCCAGGCCCCGCTCCTTGAGCGCATTGCGCACCAGCTCGGCCTCGGCCCGGCCCCGCACCAGGATGGCGATATCGGCCGGGCGCAGCGGCCGGCCCAAGGCATCGGGCGCTGGGCCAAAACCGGCCTGCCCGGCCCGGGCCGCATTGAGCCAGGCGGTGATCTGGCTGGCTGCCGACTGCGCCATGCGCTGGCGGTAGGCCGATTCGGCCACGCCGGTGCGCGCGCTCTTGCCCGATGCCGCCACATCGCCCTGCTCGTCGGCGCCATCGGCCTGCGCTTGCGTGCCGGCCTCCATGGTCCACAAGGTCATCGCCGGCGTGGCCTCGCCCTGCAAAAAGAGTGCGTCGCGGCGGCCGTTGGCATCGACGGCCACAAAGGGCACGGGATTGTGCTGCGCATCCTGGCGGAAGCGGAAGGCCGCGCGGGGATGGCCTTCGGCATGCACAAAGCAGTGGTTGATGGCCTGCACCACCGCCTGCGTGGAACGGTAGTTGGTGCCCAGCGAGTAATGGCGCCCTTGGGTGGCAGCACGGGCACGCAGATAGGTGTAGATATCGGCACCGCGAAACGCATAAATGGCCTGCTTGGGGTCACCAATCATGAACAGGCCCTGCGCCGGCTCGTTGCATTCAATGCGGTAGATGCGTTCAAAAATGCGGTACTGCAGCGGATCGGTGTCCTGGAACTCGTCGATCATCGCCACCGGAAACTGGCTGCGGATGCGCTGCGCCAGCGCTTCACCGCCAGGCGCATGCAAGGCGGCATCCAGGCGCTGCAGCAGGTCGTCAAAGCCCAGTTCAGCGCGGCGCTGCTTTTCTGCCTCCAGCGCGCGCTGCACATGGGCAATCGCATGGCGCAGCAGCAGGGGTTTGAGTGGCGTGGCCGACTCTGCGTCTTGCGCTACGGCCTCCAGCCAGGCATCGATGGCGGCAAAGGCCGCATGCTCGGGCACGGTCACGCCCTTTTTGGCCTTGATGCCCGATTGGCTGAAGGCCCGTATCTTGGCAGGTGCGGGCTCGCCACTGCTCCAGTCCGCCATCGCGGCCAACCAGGCCTCGAACACGCCCGGTTCGTCCTTTTTGGGATAGGTCGTGCCGTTGAGGCCCGGCACCAGCGCGATGAGCAATTGCTCCAGCTCGGCCCGGTGCTGCTGCCACAGCTGGCGCGCGGCGTTTTCCAGCGCGCCATGGCGTGCGGCGGTTTCACTGGCCTGGGCCAGCAAGGCCGCGAGATCGACCTGGTCGGCAGGCGCCAGTGCCTCACCCTCATAGCGCCAGTCGGCATCCTGGCGGCTGAGCATGGGCTGGATGGCCTCCTGCAGGGCCTGCGGCGTGGCAACCACCTGCAGCAGGCTGCGCAGCGAGGTGGCGGGCAGGTCATAAAACTGGCGGCGCCAGTAGTCCTGCACCACCTGGGTCAGCAGCTCGCTCTGGTCGGTGATGAGGCTTTGCTGGAACAGGCTGCCGCTGTCAAACGCATGCTCGCGCAGCATGCGGTAGCACCAGCTGTGGATGGTGGATACCGCCGCCTCGTCCATCCAGTTGGCGGCCTCGTGCAGCAAGCGGGCGCAGGCGGGCCAGCGGCTGGCGGGGTAATCGGCGCGCAGTGCCAGCAGCAAGGGGTCTGCTGCCGCTTCGCTACCGGCCTCTTCCGGGCTTTGCGCAAACAGCTGGGCGGCTTCGGACAGGCGGTGGCGAATGCGGTCGCGCAGCTCTTGGGTGGCGGCATCGGTAAAGGTCACCACCAGGATATCGGGCGGCGCCAGCGGCCGGCCAAAGGCCTGCTCGCCGCCATGCTGCAGCACCAGCCGCAGGTAGAGCGCGGCGATCGTATAGGTTTTGCCGGTGCCAGCACTGGCCTCGATCAAGCGGCTGCCCCAGAGCGGAAAACGCAGCGGCTCCAGTGGCAAGGTGGTATCGCTTGGCATCGCGCTCATCGCGCCCCCTCCCCATCGCCCGCATCACCCTCCGCAAAGCGCGCCAGCGCCTGCGGATGCTGGCCGTTGACCAATTGCACATGGGCGAGCATGTCGCCGTACAGCTGCTGGGCTACATCCAACAAACCGGCGGCCAGCAGCGCGTCAAAATCCGGAAACACCCGGGCCAGCTCGGCCGAGCGCTGCAGCTCTCCGGTACCCCGGTAGCTGTCGTCATACAGCGTGGCCAGCTGGCCGGCCGATGCCGTGGGCGACAGGCTGGCGATGGAGGTACGAACCGCTGCCGGCAAGGGCGCGCGCATGCCTTGCTGCCACAGCGCCAGCAACTGGCGCCAGGCCGCTTGCGCAGCACCCGCAGGCAGCGCGGGAAACACCGCAATGCCCGATTCGGTACAGACCACCGTCGTCAGCGCCTGGCCCGCGTTGTGCCAGGCCAGGTGCTCGACCCAGGCCCGCACCAGGCGGTCATAGCGCAGCTGCTCGCCGGCATGCAAGCGGCCGGCGGACAGGCTGATCTTGGCGGCATGGTGCTGGCCGGCATCGGCCCAGCGCAGACCGCGCAGCCAGTCGGCCACGGCCGGGCCCTGCGCGCCATCGCTGTAGCGCAGCTCCAGCGCATCGCTGCCAGCCTGCGGCCAGTAACGCAGCGCCGCCGCATAGACCTGCAACGCACGCTGGGCGGCATCGCAAGCGGGCTCCAGTGCGCAATCGGCAAAGGCACGCAGCGGCAAGCGCCCTTCCAGCCGCAGCCGCTGGGCGGCAGCATCCAGCTGCGCACGCAGGCGGGGCGCATCGGCCGCGGCCTGGGGGTTGTCGCGCACCCAAGGCTCCAAGGCGTTCAGCAAGCTGGCCTGCAAGGCCCAGGCCTGCAGGCCATCGGGCGCAAACATCTCCTCGTCCTGACCGGTCAGGTCCTCGTCCTCAAAATACACGCGCAGGCGCTGGCGGAAGAAGGCAGTCACCGGCTTTAGCGCAAAGTCCTGCAGTTGGCGCAGGTTCAGCGCGGCCTCCAGCCCCATCTCGGGCAAGGCCTCCAGCGCGTCTTCGCCCGCCTCGCTCTGCAAGCCATCGCCATGCACGCCATGCCATTCCTGCGCATAGGTGTAGAGGCCATCGCTGCTGGCCTGCGACGACGGCTGCGCGAAGTAACGCGGGCTAAAGGGCTGCAGCGGGTGCTCCTGCGTCAGCGCGCGCAACAGCGCCTCGCCAGCGGCGGGGCCCGCCAGGTCAGCGGGTGCAGCGGCCAACTGCCAGCCCTGGGCCAGATGGTCGCGCAGCTGGCCGATCAGCACCGAAGGCGGCCTGGCCGTGCTGTCGCGGATGCTGCGCCCCACCCAGCTGATGTAGAGCTGCTCGCGCGCCGACAATACAGCCTCCAGCAGCAGGTAGCGGTCGTCATCGCGGCGCGAGCGGTCGCCGGGCCGGTACTGTTGGCGCATCAGGTCAAAATCCAGCACCGACACCGGGCGCGGGTAGGCGCCGTCATTCATGCCCAAAAGGCAGACCATGCGAAACGGAATTGCGCGCATGGGCATCAGGCTGCAAAAGCTCACTGCCCCCGCCATAAAGCGCTGGTTCAGGCTGCTGGCATCCATGCCGGCCAGCCAGGCCTCACGCGCGACCGACAGCGGCAAGGCCTCGTCAAAGGCTGCCGCCTGGCACTGGCCCAGCCAGCGCTCCAAGCCTTGGATCAGCTGCATCTGCAGCAGCTTTTCATGTTCTTGCTGGGGGTCGAACAGCAGTGCCAGCACCTCGCGGGCGCACTCTACCCAGCGACTGGGTGGCAGGTCCTGGGCCAGCAGATCGCAGGCTTGCTCCAACGCGCGCAGCAAGGCAGCCAGGCCGCCCAGCGCGGCCGCATCCAGGCCACCAATTTCGTCATAGGGCTGGATGTCGCCGAGCGCCTCGCCACGGCCCACTGCAAAGCCGAGCATCATGCGGCGCAGGCCAAAGCGCCAGCTGTTGGTCTCCCCCGCTTGCGCAAGGCCAATGCGGCTGCGCTGCGCAGCGTCCAGGCCCCAGCGCACACCGGCTCCCTCGATCCAGCGGTGCAGCAGTGCCAGGTCGTCCGGGTCAATGCCAAAGCGCTGGCGCAGCGCATCAACGGCCAGCAGATCGAGCACCTCGCTCACGGCAAAGCGGCTTTCGGGCATGGCCAGCACATGCTCCAGTGCCACGAGCATGGGCTCGCGCCCGCGCTGGCTCTGGTCGGCCAGCGAATACGGGATAAAGCGCGCATCGCTGCGCGCGATGCGGCCAAACACCGCATCGATGTGCGGTGCATAGACCTGGATATCGGGCACCATGACGATGATGTCGCGCGGCCGCAGGCTGGGGTCGGCGCCCAGTCGGGCGAGTAGCTGGTCATGCAGCACCTCCACCTCGCGCTGCGGGCTGTGCGCGGTCTGGAAGCGGATGGAGCCATCCTGCGCCGGGTCCACCGCCGGCCACAGCGCGCGGCTTTCGGCCAGCGGCCGCAGGTCCAGGATGTCGTCCTGCAACTGGGCCAGCATGTGGCTGGGCTCGGCCTCGCCAAACAGGTCAATGCGCCCGCCATTGACCGGGCTCAGCAGCGCGGCGTACTGGTCAGGCTGGTCGAATTCGTCAATCAGGTGGATGTAGTCGCGCCCCTGCTTGCCCCAGGCGGCCAGCAGCGGGTGGGCATGCTGGTGCAGGTCGTCGTCATGGATGAGCCCCTGCATGCTGCCCTTGCGCTGTTGGCGCCGGTACTGGTGGCGCAGCAAATCCTTGTCGGCGACGATGTCCGACCAGTGGTGGCGGCAAGGGTTGTGCACGCACAGCAGCACCTGGCAGCTGCGCGACATGGCGGCCAACGCCTGCAAGGTCTGTGCCGGCATCGACGAGATGCCGAACACCACCACGCGGCGCGGCAGGCCGGGGCTGCTGGCTTGCGGCGCTTGCCAGAACTGCACAAAACGCTGGTGCACGGCGGCGCGGCTGGTCTCCATGCCGGCGGCGCCCACATCGTCCAGCAGCGCCCGCCACAGCTGTGCCTGCCAGCGCTGTTCTTCGTCCAGCGGCTGCACATCGCCGCGCGCACTGCGCAGTTGGTCGCGGCCCTCGGCCCAGTCGCGCAGCCAGTCGGCGCGGTAGACCTGGTACTGGTCAAACAAATCGGCAATGCGCTCGGCCAGTTGGTAGCGCCGGCGCTGGTCATGGTCCTCCGCCAAAAAGCGTTGCAATGCGGCAAAGGCAGGTTGGGCCAGCAAGTCAGGCAAGAGCCGCATCAGCCGCCAGGTCAGCGGTTGCTTGTCCAATGGCGATACCTCGGGCACCTCGTGCTTGCCCAGTACCGCCCGGTAGGCTTGCCACAGAAACTGCGCAGGCAGCTGCACATCGACCGCCGCGGTAATGCCGCAGCCGCCCTCTGCCACCGGCTGCGCCATCGACAGCTTGAGCCACTGCGCAATGCCATTGCTTTGCACCAGAATTGTCTCGCTCTCCAGGGGCCTGAGCGGGTAGCGCTGCATCCAGGCCACGACCAGGTCACGCAAAGCCTCCGGATGGTTGCTGTGTATCACCATCAGGCCGGGGGTCATCGCTGGGACGGGGGAGGATTGCATCAGAGGGGAAAGATCGGTCGTGCTGTACCAGCTTGGGACTGTAACGCAGGCCCAGCCCACCGCGATTGCAAAGGTCGGTGAGGCCGATAAAAAAGGCAGCCGAAGCTGCCTGTGCGGAATGGAATGGGGCCAGCCTCAATCCACCGTCGCGCCCGAGGACTTGACCACTGGTGCCCAGGCCGCCACTTCGGACTTGATGAAGGCGCCAAACTGCTCGGGCGTGTTCTTCTCGGCCACGGCGCCCAGCTTTTCATAGGCTTCCTTGACCTGGGGCTTGTCAAAGGCGCGGTTCATCGCGGCATTGAGCTTTGCAACCACTTCAGGCGGCGTGCCGGCCGGGGCAATCAGGCCAAACCAGGACGAAACATCGAAAGGCTTGATGCCGCTCTCTTCCATCGTCGGCAGATCGGGCGCGGTGGGCGAGCGCTTGGTGGTGGTCACCGCCAGCGCCTTGAGCTTGCCGGCCTTCACATGGGGCCAGGCCGAAGGCATGTTGTCGAACATGAACTGCACCTGGCCGGCCATCAGGTCGGTGAGCGCCGGCGAGCTGCCCTTGTAGGGAATGTGCTGGGTCTTGAGGCCCGTGCGCAGCTTGAACAGCTCACCGGCCATGTGGATCGAGGTGCCGCTGCCCGAAGACGCGTACGAAACCTTGTCGGGGTTGGCCTTGGCAAAGGCGATCAGCTCTTGCACATTGTTGGCGGGCACGCTGGGGTTCACAACCAGCACATTGGGCACCTTGGCGCCCAGCGCGACGGGGGCAAAGTCCTTTTCCAGGTCAAAGCGCACCTTGGGGTAGAGGGTCTGGTTGATGGCGCTGGTCACTGCGACAAACAGCAGGGTGTAGCCGTCGTTCTCGGCACGTGCGACCTGCTCGGTGGCGATATTGCTGCCAGCGCCTGGCTTGTTGTCCACGACAAACGACTGGCCCAGCTCGGCGGTCAGCTCCTTGGCCATGATGCGTGCCACCACGTCGGTGGTGCCACCAGCAGAAAAGCCCACCACCACGCGTACGGCGCGCTCCGGGTACTTCTTGGGGTCTGCGGCTTGCGAGGCCAGTGGCAACAGTGCGGCCGCGCCCAGCAGGGTCGCGGCCAGAACGTTGCGGCGCGAGGGCAGGCATGCGGCCGCAATGCGGCTGCGCGAGAATGGGCTCATGGTGTCTCCTTGGCACCTGGACGCTGAGCACATCCAGGCGGTTGGCTTATGGTGGCTGCTGCCTTGTTGTGGCTGCATGCCTTGGAGCGTGTTGCTCCAAAACCCAAGATTGTGCCATGGCCCAGAGGGTCTGAACCTGCTAAGACCCTTGCTCGGCCCGCCTACGGAGCTCAGACCGGACGTACCGCCTGCTCCTGCGCCAGCTTCTCCAGCATGCGCCGCGTGATCGACTGGCTGGCGCCGCCGCTGGCGACAAACAGGAACATGGTCGCGCGCGCATTGGTCCAGCTCAGCTGTTTGGGCACCCAGCCACCGCCCTGGCCCAGAAACTCCAGCCAGACACCGGCTTCCAGCCGCTTGCCACCAATCCAGAGCCCCACGCTGTCGGGCCTGGGGGCATCCAGCATGGAGCCGGTCACGATGATCGCGGGCTCGTCTTCGCCAATCGCATCGACAGCATCGGGCAACTGTGCCCAGGCCGATGGAGACGGCGCAGGCGACAGGCTGATGGGCGCGGCCGAGGCAGACAAGGGCCCGGCGACGGCAGGCACCGCGTGGCGGCCCTCTTCCTGCACCATTTGCAGCTCCACCAGCGCACTGGGCGCCATCTGGGCTACGGCTGTCAGCACCGGTGCAATGCGTTCGGGCATCCAGCCAATGCTCGTCAGCCCCGATTTGAGACGGGTGAGGAGCGAGGGGATCAGCATGTCCGCATCGCTGTGCATGCTGGCACTGGCGTTGGCCCCTGCCAGCGCGAGTACATCGTCCACTGCCTCCTGGTAGGCGCGGTAATGCGAGGAATCCTGGCCCGAACGCTCGGCGGCCTGCAGCAGCACCTTGGGCCAGGCGCCCGTCAAGGCGGCCAGCAAGGCTGGATCCACATCAAAGCTGTGCAGGCTGGTGGCTAGGCGCAGCATCACTTCAGCCTCAATCTGCTCCAGGCTGGTTGGCGCGCTATTGCTTTGGCCTGGCGCGGCCTGGGCCAAGCTCATGTCACTTGGCGTGGCAGACCTTGCATGTTGCACCGGGGCGGGCTTGGGTCTAGGTGCGGGCTGCGGCACATCCTCGCGCTCGGCCTGTAGCTGCGCCAGCTGCCCCCAGTCGGATTCTGGGCTGATGCTGATCAGGCCTGACGCGCCCCACTGGCTCTCCAGCAGCATGCTGCTGGCATAGCCTGAGTCATCGACATCCTGCAAGGCGGACGAAAGCCGGGGCTTGAGCCGCACCCCAAAGCGGCTGAGTGCCTGGGCAAAATCTGTCGCGCTGGGCTGGGCCAGGGCCGACAGCGTTTCGACCGTCTCGGTCACCAGTTGCGGGAACTGCGGGTCGGACAATGCGCGGCCCTCTTCCTTGAGCACGGTGGCCTTGTCGACAATGGTTTGTACCAGCACGCGGGCGGGGTGGTCGGTATCGCTCCAGAACGAGCCGTCATCGGCAGCCATGCGCTCCATCACCGGGATCAAGGTTTTGTAGGCCCTGACGGCGCCCACGGGGCAATGCGCAGGGATATCGAACAATGTCTTGATCCGCTGCACAAAACTGCGGGTGTTGTCCTTGGCAGCGCGGCGCTTGAGTTCGGCCCTGGCCAGCAGCTCGGCATAGCTGTTCATCGCCAAGGTCATGATGCGCTGGTAGCTGGTCTGCAGGTGGTCGGCCATCACGCCCACCATGTCCGGCAGAAACAGCGCGGTCGCTTCGGCAGAAATCTCCACATCGCTCAAGGTGGCCTGCAGGCTGTCGAGATACACGGTGTGGTGCAAAGGGTTGCCGTTGCGCCAGTAGCGGGTAATCTTGCGCAAGGGCCGGTAGACGCGCTCCAGGCCCGTCAGGCTCTGCTCGGTCTGCTGCAGCAGATTGATCTGCATGCGGCCCCATTCGATCTGGGCGCGTAGCGCATTGCGGTCTTCGAGCAGACCATCGGCCTGGCCCTGGCCGCCCATCTGCGCGTGGTAGTCCTCACGTTTGCCCTCGGCAATGGAAAAGACGGCCTGCCGCAAACGCAGCGCATAGGCCAGCGGTAGCTGCGCTTTCTTGCTGGCAAGTTGAGATTGCGCGTACAGCAACAATTGTTGATCTTCAGCGTTGCTGTAAGACGACAACTGCGCACCCAGAGACGCCAAAGCAGCATTGCACATGGCGGCCATCAAAGGCTCGGCCTCATGCAATGCCTGCTCCAGACAGGTGTCAAATACCGATACGGCCCGTTGCTCCACGCTTCACCTCTCCCAGTTGAAACGCCCGGCGCTTGGCGAAAGCGACGGGCGTACGGTGTGGGTTTACTTCAGGGCTTTGTAGCGCATCCGCTTGGGTGCTGCCCCTTCTTCTCCCAACCGCTTCTTCTTATCTGCCTCGTACTCCTGATAGTTTCCATCAAAAAATACCCATTGGCTATCCCCTTCCGCCGCCAGGATGTGGGTCGCGATGCGATCCAGGAACCAGCGGTCGTGGGAAATGACCAATACTGTACCCGCATATTCCAGCAATGCGTCTTCCAGTGCACGCAGGGTTTCCACGTCCAGGTCGTTCGACGGTTCGTCCAGCAGCAGCACGTTGCCGCCCTGGATCAAGGTCTTGGCCAGGTGCAGGCGGCCGCGCTCACCGCCGGACAGGTTGCCGACCTTCTTTTGCTGGTCCTGGCCGTTGAAGTTGAAACGGCCCGCATAGGCACGCGACGCCATCTGGAACTTGCCCACGTTGATGATGTCCAGACCACCGGAGATGTCCTCCCACACGGTCTTGTCGTTGGCCAGCGCATCACGGTGCTGGTCCACAAAGGCCATCTTCACGGTCTGGCCGATTTCGACCTCGCCCGAATCAGGCTGCTCCTTGCCGGCGATCAGCTTGAACAGCGTGGACTTGCCCGCGCCGTTGGGGCCGATGATGCCGACGATGGCGCCCGCAGGGATGTTCATGCTCAGGTTGTCGATCAGCAGACGGTCGCCAAAGGCCTTGGAGACGTTCTTGAACTCGATCACGCGGCTGCCCAGACGCTCGGCCACAGGAATGAAGATTTCCTGGGTTTCATTGCGTTGTTGGTATTCGTAATCGCTCAGCTCTTCAAAGCGGGCAATACGGGCCTTGGACTTGGCCTGGCGTCCCTTGGCGTTCTGCCGCACCCATTCCAGTTCTTTCTTCAAGGCCTTGGCGCGGGCTTCTTCACCCTTTTGCTCCTGCTCCAGACGGTTGCCCTTTTGCAGCAGCCAGTCGGAGTAGTTGCCCTTGTAGGGAATGCCGTGGCCACGGTCCAGCTCCAGAATCCATTCGGCCGCGTTGTCCAGGAAGTAGCGATCGTGGGTAATCGCCACCACGGTGCCAGTGAAACGGTGCAGGAACTGTTCGAGCCAGTCCACCGATTCGGCGTCCAAGTGGTTGGTCGGCTCGTCGAGCAGCAGCATGTCAGGCTTGGACAGCAGCAGCTTGCACAGCGCCACGCGGCGCTTTTCACCGCCGGACAGCTGGCCGACGATGGCATCCCATGCGGGCAGGCGCAGTGCGTCTGCCGCGATTTCCAGCTGGTGCTCGGAGTCGGTGCCGGCCGCGGCAATCACCGCTTCCAGCTGGCCTTGCTCGGCAGCCAGCGCATCGAAATCGGCGTCTTCTTCGGCGTAAGCGGCATACACTTCTTCCAGGCGTGCCTTGGCGTTGTTGACTTCGGCCATCGCCTCTTCAACCGCCTGGCGCACGGTGTGCTCGGGGTTGAGCTGGGGCTCTTGCGGCAGGTAGCCAATCGACAGGCCTGCCATCGGGATGGCTTCGCCTTCGAACTCTTTGTCGACGCCGGCCATGATCTTGAGCAAGCTGGACTTTCCCGAACCGTTCAGACCCAGCACACCGATCTTGGCGCCCGGGAAGAAGCTCAGAGAAATACCCTTCAGAATTTGTCGCTTCGGAGGAACCGTCTTGGTGACGTTGTTCATCGAAAAAACGTATTGAGCCATGTGTTCTTTTGGTAAATCAGTAAAAAAATATGCGATTTTTGATCGCGGCCACCCTGGGATTATCGGTGCATGCGACAATACCTGCAGTCAAAGGCTCCAGTTGCCTAGGACTTCAGCGCTAATGCTGGGGACGATGGACACAGTTCCGGGCTCCCTCTTTGAACCCATCTGCCTACCTGACTGGCTGCAATTATTCCAAAAAATTGCTTAGACGAGGCCGATACCCAGCGTCCAGGTTGGACGCATCTGATCCAATGAACTTTGAAGAACTGAATCTGGCACCTGCCATTGTGCAGGCTGTGCGCGAACAAGGCTACGACACGCCTACCCCCATCCAAGCCCAGGCCATTCCTGTCGTGCTACAAGGCAGCGATTTGCTGGCAGGCGCACAGACCGGCACCGGCAAAACGGCCGCCTTCACCCTGCCCATGCTGCAGCGCCTGACCGAATCCGAAGGCAGCCGCAACAAATGGGGCAACAAGGCCATCCGGGCACTGATTCTGGCTCCTACCCGCGAGCTGGCCGCCCAAGTTGAAGAAAACGTGCGCCTCTACGCTGCGCACCTCGACATCAAATCCACCGTCATCTTTGGTGGCGTGGGCATGAACCCGCAAATCGACCGCATCAAAAAGGGCGTCGATGTGCTGGTGGCCACCCCAGGCCGCCTGCTGGACCTGCAGCAACAAGGCTTTCTGGACCTGTCCACCGTCGAGATCCTCGTGCTCGACGAAGCCGACCGCATGCTGGACATGGGCTTCATCCACGACGTGAAGAAGGTGCTGGCCCTGGTGCCCAAGGACAAGCAAAGCCTGCTGTTCTCTGCCACCTTCAGCGATGAAATCCGCGAGCTGGCCAATGGCCTGCTGAAGAACCCCCAATCCATCCAGGTGACGCCGCGCAACACCACCGTGCAGCGCATCAAGCAGGTGATCCACCCGGTGGGCCGCGGCAAGAAAAAGCAGGTGCTGCTGCACATCGTGCAGGAGAACAACTGGAGCCAGGTGCTGGTCTTCACCCGCACCAAGTTCGGCGCCAACAACGTGGCCGAATACCTCAGCAAGAATGGCGTATCGGCCATGGCCCTGCACGGCAACAAAAGCCAAAGCGCCCGCACCCAGGCCCTGGAAGGCTTCAAGTCCGGCGATCTGCGCGCCCTGGTGGCCACCGATATTGCAGCGCGCGGTATCGACATCGACGAGCTGCCCAACGTGGTCAACTACGAGATCCCCAATGTCTCGGAAGACTATGTGCACCGCATTGGCCGCACCGGCCGCGCTGGCCGCGAAGGCAATGCCGTGAGCCTGGTGTGCATGGATGAAGAAGGCTTCATGATGGACATCGAGCGCTTCACCAAGCAGGACATCCCGGTGCAGGTGCTCGAAGGCTTTGGCCCCGAAGAAGGCGAAAAGGCTGAGCCCATCGCCATGGGCCGCCAGACCATCTGGGGTGGTGCAGGCAAGGCACCTGGCCGTGATGTGATGCAGGCAGCAGCCAAGGCTGCGCGCCAGGAAATGATGGAACGGGTGCGCACCAACAAGGTGGCACGCGGCCCCGGCGGCGGTAACGCAGGCGGTGGTCAGCGCGGCGGCAATGCCAAGCGCAGCCCCGGCCCACGCGGTGAACGCGCCGAAGGCGGTGCCGATTTTGGCGGCGAAGGCATGGACCAGGCACGCCGCGAGCAGCGCCCACCACGCCGCGATGGCCGCCAAGGCCCACGCCACCCATCGGGTGAGGCACGCGGCCCACAACGCCAGTCGCAAGGCCCGCGCCAAGCCGGCGCCGGTGCGGGTGCTGGCCGAGGCCCACGCCAGGACAGCGAACGCCAGCCCCGCGCGGATGCCCACCTGGGCACGCAGTTTGGCGGCACGGTAGATGGCCGCGACCACCGCCGCAGTGGCGCGGCACAGCCCGATCCAATGCGCACCAGCGTGGACAGCATGGCCGAACGCGGTCGCCGTGGCGGCTTTGGCGGTGGCAACCGCAATGGCGGCGGCGGTGGTGCTGGCCGAGGTGGCCGCAACCACTCGTTCTCGCGCTAAGCAGCGCTAAGCGGCGTCCGATTTCAACTGTCATCGCTGATGGCAGTTGATTTGCACGCCCAATTCCGCTAGGGTAAGGCCGCATTCGAAAGCGAATTTCATGCGGCCTTTTTCTATGCCCTCATCCGCTGCACAAGTTGCAGCGACCACACTGGCACCCGACACCTTGACGGTCGCCACCTGCAATGTTCTTAATCTGGCGTTGCCTGAGCGGGAGTTTTACGCCAACCAGGCGCCCTACACCCGGGCGCAGTACGAGCGCAAAACCCAATGGCTGGGTGACCGCTTTCAGGCGCTGAATGCCGACATTCTGGCGGTGCAGGAAGTCTGGGACGAGGCTGCCTTTGCTCAATCGCTGGCCGCCAGCGGTCTGCACTACCACTACGCGGCCGTACCCGGCGCAGAAAACAGCGAGGGCCGGCCCGGCGCCAGCGGCACGCCCCGCGTAGGACTGGCCACCCGCCTGAAGGTGCTGGCCACGCGCTCGTTCACTGATTTTCCCGCGGGCTTGGGCCAGCCCATCCCCGGCCTGGGCATTCACACCCGTTTTGAACGCCCACCGCTCGTCGCCACCTTGCAGATGAAGCGCGGCCAGATTCTGACGGTGCTGACCTGCCACCTCAAATCCAAACGCCCCAAGTTCCTGCTCGATGCCAACGGCAACCCGCTGGAAGACCGCGACAACCCCAAGATTGCCGCACTCGCCTCGTTGCGCTCGCTGGTGATGCGGGGCGTAGAAGCGACGGCGCTGCGCTGCCTGGTGATCGACCTGCTGCGCCACACCCGCATGCCCTTGGTGGTGCTGGGCGATTTCAACGACACGCCCGACAGCGTCACCACGCAGATGATCTCTGCCAGCGCCGAAGTGGCCTATGACCGCAAGGCCCGCGATCGCGCACTGTTCAATGCCTTCGATCTGCTCGGCGATGCGGCGCTGAAAAAAGATGTAGCCTATTCCCACATCCACCAGGGCGCGCCGGCCGTGCTCGACCAGGTGCTTGTCAGCGAGGAGTTCGATCCGCGCAGCCGCCATGCGGTGGGCGATGTGCGCCGGGTGGATTACTTCAACGACCATCTGCATGAAGGCCGCGACCGCAGCCGCTCTGACCACGGCTTTGTACGTGCCTTGTTGCGCATGCGGGCACCTTCACCGAGCGCCAATACAGGGGATTTATCCCCCGATCTGGATTCGGCTGGTACATTCGAGCAGTCCAGTGATACCCCCCAGAAATCCTCCGTTTAGGTTTCGTCAAACAGGATGTGCGCGGATCGTGACAAGGCGCAAGCATCCTTTGCCGTCGATAGCCGGCCATGGCAAAAATGACCACAGGCCACATCGCCTGAGCCGGCATTCTGACCGCAGCAGGGTGTTTTGCAGAGAATCTGATTGCAGGAAAATTCAACAACAGTCGCCCGCCTTGAAACTGCGTCTGGTGCGCATCGCTGCTGGTGTAAATTCACGCAGTCTGGGTACGTCAGTTACGCACGGAAACTTATTGTTTCGCACCCATCCTACGTAAAAGCGCCACACCGCTTTGCATAATGGCAACGTATTTTTCAGGAGGGGCGTGATTTGTCACGCACAACAATGATGATGAAACACGACGCAGTATCCCCATCTCCCCAGCGCACGATGCCAGGCTGGGCCAGCCTGAGCATCATTGCGGCAGCGCTGGCCCTGTCGGCATGTTCCAGCACACCGTTGCCCGCCTGGAACAGCACGCCGATCGCCAGCGGCCAGCCAGCGCCAGGTACCGTGACCACCAAGCCTGCCAGCGGCCCCAGCCCCGTGCAGATCCCGGGCCTCGGTAACTCCGGTGTGGTCTCCACCCCGGTGGAAACGGTTCCGCTGCAAGGCAGCCCTCTGGGCGGATGGAAGGAGAGCGACGAAGTCGCTGCCCGATTTCCCGATCCCCAGCGCAACTACGCCACTCCAGGACTAGGCGCTGGCCGCACAACCTACACCAGCAATGCCGAGCTGGGCCAGTGGCTGCGCCAGTTGGCCAACCCCGGTCCATCCGGCACCAAAGCCGAGCTGGTGACCGCAGGTACCTCGCAGGAAGGCCAGCCTATTTTGGCGCTGTTGCTGACCCGCGCTGCCAGCACCAGCCTCCACGACCTCGACCAAAGCCAGCGCCCTACCGTGCTACTGATCGGCCAGCAGCATGGTGATGAGCCTGCAGGCAGCGAAGCACTGCTGGCCTTGGCACAGGACCTGCAGCAAGGCCCTCTGGCGTCGTTGCTCGACAAGATCAATGTGCTGTTGGTGCCCCGCGCCAACCCCGATGGCGCCGCCGCTGGTCGGCGCGCCACCGCCAATGGCCTGGATATGAACCGCGACCATCTGCTGCTGCAGACACCGGAAGCCCAGGCGCTGGCCAAGCTTGGCCGCATCTACCGCCCCATCGCAGTGTTTGATGCGCACGAGTTCACCGTGGCCGGCCGCTATCTGGAAAAGTTCAAGGGCGTGCAGCGCTATGACGCGCTGCTGCAAACACCTACCACTGCCAATGTGCATGAGTTCATCGCCAAGGCCTCCAACGAATGGTATTTGCTGCCCATGCAAAAGGCGCTCACCGAGCAGGGACAGAGCACCAACTGGTACTACACCACCACCCGCGACCCACAGGACCTGTCGCTGTCCATGGGCGGTGTACGCCCAGACACCGGCCGCAATGTGAACGCGCTCAAGAACGCCGCCACGATGCTGGTCGAAACCAGGGGTGTCGGCATTGGCCGCGCGCACATCCAGCGCCGCGTGCACAGCCAATATGTGGCACTGGCTTCCGCGCTGCAAACCACCGCGCAGCGCACCAAGGAACTGGAGCAGGTGCGCACCTTTGCCAACCGCGATATCGCCTCCCAAGCCTGCCGGGGTGAGTTCACGCTGGAGTCGCAGCAAACTACCGAAAAACGCCGTGTCATCTTCCTCGACCCGCAAACGGGTGAAGACATGCAGCAGGAAGTGGACTGGCACTCTTCCGTCAAGCTCAACCCTGGTCCCAAGCGCGCACGCCCCTGCGGCTATTGGCTCGCCGGCAATGCTACCGACGCCGTCGACAAGCTCCGCGCGCTGGGTCTTCAAGTGCTGCGGGTGGCCGAACCGGGCAATCTGCTGGCCGACATCTATCAGGAGCAAGAACGCAGCAGCAGCGCCAAGAGCGATGTCCTGGGCCCTGGCCAGCAAAGCGTGGAGCGGGTCAAGGTCGGCCTTGAGCGCGTCGCCATCGATGTGCCCGAAGGCAGTTTCTATGTGCCGTTGAACCAATCGCTGGCCAATGTCGCCATTGCAGCGCTGGAGCCCGACACCCAAAGCAGCTTCTTCGCCAACCACATCATCGCCAGCCTCAACGATGTGGCCCGGTCGATGAACAACCCTTCGCTGGTTTACGAAGAAACGGACTAAGCGCTACCCTGCCCTCACCGTCGTGCATCGAAAGATGTATGACTGCGTCAGAACTGAAAATGCCCGCAGTGTGATTGCATTGCGGGCATTGTTTTTTGTGCATTCAGGAGGAGCACGACGCGAAACGATATGACTGTGCAGCTTATGGGGAATGCAAGTTTGCAAGCTGGCAGCGGAGTGCCTACAGCCGAGGAGTTTGGCCTGCCCGACAGGGATCGAACCTGTGACCCACAGCTTAGAAGGCTGTTGCTCTATCCAACTGAGCTACGGGCAGATGCTTGATTTATGAAGGTATTTGCCGTGGTGGGCGCAACCTGAGACCTTGGTTTTGCGGAGCGCTCCGCAAGGGCCATTTTTTGTTTTTTATGACTGGGCGTCATTATGCACTGAATCATCGTCTCCAACTTCAGCGCAGCCGTGGTGAAGGCAAAGATGGATCGCTAGCTGCCATAGCGGGATCTTTGCGCAACATGGCTGAGGGCTTACAACGCGAAAAGCCCCTTGCGGGGCTTTCCAGGACATCTGCCTCAGGGCAGCTATCACTTCTTGGCGTACTCAAACTTGGGCAGCGCCTTGAGGGCATCCTTGGTAGCACCGGGCAAAGTGATCTTGTCATTTTGCACGCGGAACTGGCCCACGGGGATGGCAACATCATGCTTGCCGACGCCAAGGAAGCCGCCAGCGCCAATAATGGCGTAAGAAACAGCCTTGTCAGGTGCGACGATCACATCGTCAACCTTGCCGACAGACTTGCCTTCCTCGTTGTAGACGTTCTTGCCGAGAACCGACTTCTTCAAGCTCCAACCGGTGGCGAGCGCCTGGATTTCGGTCTGCTCCACACCCAGCTTCACGCCGCCTGCAACCGGCACTTGCGTCTGCGCAAACGCGGAGCCTGCAGCCATCGTGATCGCAAAAGCGCCGAGCATCAACATAGATTTCGATTTCATCGTCAACTCCTTTACTTGGTAGCGTCTTTGGCCGCTTCTTGCACATTGCCCGCTGCTTTTTGGGTCTTGCCTTCGACCTGCTTGGCAATGCCCTTGGCCTGCTGCTCAGGGCTGTTCACTGCCTCGCCCACCTTTTGCTGGACCTTGCCAGCGGCATCTTTCACGGCACCTGCGACTTGGTTCTTGTTCATGCTTTTTCCTTCAGTGATGTTGCAAAGCAACGTTGGGATGGCTCAACGATATCGCGCGTCGGGATGGAGAAAGTTAGGTGCACAACCTGTTAGACGGTGGGGATTGGCTTACAGCCTTTTGACGGGGAGCTGCAGGGCATAGAAAGCCGCTTGGGTCTGCCCTGGCTTAAGTGCTGCCTGCGCTTGGCTGCTCGGCGCGCTATCTCAGGCAGAGGCTCGCGGTCGCTGGTTTCCGTCGACCCATTTGATGACGTCGATGACGCGCCCCCCAAAAAAAACACGCCTGCCCCATAGCAGACCAGGGACCCAGCCGCCCCCTCGCCCAACAAACGCCGCCGAGAAAATTAGTTGGAATTGACACCAAATCAGCACACAAGATCGGTATTAACCCCTACAATCGCCACCCATCCTTTAGATTATTTGTCTTCCCCTATCATTTCCCATAGTTTTTGCAGATTGTGCATGGCTATGACAATGATTGGCAATGTGTATCGTTACGGAGCAAATAATAGATGCATAATCCATTCATACTTTTCAATAGCCAGTTCCTTTAGGGGCTCACCATGTTGCCGGAAATCCTTGTTCGCTCTGATCTGCAATCTCCTCCCCGCTCCATCCAACTGGAGCGCGGTTGCACGGCCATTGGCCGAGGTCCGAGCAGCGGTCTTTTCCTGAGCGACCCGAGCATCAGCCGCGACCACGGCGCCTTCAGCTACTACATCGGCCTCTTGATGGTGGAGGACCACGACAGCACCAATGGCATCTTTGTCAACGGCCGCCGGGTCAAGCGCCAGGTTCTGTATGCGGGTGACCAGGTATCGGTCGGCAACTTCGAGATCGTCGTGAAGTCGGGCTCCGTGCCCAGTCTGGAAACACAAGGCTGATCGCCGGCCACTCCGCAAAAAGTCCGCAGTTGCGGACTTTTTGCATGTTGGCTGACGGCCTGGATGCCTCCAGGTCGATTCATTGGCGATGGGTTAGGCCAACGCCTCCTCGTTGGGCGTCAGCATCAGGCGGCCCACGGCCTTGCCCTGCTCCAGCGCCACCAGCGCGGAGAAGGCCTTGCTGAAATGCATGCAAGTCGTAGGCACCGGGTTCAGCTTTTTGTCGCGCACCAACGCGATCAGCTCGCGCAGGTCACCCAGATTGCCCACATAGGTGCCTTGGTAAGTGATGGCGCGGATCGCATGCGTGGGAGTTGGCAGGTCCACATGGCCGCCAAACAGGCCGATCTGCACCAGGTGGCCGCCCTTGGTCAGCATGTCGATGCCTTGCTGCACCGTCTGGCTGGAACCCACGCAGTCGATGATGGCCCAGACCGCACCACCCGCGGCTTGCTTGACCTGGGCGATAAAGTCGGCCGATTTCGGATCGATGACCACGTCCGCGCCAGCGCTCAGCGCAGCCGCATGCTTGCTGGCATCGGGCTCTACCACCACCACACCGGCCCCACCCATGGCCTTCATCAGCAGGATGGCCATCAGGCCCAGACCGCCAGCGCCAAACAGCACAATCTTCTCGTCCTTGAACACCTGGGGATCAATCTTCTTGATCGCGCTGTAGGTGGTCAGGCCCGAGCAGGCATAGGGCGCGGCGCGCTCTGCGGGCATATCGCCGATGTCCACCAGGTAGTAGGCATGGTTGACCAGCACGTGGTCGGCATAGCCACCGTTCTGGTACACACCCATGGATTTGCCTGCCAGGCAGAGGTTCTCATCGCCGCGCTTGCAGACCTTGCACTCGCCGCAGCCATGCCAGGGGAAGACCACATAGCGCTTGCCGATCTCGACGCCCTTGGCGTCCGGGCCCATGGCTACCACCTCTCCGGCAATCTCATGGCCCAAGGTCAGCGGCAGCTTCATGCCACGGTCAGCCATGGACAGCTTTTTGCCATTGCCCAGGTCGTACTCGCCGTGCCAGATGTGCAGGTCCGAGTGGCACACGCCGGCGGCCTCGACACGCACCAGCACCTGGTCTCCGGTTGGTACGGGGGTTGGGCGCTCGCTGCGCACCAGGGGTTCACCAAAGCCTGTAACGTCATAGCTGATCATGCGATCTCCTTGTTGCTTGTATTGAGCCGGGGCATTCGCCCCTTTCGATGCCGGACAGATCAGCATATTAGTCCGGCAGCTTTTCTGCACAAGCTGGCTATCGCGCACACCAGTCGCATTGGCGATAAAGGCCTGGCGCGTTGTCCCCTGCTCTGCGCCGCCATGAAAAACGCCCCTCAAAAGGGGCGTTTGCATGCAGAGCGACAAGGCTTAGCGCTTGGCTTTGAACAGGGCCAGCAGCAGCACGATGCTGAAAGCGGTAAAAGCGAGGAAGGACCAGTTGGCAATCGACAGACCCAGGAAGGTCCAGTCGATGGCGGTGCAATCGCCCGAGCCACGGAAAATCATCGGCAGCGAACGGCTGATCGGGTAGTTCTCGATCATGCCGTAGAAGTCGCGGCCGCAGGTGGCGAACTCAGGTGGGTTCCATTGCAGCCAGCTTTGGCGTGCTGCGGTAAAGGCACCAAAGGCCGAGAACAGCAGCGCCAGGCCGCCAAAGCTCTTCCACCAGCCGGCGGTCGATGGCTTGAGGCTGCCCAGCAGCGCCAGCACACCGACGGCGATCAGGCAGTAGCGCTGCACGATGCACATCGGACAGGGCTCCAGCCCCACCACGTGCTGCAAATACATGCCAAAGGCCATCATGGCCGCGCAGGCCACAAAAATCAGCGCCAAAGTGCGGCGCGGTGCGTTCCAGATCCAGTTCAAGTCATATCCTTATGCTGCCAACCCCGCCATCTTACGCGTACAGACCTGCAGGGTCCCAAAACCAGAAAACCGGCCCGCCCAAAGGGCAGAACCGGGTCTCACAGCTTCAGGCGCAGGCGCGAGCGTCAGGGCGCTAGATATTGGCTGCTTGATCGAGAAAAACTCGGGCTTGGCGCGGTGTCACCACCAGCGTCTCGCCTTCCTTCAGGCCCATGGCTTTGAACTGTTGCGCAGAAATCTGCGCCTCAATGAGCTTGTCGCTGTCCGAAGCCCCGGCACCCTGGGCTTGGTGCCCGCCCACGGCAATAAGTTCCAGACGGGCGATGGGGCCGACAACAATTGCGCGGTCGAGCTGGGCCACAATGCCGCGCTGGCGGCCATCTGCGTCCTTGTCCTGGCCGGGCGAATAGCGCTCCACATCCAGTTCATGGGGCCGCACATAGGCCAGAGCCTGGGCGTTGTTGGCCGATGCCAGCTCGGGCGAATCGATCTGCACGCCGCCTTCGACCACGGTGTGGCCACCGGTGGCACGGCCACGGAACAGGTTCACATCGCCGAGGAAGCCATAGACGAAGGGGCTGGCCGGGCTGTCCCAGACTTCCTGCGGCGTGCCGGCCTGCTCGATCTGGCCCTTGTTGATCACGACCACGCGGTCGGCCACTTCCAGTGCCTCTTCCTGGTCGTGGGTCACAAAGATGCTGGTCACATGCAGCTCATCGTGCAAGCGGCGCAGCCAGCGGCGCAGTTCCTTGCGCACCTTGGCATCGAGCGCACCAAAGGGCTCGTCGAGCAGCAGCACCTTGGGCTCCACCGCCAGCGCGCGGGCCAGCGCAATACGTTGGCGCTGGCCACCCGACAGCTGCGAGGGGTAGCGGTCTGCGATCCAGTCCAGCTGCACCAGCTTGAGCAGGCTCATCACCTTCTCTCGGATCTGGGCTTCGCTCGGGCGTTCCTTGCGGGGCTTGATGCGCAGGCCAAAGGCCACGTTCTCGAACACCGTCATATGGCGGAACAGCGCGTAGTGCTGGAAAACAAAGCCCACATTGCGGTTGCGCACATGCACATCGGTGGTGTCTTCACCACTGAACTGGATGGTGCCCTGGTCGGCAGACTCCAGGCCCGCAATGATGCGCAGCAAGGTGGTCTTGCCGCAGCCCGAAGGGCCCAGCAGCGCAATGAGTTCCCCGGATTGGATGTCCAGGTTGACGTTATCGAGCGCCTTAAAGCTGCCAAACGACTTGGAAATGTTTTGGATTTCAATGCTCATATCCGACCTCGAAAATACCGTGTTTATGCCGTGGCCGCGCTGTCATCACGCGGACGCTCTGGCGGCAGGCTGGCTGCCTCTTTGTGCTCTTTCTCGGCGCGCCATTCGGCGATCGACTTGAGCACCAAGGTCACCAGCGCCAGCAAGGCCAGCAAGGACGCCACCGCAAAGGCTGCAGAAGACTGAAAGTCGGCATACAGAATCTCGACATGCAGCGGAATGGTGTTGGTCTGGCCGCGAATGCTGCCCGAGACCACCGATACCGCGCCAAACTCGCCCATAGCCCGCGCATTGCACAGGATCACGCCGTACAGCAGGCCCCATTTGATATTGGGCAGGGTCACGCGCCAGAAGGTCTGCCAACCCGATGCCCCCAGCACAATGGCCGCTTGCTCTTCGTCATTGCCCTGGGCCTGCATCAGCGGGATCAGCTCGCGGGCAATGAAGGGGAAGGTCACAAACACGGTGGCCAGCACAATGCCCGGCACCGCAAATATCACCTTCAGGTTATGGGCCTCCAGCCAGGCGCCGAACCAGCCATTGGCGCCAAACAGCAGCACATAGGTCAGGCCCGCCACAACGGGAGACACCGAGAACGGCAGGTCCACCAGCGATGTCAGCAGGGCCTTGCCCTTGAATTCGAACTTGGCAATCGCCCAGGCGGCTGCCACACCAAACACCAGGTTCAGCGGCACGGCAATCAGCGCGGTGATCAAGGTCAGCTTGATGGCCGACCAGGCATCGGGCTCAGTCAGCGCGGCCACATAGGTGTCCCAGCCCTTGCGCAGCGCTTCGACGAAGACGGCAACCAGCGGCAGCAGCAGAAACAGCAGCATGAAGGTCAGCGCAATACCGGTCAGGGTCCAGCGCACCCAGCGCGGCTCCGTCACCGTGCTCTGCACTTCGGGCTCATGGCGGGCCACATACTGGTAGCGCGCAATCACCGTGCCCAGCACCACCACCACGATGGCAATCAATACAAGATACATGGTTGGCATGGTTTAGGCCCCCGAACGCTTGCGTTGCCAGCTTTGCAGGCCGTTGATGAGAAGCAGCAGCACAAAGGAGATCACCAGCATCACCATCGCAATGGCGGTGGCACCGGCATAGTCATGCAGCTCCAGCTTGGCCATGATGACGAAAGGCGTGATCTGCGACTCCATCGGGATGTTGTTGGAGACGAAGATGACCGAGCCATACTCGCCCACCGCGCGGGCAAAGGCCATCGCAAAGCCGGTCAGCAACGCGGGGCCAATCGCAGGCAGGATCACTTTGTAGAAGGTTTGCCAGCGCGAGGCGCCCAGGCTGCCAGCGGCCTCTTCCAGCTCTTTCTCAAAGTCTTCCAGCACCGGCTGCACCGTGCGCACCACAAAGGGCAGGCCGATAAAGATCAGCGCAAACACGATACCCACGCGGTTGAACACCAGCTGGATACCCAGCGGCGCAAAGTACTGGCCGACCCAGCCGTTGTCCGCCAGCAACGCGGTCAGCGAGATGCCGGCGACGGCAGTGGGCAAGGCAAAAGGCAGATCGACCAGCGCATCCACCAGCTTCTTGCCCGGAAACTTATAGCGCACCAGCACCCAGGCGATCAGCATGCCAAACACCAGGTTCACCAAGGCGGCGATCAGCGAGGCACCAAAGGTGACCTTGTAGGCGGCTACCGCGATGGGGGCGGAGATCGTTGTCCAGAACTGGTCCCAGGTCAGCTCAAAGGTCTTGAACAACAGGGTGGCCAGCGGGATCAGCACGATGATGCTGAGATAGAAAATGGTGTAGCCCAGGGTGAGCCCAAAGCCTGGCAGTACCCGTTTGGCACTACGGCGTTTGGCACTGGGCACGGCGTTGGCCGGGGCAGTGATGGCAGCTGACATGGATTCCGATCGGCAAAAATCTACAGGAAATGCGCAGACAGCGCCCGGCTGGCGGGCGCTGCTATGGACTCATCACTTCTTGGGTTCGGTGAACAGCTTGTCGAAATAGCCGCCATCGCTGAAATGGGTCTTCTGCGCTTCACCCAGGCTGCCAAAGTACTTGCCCACGGTGAACTGCTTGATCGGCTTGAACACATCGGCGTGCTTCTTCAGCACCGCTTCGCTGCGGGGGCGAATCGCATGGTTGGCAGCGATTTCCTGGCCTTCATCGGAGTAGAGGAAATCCAGATAGGCCTTGGCCAGCTCGGCCGTGCCCTTTTTCTCAACCGTGCGTTCCACCACGGCGACGGGGTTTTCAGCGGTGATGCTCACCGATGGGTACACCGGGTCTACCTTGCCCTTGCCAAACTCACGGTCGATCGACACGACTTCGGATTCAAAGGTGATCAGCACATCGCCCACATTGCGCTGCAAGAAGGCAGCGGTCGCATCGCGACCACCCTTGGCCAGCACTGGCACGTTCTTGTACAGCTTGCTGATGTAGGCCTGGGCGTCGGCGTCCGAGCCACCCTTTTCACGGGCTTGGCCCCAGGCGGCCAGATAGGCGTAGCGGCCATTGCCACCCAGCTTGGGATTGACCACCACCACCTGCACACCAGGCTTGATCAGGTCATCCCAGTCCTTGATGCCCTTGGGGTTGCCATTGCGCACCAGAAACAGCATGGTCGAGGTGGTGGGCGATGCATCGTTGGGAAACTTCTTGGCCCAGTCCTTGGCGACCACGCCCTTTTCAGCGAGGAACTCCACATCGGTGGTGGTGTTGAAGGTCACCACATCGGCGGCCAGGCCTTCGGACACGGCACGCGCTTGGGCGCTGGAGCCGCCATGCGACTGGTCCACCTTGATGTCCACGCCCTTGGTCTTTTTATAGTGGGCGATGAAGGCCGTGTTGTAGTCCTTGTAGAACTCGCGGGCGACGTCATACGAGACGTTGAGCAGCTGGTTTTGAGCCAGCACCGAGCCGCTGGCCACCACCGCTGCAGCAACCACCAAAGATTTCAATCCACCCAGTTTCATGTTCTGCTACCCATTCGTATGAAGTGATGTAGCAAATTGTGGACTTTTGTGCTTAAAACTCAAACGAATATATTTTTGTTAATTTATGGTTTTTGAGAATAAAGAAAAGCCGCTGCATCACAAGCCCAGAATGATGACCAGCACGCCCTTGTCCACCTTGATATCCCGCACCGCCATGCGCGCCACACGCTGACGGGCATCTGCGGCATTGAGGGTGTAGATCGGCTGCTGGGCCAGGTAGGAAGTCATCGCGGCCTCCAGCGCCACCTGAGCCATCGCCGTGCGCCGCTCGTCCAAGCCCTGCACTACCAGCTTGTCCATCAGCGGCTGGTCCAGAAAGATAGCGCCGCGTTCAGCGTCATAGCGCAGCGAGGAAGACATATCGACCTGCGCGCCCAGTAGCTGGCTGCCGCTGGTGTTGGTGTTGACGGTCATGTGCACGCCAAAATCGACCCGCTCACTGTCCTCGTTCAAATGCACCCGGGGCTGTGCCATAGTGACGGAGACCAGCGGGTAGCGTTGGGTCAGCGGCAGGCGCTCGGCCAGTTTTTGCTCCAGCTGCGCCTGGCTGATGCGGATTTCATAGGTCTTGCCCGCCAGGTACCAGATGGCAACGGCGCCCACCAAGGCCAGCAGCGCCAGCAGTGACCATGCAAATTTTTTTCCCATGCCTGCACAACTCCTATTGCTACAACCTTGGCTAATCCACCCGCCAGCTCGGCAAGCGCCATTGCCGCCACAGCGCAATCGCGCGCAAGCCGGCGGTGACCAACACACAGCCGAGCATTGGCGCCATCTCAGGCACGGGCGAGCTGCGCAGCAGCAGATCCACCCAACCGCCTACAAAAGCACAGACCGCATAAGGCTGGTGGTCACGGAAGGCCTGCGGAATCTCGCCGCACATCACATCGCGCAACACCCCGCCAAACACCCCGGTGATCACGCCCATCATCACGCAGATGAGTGCGGGCAGGCCCTGCTCGGCAGCCATGTCCACGCCCACGGCAGCAAACAGGCCCAGGCCCAGCATATCGGGCCAGAGCATGGCACGCTCGGTCAGCGCAAAATGGCGCTGCCGCAAAAACACGATGGCCAGCAGACTAATGCCCATGATGACCCAGACAAAGGTCTCCTGCCGCACCCAGAAAAACGGCCGCTGGTCCAGCAGCAGATCGCGCAAGGTACCGCCACCAAAAGCGGCCACAAAGGCCACCACGCACACGCCAACGACATCGAGCTGCTTGTGCGCCGCCTTGATCACCCCGGACAGCGCAAACGCAATCGTCGCTGCGATCTCCAGCACCTGGCGCGCAGTGTCGATGATGTACGGTGTGTCCATGGCCATGGGCAACAAGATAAGGGACTGGGGTGCGGCCTCAAGGCGCACCCCAGCCGGTGGAAGGTCAGGCAGCGGCTTGCATATTGCTGATCATCTCGTCGCCAAAGCGCGAGGTACTGACCTGCGTGGCGCCCTCCATCAGCCGCGCAAAGTCGTAGGTCACGCGCTTGGAGGCAATGGTGGCCTCCATCGCGGCAATGATCAGGTCAGCGGCTTCGGTCCAGCCAATATGGCGCAGCATCATCTCGGCCGACAGGATCAGCGAGCCGGGGTTGACATAGTCCTTGCCGGCGTACTTGGGCGCCGTGCCATGCGTGGCCTCGAATACCGCCACCCGGTCCGACAGATTGGCACCCGGCGCAATGCCGATGCCGCCGACCTGCGCGGCCACCGCATCCGAGATGTAGTCGCCATTCAGATTGAGGGTGGCGATCACCGAGTAATCGGCCGGGCGCAGCAGCACCTGCTGCAGGAAGGCATCGGCAATCACATCCTTGATGATGATCTCGGAGCCATCCTTGGGGCTTTTGAGGCGCATCCATGGTCCACCGTCGATGACCTCGGCGCCGAACTCCTTCTTGGCCAGCGCATAGCCCCAATCACGGAACGCGCCTTCGGTGAACTTCATGATGTTGCCCTTGTGCACCAAAGTCACGCTGGGCTTGTCATGGTCGATCGCATACTGGATAGCCTGGCGCACCAGGCGCTCGGTGCCTTCGCGCGATACCGGCTTGATGCCGATGCCCGAGCTGAGCGGAAAACGGATTTTCTGCGAGCCAATTTCTTGCTGCAAGAAGGCGATCAGCTTGACCGCCAGGTCCGAGCCCGCCGCAAACTCGATACCGGCATAGATGTCCTCGGAGTTCTCGCGGAAGATCACCATATGCGTCTTGTGCGGCTCGCGCACCGGCGATGGCACGCCTTCAAAGTAACGCACAGGGCGCAGGCAGACATACAAGTCCAGCGTTTGGCGCAAGGTCACGTTGAGCGAGCGGATGCCGCCGCCCACCGGCGTGTTCAATGGACCCTTGATGGCGACCAGGTACTGGCCAATGGCATCCATGGTTTCCTGGGGCAGGCTTTGGCCCTCGCCATACAGGCCCAGCGCCTTGTCACCGGCAAACACTTCCATCCAGGCAATGCGGCGCGTATCACCATAGGCCTGGGCCACTGCCGCATCCACCACCTTGCGCATCACCGGGGTGATGTCGCGGCCCACGCCATCACCTTCGATGAAGGGGATGATGGGCTGGTCTGGCACGCACAGGCTGTGGTCCGCATTGGCGGTGATGGCCTGTCCGCCCTCGGGCTGCTGGATATGTTGAGCACGCATCGTCACAAATCTCCCAATCTGATTCTTCGCCCAGCCCCACACCAGGCACCAGGCGCATGTGTTACCGCCAACGATTCTATCGACAAATACCGCCCCGGCCTGACTGCACAAACTGTGACATCTGAAGCCGGCACCGGGCATGGCACAGCGGGCCCGCAGCAGGGCTGGCTTGGTGTATAAAACCGGCTATGGCGCGCAGCGCCGCCACTGCACATCTCGTGCACCCTGCTTTGTGAGAGTCTTGACCACCATGTTCCCCACCCCCTTGGCCACCCGTTCTTCCCGCCTCGCTCAGCGCTGCCTTGCCGCATCGGCCATGGCCTGCGCACTGGCTGCGGCCTTGCCGGCAGCGGCGCAGCAGGCGGCGCCCACTGGGGAGCCGCAGATGCAGCTGGCCCGCACTGAGCTGACGGCCGGCATGCACCGCATCCATGCGCAAGTGGCGCAGACGGCGCGTGAGAAGGAAATCGGCCTGATGTTCCGCAAGGAGATGCCGGCCAATGAAGGCATGCTCTTTGTGTTTGACCGCCCCGGCATCCAGTGCTTCTGGATGAAGAACACCATCCTGCCGCTGACCGCCGCGTTTGTCAGCGACGACGGCACCATCGTCAACCTGGCCGATATGCAGCCGATGACGGAGGATTCGCACTGCTCCAGCAAGCCGGTGCGCTATGTGCTGGAGATGAACCAGGGCTGGTTCAAGCAAAAAGGCATTGCAGCTGGCACCAAGTTGCGCGGCCGCCCCTTCAGCGCGCAATGAGTGGGCGCTGAAGGGCAATCACTTTTCGTAGACGCCCGGACGTAGCCATCAGCAGCCAGTCACCAACAGGCAGGCCCGGCGCAGGGCTTGCCTCTATGATGGCCCGCAGAACAACCCTGTGGAGACATGACCATGGCTGCAACTGCGCGCTACCCCCTGCCCGATCTCAAGAGCCTGCCTGAAGACATCCAGGCCCGCATTGCCCAGGTGCAGGAAAAGGCCGGCTTCATCCCCAATGTGTTTTTGGCCTTTGCGCGCCGCCCGGCGGAATGGCGCGCCTTCTTTGCCTACCACGATGCGCTGATGGAGCGTGAGGAAAGCAGCCTGAGCAAGGCCGAGCGCGAGATGATCGTCACCGTCACCAGCGCGCACAACGAATGCCTGTACTGCGTGGTCGCGCATGGTGCGTTGGTGCGCATCTACGACAAGGCCCCGATGTTGGCCGACCAGTTGGCCGTCAACTACCGCAAGGCCAATATTTCGGCTCGCCAGCGCGCGATGCTGGATTTTGCGATGAAGGTCTGCACCCGCTCGCAGGAGATTGATGAAGCCGATTTCGGCGCCCTGCAGGCCCATGGCTTCGATGACGAAGACATCTGGGACATCGCGGCCATCACCGCCTTCTTTGGCCTGAGCAACCGCATGGCCAGCTTTGCCGGCATGCAACCCAATGACGAGTTCTATCTGATGGGCCGCATCCCCCGCAGCAAGGCCTGAGGCGGGAAAAGCATGGATCAAAGACAAGAAGACAGCCTGCTGATCAGCGAAGCCGACCTGCAGCGTCTGGCGCTGCAGGTGTTGCAGCACCTGGGCTTGAGCCCAGACCATGCCCAGGCCATTGCGCGCATCGTGGTCGCAGGCCAGCGCGATGCCTGCCAAAGCCATGGCGCCTACCGCATCCTGAGCGCAGCCCAGACCATCCGCACCGGCCTGGTGGAGCTGCAAGCCCCACCACTGCTGCAACCCACGCAAGGCGCCATCACCCGGGTCGATGCCCAGCGCGGCTTCTCGCCCTGGGCGCTGGAGGTGGGCCTGCCGCCCCTGGTGGCAACCACCCGCCAGCTGGGCATGGGCGCCTTGGTGATTAACCACTGCTTTCACTTCACGGCGCTGTGGCCGGAGGTGGAGATGCTCACCGGCCAAGGCCTGGCCGCCTTGGTGATGACACCCAGCCATGCCTGGGTGGCACCAGCCGGCGGTACCAAAGGGGTGTTTGGCACCAACCCGATTGCCTTTGGCTGGCCCCGGCCCGGCCCCTACCCCTATGTGTTTGACTTTGCCACCAGCGCCATTGCGCGCGGCGATCTGGACCTGCACCGCCGCGCCGGCACCCCGCTGCCTGAAGGCGTGGGCATCAATGCGCAAGGCCAGCCATCGACCGACCCTGCTGCCGTAGCCCAGGGCGCGATGCGCACCTTTGGCGGCCACAAGGGCTCGGCCCTGGCCACCATGGTGGAACTGATGGCCGGCATGCTGATTGGCGACCTGGGCAGCCAGGAATCGATGGCGCTGGACGCCGGTGCCGGCGGCATGCCCTGCCACGGCCACCTGGTGCTGGCATTTGATCCGCAGCGCTTTGCCGGCGAAGACTGGCCTGCCCACCAGGCGCGTGCCGAAGCCATGTTTGCTGCCATCAAAGGCCAAGGGGCACGCCTGCCCTCCGAGCGGCGCTATGCGGCGCGGGCGCTGAGTGCGCAGCAAGGCATTAGCCTGCCGCGTAAGCTGCACGACGAAATCCTCGCCTTGTTGGACTGACGCCAAGCAAACAGCCGCCCATCTTGGCGGCTGCAATCTGCAGAGCTTTTGGACGGGCTAGCGCACGATGCGCTTGGCGATCTCGGTCACCAGTTGCTCGCCCAAGGCCGCCTTGCTGGCATGGGGCAGCTCCTGGTGGCCCTGCTCGTCCACCAGCAGTAAAGCGTTGTCGTCCTTGCCAAAGGTGGCGGGACCAATATTGCCTACCAAGAGCGGAATCTGCTTGCGCAAGCGCTTGGCCTGGGCATTGGCCAGCAGGTTTTCGCTTTCTGCGGCAAAGCCCACGCAGTACAGATCGCCGCTTTTGGCACGCGGCAGCTGCGCGACGGTGGCCAGAATGTCCGGGTTTTCGACAAAGGCCAGCTGCGGAACTTCACCGCTGCCGTCTTTCTTGATCTTCTGGTCGGCCGCGTGGGCTGGACGCCAGTCGGCCACCGCAGCGGTGGCTACAAATACATCAGCACCTTCGACGCTAGCCAGCACCGCTTGCAGCATTTCTTGCGCCGATTGCACATCGATGCGGCGCACGCCACGCGGCGTGGGCAGATGCACCGGACCGGCGACCAGGGTGACCTCGGCGCCAGCGGCCTGCGCCGCGCGCGCAATCGCAAAGCCCATCTTGCCGCTGGAGAGGTTGGTAATGCCCCGCACCGGGTCAATTGCTTCAAAGGTGGGGCCGGCGGTGATCAGCAGTTTTTTGCCAGCCAGTGCCTTGGCGCTGAAGAAATACTGCAGCTCTTCCTCGATCTCGGCGGCTTCCAGCATGCGGCCGTCTCCGGTCTCGCCACAGGCCTGATCGCCATTGCCCACGCCCAGCACCAGGGCACCATCAGCCTGCACCTGGCGCAGGTTGCGCTGTGTGGCGGGGTGGGCCCACATCTCGCGGTTCATCGCCGGGGCCAGGATCAAGGGCACGGTGTCGATGGGCCGCGCCAGGCACAACAGGCTGAGCAGCTCATCGGCCCGGCCCTGCACGAGGCGGGCGATAAAGTCGGCGCTGCAAGGAGCCACCACAATCGCATCGGCCTCGCGGCTCAGGTTGATGTGCGGCATGTTGTTGTGCTCGCGCGCATCCCACTGCGAGGTATAGACGGGGCGGTTGGAGAGCGCCTGCATCGTGACCGGCGTCATGAATTGGGTGGCCGACTCGGTCATGACCACCTGCACGGTCGCTCCAGCCTTGATCAATCGGCGGCACAGCTCGGCAGATTTGAAGGCTGCAACGCCGCCCGACATGCCGAGGACAATATGTTTTCCGTGGAGCTGGTTCATGCCCGCCAATGTAGCAGAGGCACAGCGCCACCGCTGCACTGCAGCAGACAAGAGAGCAGCGCCAGAACGGCTATCTTCGCGGCACTGCTCCATCGCTGGCAAACCCGTGGCCGTTGAAGCCCATTTATCGCAGCTGGCCGCACGGGCTGGCTTACGCCTTTATAATCAGAATTTCCCACCTCCCTAAAAGACATGACCAAATTTGTCTTCGTTACTGGCGGTGTGGTGTCTTCCCTGGGCAAGGGAATCGCCTCAGCCTCCCTTGCAGCGATTTTGGAATCGCGCGGACTCAAAGTCACCCTGATCAAGCTGGATCCCTACATCAACGTGGATCCAGGCACCATGTCCCCCTTCCAGCACGGCGAAGTGTTTGTGACGGACGATGGCGCCGAGACTGACCTGGACCTGGGCCACTACGAGCGTTTCATCGAAACGCGCATGCGCCAGTCCAACAACTTCACCACCGGCCGCATCTACCAGAGCGTTCTTGAAAAAGAACGCCGTGGTGATTACCTGGGCAAGACCGTGCAGGTCATTCCCCACATCACCAACGAGATCCAGGAATACGTCAAGCGCGGCGCCGGCATCGGCACCGACCACGCGGTCGATGTCGCCATCTGCGAAATCGGCGGTACGGTCGGCGATATCGAGTCGCTGCCCTTCCTGGAAGCGGTGCGCCAGCTGTCGCTCAAGCTCGGCCCCAACAACTCGGCCTTTGTGCACCTGACCTACCTGCCATACATCGCAGCGGCCGGCGAGCTCAAGACCAAGCCAACCCAGCACACGGTGCAGAAGCTGCGCGAAATCGGTATCCAACCCGATGCGCTGCTGTGCCGCGCCCAGCATGCTGTCCCCGAGGAAGAGCGTGACAAGATTTCCTTGTTCACCAATGTGCAGTCCTGGGGCGTCATCAGCATGTGGGATGTGGACACCATCTACAAGGTGCCCCGCATGCTGCACGAGCAGGGCCTGGACGGCCTCATCTGCGACAAGCTGCGCCTGAACACGCCACCGGCCAACCTCAAGCGCTGGGATGACCTGGTCTATGAGACCGAGCACCCCAAGGGCGAAGTGGCCATCGCGATGGTGGGCAAGTATGTCGAGCTGTCGGATGCCTACAAGTCCGTCAACGAAGCGCTCAAGCACGCCGGTATGCAAAACCATGTGCGCGTCAAGATCACGCACGTGGATTCGGAAACCATCCATGACAGCGATGCCGCCGAGCTGCTCAAGAGCTATGACGGCATCCTGGTGCCCGGTGGCTTTGGCTCGCGCGGTGTGGAAGGCAAGATCTCCACGGCCAAGTTTGCCCGTGAAGGCAAGGTGCCCTACCTGGGCATCTGCCTGGGCATGCAGGTGGCCACCATTGAATACGCCCGCCATGTGGCTGGCCTGGACAACGCCAACTCCACCGAGTTCGACCGCCAGACCCCCCACCCCGTGATCGCGCTGATCACCGAGTGGAAGGATGCCGACGGCACGATCAAGACCCGCGATGAGAACTCGGACCTGGGCGGTACGATGCGCCTGGGCGCGCAATCGTCGGATGTGCAGAAGGACACGCTCGCCCACAGCATCTACGGTGATGTGGTGACCGAACGCCACCGCCACCGTTACGAAGCCAACACCCAGTACCTGGACCAGCTGCGCAACGCGGGCCTGGTGATCTCCGCGCTGACCCAGCGTGAGCACCTGACCGAGATCGTCGAGCTGCCCAAGGCGGTGCACCCCTGGTTCATCGGTGTGCAGTTCCACCCCGAGTTCAAGTCCACCCCCTGGGCCGGCCATCCGCTGTTCAATGCCTTCATCAAGGCAGCAGTCGATCGCAAGAAGCAGGCAGCCAAGTAAAATTACGGCCACGCTGCGGCACACACACAGAAGCCATGACAAACAAAGCACCCAACCACGCTGCGTTTTTCATGGCGTCTTTGCTCTCACCCCACCCTTAAGGAACACCGTCCATGCAATTGTGCGGATTTGATATCGGGCTTGATAAACCGTTTTTCCTGATCGCTGGCCCCTGCGTGGTCGAGTCCGAGCAGCTGCAGATGGATGTGGCCGGACAGCTCAAGGAAATCACGTCCAGCCTGGGCATCCCCTTTATCTTCAAGAGCAGCTTTGACAAGGCCAACCGCAGTTCGGGCACGAGCTTTCGCGGCCCCGGCATGGAAAAAGGCCTCGAGATTCTGGCCAAGGTGAAAAAAGAGCTGAATGTGCCCATCCTCACTGATGTGCATACGGAAGCCGAAGTGCCCTACGTGGCCAGCATCGTCGATGTGCTGCAGACCCCGGCCTTCCTGTGCCGCCAGACCGACTTCATCCGTGCGGTCGCCCAATCCGGCAAGCCGGTCAACATCAAGAAGGGCCAGTTTCTGGCCCCGCATGACATGAAGAATGTCATCGACAAGGCCCGTGCCGCTGCGAAGGAAGTGGGCCTGCCCGAGGACAGCTTCATGGCCTGCGAACGCGGTGCCAGCTTTGGCTACAACAACCTGGTGAGCGACATGCGCTCGCTCGCCATCATGCGCGAAACCAATGCGCCCGTGGTGTTCGATGCCACCCACAGCGTGCAGTTGCCCGGCGGCAATGGCACCTCCAGCGGCGGCATGCGTGAGATGGTTCCCGTGCTGGCCCGCGCAGCGATTGCCGTAGGCGTCGCAGGCGTGTTCATGGAAACCCATCCAGACCCCTGCAATGCCCTGAGCGATGGCCCCAATGCCGTGCCGCTCAAGCACATGAAGGCCTTGCTCGAAACCATGGTGGCGCTCGATGGCATCACCAAGAAGAACGGTTTCCTGGAAAACAATTTTGGAGCTTAAATGCCAAGCGCATACATCATTGCATCGGTCACCGTCACCGACCCGGAGCAGTACGAGGAGTACCGCAAGTTCAGCACCATCGCCATGCAGACCTATGGCGCCGAAGTCTGCGTGCGCGGTGGCAAGGTCGAGGTGATCGAGGGCGACTGGAACCCCGGCCGCACCGTGATCCTGAAGTTCAAGGACAGCGAGCAGGCCCGCCGTTTTTACGACTCCCCCGAGTACAGCAAGGCGCGCGAAGCGCGTGCCGGTGCCGCCATCATGCGCATGGTACTGGTTGAAGGCGTTTAAGGGCTGCGTCGCCCTAGCCGCCCCTTTTGATTCCGTGCAGTTGCAGTCCACCCGTTGCAGCGCACCAACCCTTTTCTCAATCTCTGAAAGGCTCTAAAGTGAGTGCAATTGTTGATATCGTTGGCCGCGAAATTCTGGATTCGCGTGGCAACCCCACCGTGGAATGTGATGTATTGCTGGAATCGGGTGTGATGGGCCGCGCGGCCGTCCCATCGGGCGCCTCCACCGGTTCGCGTGAAGCCATTGAGCTGCGCGATGGCGACAAGAGCCGCTACCTGGGCAAGGGCGTGCTCAAGGCCGTCGAACACATCAATACCGAAATCTCCGAAGCCATTCTGGGCCTGGATGCCGCCGAGCAGGCATTCCTGGACAAGACCCTGATCGACCTAGACAACACCGACAACAAGAGCCGCCTGGGCGCCAACGCCATGTTGGCCGTGTCGATGGCCGTGGCCCGCGCCGCTGCCGAAGAAGCCGGACTGCCGCTGTACCGCTACTTTGGCGGCATGGGCGGTGTGCAACTGCCCGTGCCGATGATGAACGTCATCAACGGTGGCGCGCACGCCAACAACTCGCTGGACCTGCAAGAGTTCATGATCGTGCCCGTGGGCGCTCCGAGCTTCCGCGAAGCGCTGCGCTGGGGCGCGGAAGTGTTCCACGCGCTCAAGAAGATCATCGACAGCCGTGGCATGCCCACCGCCGTGGGTGACGAAGGTGGTTTCGCGCCATCGGTCGAGAACCATGAAGCCGCCATCCAGCTGATCCTTGAAGCCATCGACCAAGCCGGCTACACCGCTGGCGAGCAGATTGCTCTGGCACTGGACTGCGCTGCCTCCGAGTTCTACAAGGACGGCAAGTACGTGCTCGAAGGCGAAGGCGGCATCAGCCTGACGGCCGAGCAATGGACCGACATGCTGGCCGCCTGGTGCGACAAGTACCCCATCATCTCCATCGAAGACGGCATGCACGAAGGCGACTGGGATGGCTGGAAGGTGCTGACCGAGCGCCTGGGCAAGAAAGTACAGCTGGTCGGTGACGACCTGTTCGTGACCAACACCAAGATCCTCAAGGAAGGCATCGACAAGGGCATCGCCAACTCGATCCTGATCAAGATCAACCAGATCGGCACCTTGAGCGAAACCTTCGCCGCCATCGAGATGGCCAAGCGCGCCGGCTACACCGCCGTGATCTCGCACCGCTCGGGCGAAACCGAAGACAGCACCATCGCGGACATCGCCGTGGGCTTGAACGCCGGCCAGATCAAGACCGGGTCGCTCAGCCGCTCGGACCGCATGGCCAAGTACAACCAGCTGCTGCGCATCGAGGAAGACCTGGGCGAAGTGGCGGTATACCCTGGCCGCTCTGCCTTCTACAATCTGCGCTAAGCCCGCTGCGGGGCATGGCCTCTGGCCCTGCCCCGTACGCCCTTGCCAACCCTGTTTGCCATGATCTCTCGCATTGTTCCTTTCGTGCTGCTGGCTATTCTGGTCAGCATCCATGCCCAGCTCTGGAGTGGGCGCGGCAGCGTGCCCTACGTCAAGGACATGAAGCAGCAAATCGCCACCCAGAAAACGGAGAACGAAGCCGCTACGCGTGAGAACGTGCGCCTGGAAACCGAGGTCAACGACCTCAAGCAAGGCATGGACATGGTCGAAGGCAAGGCCCGCAATGAGCTGGGCATGGTCAAGCCCAATGAAGTGTTTGTGCAGTACACGCGCAAATAAAGCAGTGTGGCCCCCAGCCCCGGCAAGCGCCTCTCAGGAGGCGCTTTTTTTATCGCCAGCGCCTGGCATTGGCCGTATCATCGCCGCCATGCCTGCGACGCCCGCCTCTGCCACGACGCCCCATCCCCGGGGCTTGCCGCCTAAGGTCTATCTGACCTCGGCAGCGTGCGCGGATGCAGCGCAGCTTGCGCAGCAACTGGCGCATGACCTGGCACAGTGCAATACCGCATCGCCACCGGCATTTGTGCTGCAGGCCTGCAGCTTTGCGCAGCTCACCGGCCTGCCAGCGGCAGATGGGCCAGCCATTTTTCTGGCCCGGCATGATGCCGTGCTGCTGCTGGCACCACCGATGCGTGACAGCGCCAGCCAGGCCGATCCGGCACAGACCCTTTTGATGCAAGCACGCCTGCACCTGGCGGCCCAGGGGCAGGCGTTTCAATTGTTGTTCAGCCAGGGGCACCGGCGGGAGCAGGATGCTCTGGCGGCCCTGTGCAACTGGTTTCCGCAGGCGCCGGGCCTGCAGGCCCTGCGTGCGGCGTTGCGCCAGGCCAACCCCGGTGCGCGAGCGGGCTGGAACTGCGAAAAATGCAGCGATCCAGATTGCGAGCTGCGCCTGTTCCAGGGCCTGATCAGCCCCTAGCCCAGCTGAGCGCCACCACGGCGCCCGGCATCACTGCACCAGGTTGGAGGCCGGCGGGTCATTGCCCCGCTCGGTAAACAGATGCGCCACATCGACTGCGTCGAAACGGTACTGCTGGCCACAGAATTCACAGCCGACCTCGATCATGCCCTGCTCTTCCAGAATGCTGTCGGTCTCTTCCTGGCCCAGGCTGCGCAGCATATTGCCGACGCGCTCGCGGCTGCAGGTGCAGGCAAAGTGCGGTCCGCCTTCGCCGTCTTCAGGCACAAAGCGCAGCAGCTTTTCTTCCCAGAACAGGCGATGCAGGATGGTCTCGACATCGAGGTTCAGCAGCTCATCGCGGGTCAGGCTGGCCGCCAGGTGGGCAATGCGGTTGTACTCTTCGTTCAGGCCGATCTGGTCGACCTCTTCGGTGTTCTGCGCACCAGCGGCCAGATTGGCCTCACCCTTGATAGGCATGCGTTGCACGATCAGGCCGGCGGCCACCTTGTCGTTGGCCGCCAGCACCAGCACGGTGTCGAGCTGCTCGGACTGGCGCATGTACTGCTGCAGGATTGCGGCCATGCTCTCCAGCGGCTGGCCGTCCACATCGACCAGCGGCACCACGCCCTGGTAGGGCTGCTGGCCGGGTTGCTTGTCCTTGGGGTCCAAGGTGATCGCGCAGCGGCCCTTGCCATGCACATTGACCATGTCGGTCAAGGTTGCATCCGCAGGCAGATCACCGATCATCGTGACGGTGGAGCGCACGCTCAGGTTGGTCAGCACCTCGGTGACGGCCAGCTTCACCGGGCCATCGCCCGAGATCTGGAACACCAGCGCGCCATTGAACTTGATGTTGGACTGCATCAGCACGCCGGCGGCGGTCATCTCGCCGAGCATCTCCTGCACGGGCAGCGGGTACGGGCCGGTGCTGGTATTGACTGCGCGGCGCTGCAAGATCTCTTGCCAGGCATCGGTCAGTCGAACAATGGCTCCCCGCACGGGCAGCCCATCAAACAAAAATTTATGCAGTTCAGACACTGTAATTCTTCCAATTCAATACATGCGGGCCTGCTGCGCCCGGGCATGGCACCCGGGGCGACAGCGCCTCAATCCGGCAATTTTCGCAGACCCGCTTTGAAACGCCGCGCATTGGCCATATAGCCCTCTGCACTGCGCCGCAGTCCCTCGATCTGCTCCTGGCTCAACTGGCGCACCACCTTGGCGGGGCTGCCCACAATCAAGCTGCCTTCAGGAAACTCCTTGTTCTCGGTCACCACGGCGCCAGCACCCACCAGGCAATGGCGGCCGATCTTGGCACCGTTGAGCACAATGGCGCCCATGCCGATCAGCGACTCATCACCGATGCTGCAGCCATGCAGGATGACGTTATGGCCGATGGTCACATGCTTGCCGATGTCCAGGGGCTTGCCCTTGTCGGTATGCAGCACGCTGCCGTCCTGGATATTGCTGCCCTCGCCAATGCGGATCGGGTCATTGTCGCCGCGCAGAATGGCACCAAACCACACACTGCTGTCTGCGGCCATCTCCACGCGGCCGATCACCTGCGCACTGTCTGCAATCCAGGCCGAGGTGGCAACCTGCGGTTGCACCCCATCGAGTTCATACTTCGCCATCTTGTCTCCATCGGGTTATGGTTCCGGGTCAGGGCTCCAGTCGTGCTTGCAAGCGCGGGGGCCATGCCTGCCTTGCACGCCTTCAGGGGGCGCCAGCCTCATAATTGTAGGGATGGAATTACGTCAATGTGCCTTGCAAGCCCTGTGTGTGGCTGATGCCGAGGAAAAATCCGCGCTCGCCCTTGCCATGTATGCGCAAAGAGCCACTATTTCAATAGCACCCCAGGCGCAGTTGGCCGTCCCCGCGGGCATGACCCTGCCCGGCCACCCGGCCAGGCCCGAGCTCAAGGCCCACACTGCCATGGGCCGGCGCTCCCCCGCGACGGCCGAGGGCCGCGCCATCCTGCTGCACGCCATCGCCCATATCGAGTTCAACGCCATCAACCTGGCGCTCGATGCCATCTGGCGCTATGGCGGCATGCCTGAGGCCTTTTACCAGGACTGGCTGCAGGTGGCGGGTGAGGAAGCCAAGCATTTCCAGCTGCTGCGCTCCCATTTGCGCAAATGGGGCCATGACTATGGCGACTACCCGGCGCACCAGGGCCTGTGGACCATGTGCGAGAAAACGGCCGATGACATCGTTGCGCGCATGGCCTTGGTGCCCCGCACCTTGGAGGCCCGTGGTTTGGATGCAACTCCCCAGATCCAGGCAAAATTGCAACAAACCTCTGCACAAGATGCGCTGGAGGCGGTTGCCATCCTGGACATCATCCTGCGCGAAGAAGTCGGCCATGTGGCGATCGGCAACCACTGGTACCGGTTTCTTTGCGCACAGCGTGGTTTGGACCCGGAGCGGCACTACAGCTGGCTTGTGGGTCACTACGAGGCCCCTCGGCCCCGCCCTCCAATCAACCTGTCAGCCCGCCGCGAAGCCGGTTTCAGCCAGAGCGAACTGGACTGGCTGCAGGGGCAACTGTAACAAACAGACGCTTTTTATACGCCAAAAGCGTGTGCAGTTTGCTACAAAACCAGCAGATCCACTCTCTCCACAGACGCGTGAAATGCCTGATATGAAGGACAATGCACGTCGATCCAGAGATAACGAAATGCAGACATTGCTTGCGCCAGTTGCTGGTGTGGCACCCCTGATGCATGCAATGGTTCAGCCGTACATGCAACACACGAGCGCGCACCCTCCAACCTCCCCCTCCATGGCAGCCGCCATGGTGTTCACGTCACCCGCACCCCCCATTGCCTGGCAGCCCATCAAAGACGCCGAAGGCGCTGTCATGGGGCACGAGATATTCAACCGATCCCGCACTGCGTCTGCCCATACGCTCGATTCCGACCTGGCATTGACCCATGCCGTGCTGTCGCACATTGAGCCGGCCGCCTTGTTGGGTGATGGTCTGCTGTTCCTGAACACCACGTTTGAGAGCCTGCGCAGCAGCCATATGGTCCTGCTGCCCAAGGACCAGGTGGTCCTGGAGATTCCGTCCCTGGGCCATGCGGCATCGTCTGAGTCCCAGGCGCGCCGCCCTGCGCTGGAGGCCCTGCGTGCCCAAGGCTTTGCACTTGCCTTCAATCATTCAGTGCTGGATTCTGCCTATGCGCCCTGGCACGACCTGGTCGACTACCTGAAGATCGATTTCTCGGTGCTGTCGGCCGAACGCGCGGTACTGATGCTGCAATGGGCACGCCGCATCTCGGGCGCCACCTTGATCGCCGACAAGATCGAGTCCGCCGCGCAACTGCAACTGGCGCAGGAGAACAAGGCCCATTTGCTGCAGGGCTATGCCGTCAGCCGCCCCGAGCCCATCCCGGCCAGAGTGGTTCTGCCCAGCACCACGGATGTGGCGGCGCTGGCACAGGCGCTCAACAACAAGGTCGACACCGCTGCCCTGACCGAGCTGCTGCAGCGCCGCCCCGCGCTGCTGTTCAACCTGCTGCGCATGGCCCAGTCGCAGGACCTGCAGGCACGCACGCCGTACCTGTCCTTGCAGGAGTTGGTGCAAGCCTATCCCGCCGAGCACCTCAAAGCCTGGGAAACCATGCTGCAGGCCGTGGCCGCCAAGATGCCGCAGTTGCCACAAGTCCAGCATTGCGAAAAGCTTTACCCGCGCCAGAGCGCCGAACTGGCCAGCAAGGCCCTGGCCCTGTGGCCGGATGTACCCCCAGCCAGCCTGCAATTGGTGGCCGGCGCCTTGCTGCTCGGCCATATCCTGGGCATGGCGGTAGACCAAACTGCCGACCAGCTGCTGCCCAGCGCCCTGGCCCAATCGGTGCGCCTGCTGGCTCCGCAGTGGGAGTCCTTGCTATCCGAGCTGGCCTGAGCAGGCATCGGCCCAACGGCCTATTAGCCACAAAAAAGCCCGGTGCTGCGTCACAGCACCGGGCTTTTTGTTGGTTGCTCGCGGGCCAGCACCGTACCAGGCGCTGGCAAGGCGATTACACCATGTCGCCATCCAGGTGGTGATCGTGCGCGCGCTCCCGGATAAAGAAGGCCGCAATCAGACCCAGGGTCACACCAAACATCACATAGAAGGCCGGCGACATGGTCGATCCCGTGGTCTTGATCAGCCAAGTGACAATGAACTGGGCAAAGCCGCCAAACACCATCACGGCGATGTTGTAGGCCATGGACATGCCAACTGAACGCACATTGGCGGGGAACAGCTCAGCCATCACCGTGCTGAAGACACCAAAGAACACCGACACAAACAGGCACACGACTACTTGCACGGTCATCAACTTGGCGATGGTGGGGCCATCGGTCAGCCAGGCGTACAGCGGGTACAGCACCAGCAGATAACCCAGCAGCGAGCCAATCATCAGCGGACGGCGGCCCACACGGTCCGACCAGGCACCCATGAAGGGCATCAGCACGACCATCAGCGCCGCGCCGGCCATCTGCACCATGAAGGTATCGTGCAGCGGCAGCTTCAGGGTCACGGTGGAATAGGTCACCAGGTAGGTGAAGGTGATGTAGATCGATACCGTGGCGGTCACCACCAGGCCCATGCCAACCAGGGTTTCACGTGCATGGGTGCGCAGCATCTCCAGCACACCGACTTGCTTGACGGTGCCAGCTTTTTGCGCGGCTTGCATCTTCACAAAGGTCTCAGGCTCGTCCACATGGCGGCGGATGTAGATCGCGACCGGCACAATCAACAGACCCACGGCAAATGGAATGCGCCAGGCCCAGGACATCAGCTGCTCTTGCGTGAAAAAGTCGGTGATCAAGGTACCCACAGCTGCACCGATCAACAGCGCTGCCATCTGGCCCGTCATCTGCCAGGAGCCATAAAAGCCCCGCTTGCCCTTGGGGGCCAGCTCAATAAGCAAGGCGGTCGAGGTGCCGAACTCGCCACCCGCAGCAAAACCTTGCAGCAAGCGCGCGAGCACGATGAAGATGGGCGCCCAGATGCCCACGCCCTGGTAGGTGGGCGCAAACGTGATCAGCGCAATGGCTACGGCCATGATGCCGGTGACCATCACCATAGCCGCCTTGCGGCCCTTGCGGTCACCATACAGGCCCAGCAGGATGCCACCCACGGGGCGCATAAAGAAGCCCACACCAAACACGGCCGTAGTCATCAGGATGCGGTTGAGGTCATCGCTGGGATCGTTGGGGTTGGAGGGGAAGAACAGCTTCGCCACGATGGGCGTCATGAAGGCAAAGACCAGAAAGTCATACCATTCGAGCGCATTGCCAATGACAGCGGCCAGAATATTTCGCTTGGATACAGCAGTAGATTGCACGCAAAAATCCTAAAAAACACGAGGCACAGCCGGCAGCAACACGGCTAGATGCAATAACGAGAGCAAAGAATGATCTGAGAAGCGGTGCGGCCAGAGCGACAGGCGTGCGAGACAGAAAGCGGGCAAATCCAGGAAAACACAGACCGCACCGGTGCTTATTCATGCATGAAACGCATGAATAACCATATAGATCAGCATTGAATTGTAATCGGTGGCAAGCAGCGCAAATGCCGCCAGAGCGGCATTTCCCCCTGACGGCGGTGCAGGAAAAGTGGTTTTCCCAAGCTGCGGGACGCCATCATCCCAGGACGGCACAAGATCACGGCTGGATGGGAAAGGCACCAGGACCGCGATTGACCAAGGCTTTAGCGCCGATCCGCCAGCGCATGGGCAATGGTGCCCAGATCCACATATTCGAGCTCACTGCCAATGGGCACGCCACGGGCCAGGCGCGTGAAGCCAATGCCCTTGCGCTGCAAGGCCTCGCCGATCACATGGGCGGTGGCCTCGCCCTCGGCGGTGAAATTGGTAGCCAGGATCACCTCCTGCACCACCCCATCGATAGCCCGCTGCAGCAATTGCTGCACACCGATGTCGCGCGGGCCAATGCCGTCCAGCGGCGACAAACGCCCCATCAGCACGTAGTAATAGCCCTTGTAGGCACCGGTGCGCTCCAGCGCGGCCTGGTCGGCCGGGGTCTCCACCACGCACAGGCGTGCGGCATCCCGCCCTTCATCCAGGCAGGTATCGCAAATGCGGTTTTCGGTAAACGTGTGGCAGCGCTCGCAGTGCTGCACGCGGCTGCTGGCCTCATGCAAGGCGCGGGAGAGCAGCTCGGCCCCCTCGCGGTCGTTTTGCAGCAGGTGAAAAGCCATGCGCGATGCCGACTTGACTCCCACCCCGGGCAAGCGGCGCAGTGCCTGCACCAGCGCATCCAAGGTGCCGGTATCAGACATGGTCAGTGCCCATCAGCGGGTACATCAGACAGACAAGCCCTTGGCCGCGCAGAGCAGCCAAGAGCCTGGTAGCGATAAAAGCTTGCGACAAAGCGGCCAGCTTAGAACGGGAACTTCATGCCGCCGGGCAGGCCTGGCATGCCAGCGGTGATCTTGCCCATCTTCTCGTTGCTGGTCTCTTCAGCCTTGCGCACGGCGGCGTTGAAGGCAGCAGCTACCAGGTCTTCGAGCATATCCTTGTCTTCGGACAGCAGGCTGGGGTCAATGGTCACGCGCTTGACGTCGTGCTTGCAGGTCATCAGCACCTTGACGAGACCAGCACCGGACTCGCCTTCGACTTCGATGTTGGCCAGGTCGTCCTGGGCCTTCTTCAGGTTGTCCTGCATGGCCTGGGCTTGCTTCATCAAACCAGCGAGTTGTCCTTTGTTGAACATGGAAAATCCTTTTGTATAAAAACCTGCGGCAGGCGGGAGAGCCCCATCTGCCAGCGAACGCCGCATCATAGAGGCTGAATGCTACCGGGCACTATTTTCGCGCCAAATTGCTGTATCAAAGACTGGACATAGGGATCCTGGCGCACGGTGTCCTCGGCCGCGCGCTGGCGGGCCTGCACGGCATGGGCCTTGCGCCGCGCCGGGCAGTCGCTCACGGCGCCGACGGACACCTGGATCTTGCCCACCAGGCCAGCGGCCACCAGCGCGGTGCGCAGACGCTCGATCGTGCCGGGCTGGGCGAGCGACTCCAGGTCCACCCGCAGCCACCACTCGTCGGCCTCGCGCTTGATCAGTTGGGAGCGCAGCGCCAATTGGCGTGCCACCGCCGTGATCGCCTCGGCCTGCACCAGGCCGACGACGGTGTCGTTCCAAAAGCGCCCCTCTTCCGTGTCCTCAAACTCGGCGGGCACGCGGCCCAGGTTCTCGCCAAAGCTGGCAGCGGGCCGGTCCAGCTCACTGGCCTGCGGGGTTTGCACCGGCAAGGCAATCAGGCTGGCACGCTCGGGCGCTGCTGCAACGGATGGCTGCGCCACCGGCGCTGCATCGGGCAGATCGGCCTGCGCAGATGGCTCGTCATCCGCATAGGCCTCCATCGGCACATCTTCAAAGTACGGCGCTGCCGTGTCGTCCTCGGCATCGCTGTCGGGCTCGGACGGGGCATCGTCGTCATGGGGTTGTGGCTGCTCCTCTTCCACCAGCTCCTTCTCGGTCTGGGCAGGGGTCGGCGGCTCGATGGCAACAGGTGCCACAGCGGCCGCAGCGCGTGCGGGGATCAAATCTTCGGCGCTGCGCACGGGCAGCTTGACGGCTTCTACCGCCGGCACAGCCACGCTGCGCGTCGCTTCCGGCGTCGCGGGCGGGGCCCCTGGGGCCACCACAGCCGCCGGCGTCGGCGCGGTAACAGCAGCCGCTGGCGGGGCTGCAATTAATGGTGCAGCAACAACCGCCACAGGCGCATCCACCACAGCCGCCACCTGCGGCGCCGCAGACGCGGCAACAGGCGCCACAACAGCGGAAGCAACCGCTACAGCAGGCGCTGCCATCGGCCCAGCTGCTGGCTTGGGCGCTGCCGCCGCTGGGGCCACAGCCCCACTATTCAGAGTTTTTTTTTCAGCCGAGCCCGCAGGCTTGAAGGCCAGCAGTCGCAGCAGCGCCATCGTCAAGGCGGCGTATTCATCGGGTGCCAAGCCCAGCTCACCCCGGCCATGCAAGGCAATGCTGTACAGCAGCTGGGTTTCGTCCGCAGGCATCTGCTGGGCCAGGCGCAGCAATTCCTGCTGCTCGGCGTCATCTTCCGCAGCTGCGGTCTGGGCCTTGTCCGGCACGGCCTGGAACACGGCCATGCGCTGCAGCTGCACAGCCATGTCTTCCAAGGTGGAAGCAGCCGACAAGCCCTGATGGCGCAGTTGGTTGACGGTATCGACCACTTCGGCACCATCGCCGCGCGCCAGCGCATCAATCAGGCGAAACACATGGCTGGAATCAACGGCGCCCAGCATCTGGCGCACGCTGGCTTCTTGCAGCTGGCCGCCACCAAAGGCAATGGCCTGGTCGGTCAACGACAGCGCATCGCGCATCGAACCGCGGGCCGAGCGCGACAGCAGACGCAAGGCCTGCGGCTCGGCGGCAATCTGTTCTTGCACCAGCACGCGGCCCAGGTGCTCCTGGATGGTCTCTGGCGCCATCGGGCGCAGGTTGAACTGCAGGCAGCGCGACAGCACCGTGACCGGCACTTTCTGCGGGTCGGTGGTCGCCAGCACAAACTTCAGGTATTCGGGCGGCTCTTCCAAGGTCTTCAACATGGCGTTGAAGGCGGTGTTGGTGAGCATGTGCACTTCGTCGATCATGAAGACCTTGAAGCGCCCCTGCACCGGCTTGTACACGGCCTGCTCCAGGAGGCCCTGCACTTCATCAACACCCCGGTTGGAGGCGGCATCGAGCTCGGTGTAATCGGGGAAACGTCCGCTGTCGATCTCGGTGCAGGCCGGGCACACGCCGCAAGGCGCAGCGGTGATGCCGCCATGGCCATCGACGCCCGTGCAGTTGAGCGACTTGGCCAGAATGCGCGAGACCGTCGTCTTGCCCACACCCCGGGTTCCTGTGAACAGATAGGCATGGTGCAAGCGCTGCTGCACCAGCGCATTGGACAGCGCCTGCACCACATGCTCCTGGCCTACCATTTCAGAGAAATTCCGCGGACGGTATTTGCGAGCGAGAACAAGATAAGACATAGCATCGCATTCTACGGTCAGTCGCGACCATGGACGGCACTGGCTGCGCGCAGCTTGCAATACTTTTGGCCGCTGCGCCCTGGCGGCATGGACGAAGATGGACTTTTTGGCCAGCTTGGCCAAGGGGCTCCCATTCTTTAGGTACAATCGACAGCTGACGGGCCTCCTCGCATGGGGAAGCGGCCAACCGGGTCAGGTGGGGAACCAAGCAGCCCTAACTGTGGATCCAGTGCCGGGGTCAGGCTCGTCACCTTCTTCTGTCCAATGCCAGCCTCGTGCTGGCATTTGCTTTTCCAGGCCAGGCGCGGGAATCCACGTAGAATGGCGCCCAAGCCATTCCCGTCACTGCCATGAAATACCTGCTGTGGCTGCTCAAAGCTGTCATCTTCTTCACCCTGTTTGCATTTGCGCTCAATAACCAGCGGGATGTGGTGGTGCACCTGTTCTTTGGCACCCAATGGCAGGCGCCCCTGGTTCTGGTCGTGCTGCTCGCCTTCAGCGCGGGCGTGATTGTCGGCATCATCGGGATGGTGCCGCGCTGGTGGAAGCACCGCAAAGCCGCCCAGCGTGCAGCGGCAGCGCACACCGCAGCGGCCGAGTCCACCCCTTCCACCAACGCCCCTGCGGACGAATCCACCCCGCTGCCTCCTCATGGAATTTGACATCTCCTGGATCCTGCTGGGCTTTCCCGCCGCGTTTGTGCTGGGCTGGCTGGCTTCGCGTTTTGACCTGCGACAGATCCGCCGCGAGAACCGCAGCGCCCCCAAGGCCTACTTCAAGGGGCTGAACTTTCTATTGAACGAGCAGCAGGACAAGGCTATCGATGCCTTTATCGAGGCCGTGCAGAACGACCCCGATACCGCCGAGCTGCACTTTGCGCTGGGCAATCTGTTCCGCCGCCGGGGCGAATACAGCCGCGCCGTGCGTGTGCATGAGCACCTGCTCTCCCGTGCCGACATCAGCAAACCCGAGCGCGAGCGCGCCCAGCATGCGCTGGCCCTGGATTTCATGAAAGCCGGCCTGCTGGACCGCGCCGAAGATGCACTGGCCCGGCTGGAGAACACACCTTACGAGAACGAGGCGCGCCTCTCGCGGCTGGCCATCTATGAGCGTGCCCATGACTGGCCGCAAGCGGTGCAGATCGCACGCCTGATGCACAGCCACAACCAGGGCGACTACAGCGTGCGCATTGCCCATTACCTGTGTGAACAGGCGCTGGGCCAGTTGGCGCAAGGCCAGCTTGATGCGGCGCAGGATTTGCTGCAGCAAGCCCAGTCCGAGGCGCCGCATGCACCGCGCCCTCGCATCGAGCTGGCCCACCTGCAGCACAAGAGCGGCCATCCCGCACTGGCCCTGGGTTCGCTGATGGAACTGGCCTCGGTGTCGCCCTCATCGGTGCCTTTGGTGGCGCCACTGATGCTGGAGTTGGTCAAGAACGACGAGCGCAAGCCCCAGGTGCGTGCGCTGCTGGAAGCCAATTACCAAAGCTCGCCATCGCTGGATGTGATGCAAAGCCTGGTACAGCTGGATGAATTTGCCCCTGTTGACAAAGCTGCCGGCCCCGTGGGACGTGACTGGTATATCGAACACCTGCGCCATGAGCCATCGCTGGTGGCCGCCGGCCGCTGGCTTGCGCAAGAATCGCTCAGCCATGAGGAGCACCACCCTGCCATTCAGCGCGCGCTGGACAATGCCGCCAAGCCTCTCACCCGCTACCGATGCGCCGCCTGCGGTTTTGAGGCGCGCCAGCACTTCTGGCAGTGCCCCGGCTGCCAATCCTGGGACAGCTACCCGCCTCGCCGGGTAGAAGAACAGTAAGAACCTGTTCTAAACCTATCCAAACAGCGATAGGACTTCGCCGCTGCTTCTGCTAGGATGCGGAAACGCCCTGCCCTGGGGCGCAGGAGCCCTGATATGCCACGGCACCGGACCCCATGCAGCCCAGCCCCGCCCGCACCGCTTTACTGCCACGCGCCAGCAGCGGTGCAATATGCGCGTCCGCCACGCCAAGCCGATGCCTTCGGTCTGCGGCACCGCCATCACCTCTCCCTGAACCAGCCACTCGGCGCTGCAGCAACACTGCAGTGTTGCACTATGGGCTCGCGCCGGTCTATTCATGCAAAGCATGCATGGGCCCATACTCAAAACAGGCATCAAGAAAACATCTTTGTTCGCGCATTTGCAGTTACTAACATAGGGTATTGACTATCGATAAGCCATGACCAATATCCTGTACTTGCTCGGGTTTTAGTAGCAGCTGGGGTCGGGCCAGCTTGTAGAATTTACAAAGAAATGGCACTTTCATACCTGATCCTCCTCCCCTTCATCGGCAGCGCAATTGCAGCGCTGCTGCCTGCCAACGCGCGTAACACGGAGTCCACGTTGGCAGGGGCCATAGCGGTGTTCTGTGTGGTTCAAGTTGCCATGCTTTTCCCGGAAACGCAGAACAACGGCGTGGTGCACCACAACGTTGCCTGGCTGGGCCAGTTGGGCCTGGATCTGCACTTCCGCATGGACGGATTTGCATGGATGTTCTCCATTCTGGTGCTCGGCATCGGCAGTCTGGTGGTGCTGTATGCGCGTTACTACATGTCACAAGCTGACCCGGTTCCGCGCTTCTTCTCGTTCTTCCTGGCCTTCATGGGCTCGATGATGGGCGTGGTGCTCTCGGGCAATCTGATCCAGTTGGTATTCTTCTGGGAGCTGACCAGCCTGTTCTCGTTCCTGCTGATTGGCTACTGGCACCACCGCAAGGATGCCCGCATGGGCGCGCGCATGGCGCTGACGGTCACCGGCACTGGCGGCCTCTGCTTGCTGGGCGGCGTGCTGCTGCTGGGCCACATCGTCGGCAGCTACGAGCTCGACAATGTATTGGCCGCTGGCGACCAGATCCGCAACCACGAGCTCTACCGCGTCACCCTGGTGCTGATCCTGCTCGGCGCGCTCACCAAGAGCGCCCAGTTCCCCTTCCATTTCTGGCTGCCGCGCGCGATGGCAGCGCCCACCCCCGTCTCCGCCTACCTGCACTCGGCCACCATGGTCAAGGCGGGGGTTTTTTTGCTGGCCCGCCTCTGGCCTGCGCTCAGCGGTACCGAAGAATGGTTCTGGCTCGTCGGCGGTGCCGGCGCCATCACCTTGCTGCTGGGCGGCTATATCGCCATGTTCCAGCACGACATGAAGGCGCTGCTGGCCTACTCCACCTTGTCGCACCTGGGCCTGATCACCTTGCTGCTGGGCCTCAACAGCCCCTTGGCGGCCGTCGCTGCGGTCTTCCACATCATGAACCATGCGACCTTCAAGGCTTCGCTGTTCATGGCCGCCGGCATTGTCGACCATGAATCCGGCACCCGCGATATCCGCCGCCTCTCCGGTCTGCAGAAGATGATGCCGATCACCGGCACCTTGGCGATGGTGGCCAGCGCGGCCATGGCTGGCGTGCCGCTGCTCAATGGCTTTCTGTCCAAAGAGATGTTCTTTGCCGAAACGGTGTACATCAACACCACGCCGTTTCTGACTACTGCCTTGCCGGTGGCTGCCACCTTGGCCGGTATTTTCAGCGTCGCCTATTCGCTGCGCTTCACGGTCGATGTATTTTTTGGCCCGCCTGCCACCGATCTGCCGCATGAGCCGCATGAGCCGCCGCACTGGATGCGTGTGCCGGTCGAGCTCCTGGTGCTGATCTGTCTGCTGGTCGGTATCTTCCCGGCCTGGGCCGTGGGCCAGTACCTGGATGCGGCCGCCTCGCCCGTGGTGGGTGGCAGCTTGCCGGAGTTCAGCCTGGCGCTGTGGCATGGCATCAATGCGCCGCTGGTGATGAGCATCATCGCGATGCTGGCGGGCATCTTGCTGTATCTGCTGCTGCGCCTGTTGCGCAGCAAGCAATACCTCGATGATGCGCCGCTGGTCGGCCGTCTCAATGGGCAATGGGTGTTCCAGGCGGTGATGGCAATCATCACCAACGGCGCGCGCCATATGCGCCGCTGGCTGGGCACGCGCCGTTGGCAGTGGCAAGCACTGTGGCTGGTGCTGGCTGCCTTGCTGACTGCCACGCTGCCCCTGCTGATCCACGGCCTGCAACTGGGCAACCGGGGCCTGCAGCCACTGTCGCCCGCCTTTGGCATTCTGTGGCTCATCGGTATCAGCTGCTCGCTGGCAGCGGCCTTCCTGGTCAAGTACCACCGCCTGGCGGCACTGGTCACTTTGGGCGGTGCGGGCCTCGCCACCTGCATGACCTTCCTGTGGTTCTCCGCACCCGATCTGGCCTTGACCCAGTTGGTGGTTGAGGTGGTTACCACCGTGCTGCTGTTGCTGGGCCTGCGCTGGCTGCCCAAGCGCGACAAGAAGCTCAAGAAAGTCTCGCAGCAAGGTGCGCTGGTCACCCTGCGCCGCTGGCGTGACCTGGCCATTGCCCTGCTTGCCGGTGGCGGCATGGCCTGGCTGTCGTTTGCGATGATGAGCCGGCCCTTCCCAGAAAGCACCTCGACCTTCTTCCTGGAGCGGGCGCAGACCGAGGGCGGCGGCACCAACGTCGTCAACGTGATGCTGGTCGATTTCCGTGGTTTTGATACCTTTGGCGAGATCGTCGTGCTTGGCATTGTGGCGCTCACCGTCTATGCGCTGCTGCGCCGCTTCCGCCCCGCACCCGAGGCCATGGATGTGCCCGAGCAGCAGCGCTTTTTGCCTGCTGACTTGCAGACCGACCTGCTTAACCCGCGCACTGCGACCGATACCGCTGTGGGCTATCTGATGGTGCCCGCTGTGCTGGTGCGCCTGCTGCTGCCGTTTGCCGCGATTGTGGCGATGTACCTGTTCATGCGCGGCCACAACGAGCCCGGTGGCGGCTTTGTGGCCGGCCTGACCCTGGCCATCGGCCTGCTGCTGCAGTACATCATCTCCGGCACGCACTGGGTAGAGTCGCATCTGCCCATCTACCCGCGCCGCTGGATCGCCGCCGGCCTGCTGTTTGCGTTGGGCACCGGCGTGGGCAGCTGGTATTTTGGCTACCCCTTCCTGACCAGCCACACCGCGCACCTGACCCTGCCCGTGGTGGGCGAGATCCATATCGCCAGCGCGCTGTTCTTTGATATTGGGGTGTTCTCGCTGGTCGTGGGTTCCACCATGCTGATGCTCACCAGTATTGCCCACCAATCCGTCCGGGGATTCCGCTACCACGAGCGCCAGCAAGGCGAGCGCAGCGACCCCGCCTCCCAACTCTAAGGACAATACCAAATGGAAATCGTACTGGCCATTGCCATTGGCGTATTGACCGGCTCCGGCGTCTGGCTCCTGCTGCGCCCACGGACTTTTCAGATCATCATGGGTCTGCTCTTGCTGTCGTATGCGGTCAATTTGTTTATCTTCAGCATGGGCCGCGTGGGCCTGGCGATCGACCGGGAACCGATACTGCAGCCCGGTGTACCCACCGACCTGATGCACTATGCCGACCCCATGCCGCAGGCCCTGGTGCTGACGGCCATCGTCATCGGCTTTGCGATGACCGCGCTGTTTCTGGTGGTGCTGCTCGCCTCGCGCGGCATGACGGGCACTGACCATGTGGACGGCTCCCTGTCCAATGATGTGCAGGAGGCGCCTTGATGTCGCTGATGACGCTGACTGAGCGCCTAATGCCGCACCTGTTGCTGGCACCGATTTTGCTGCCCATGCTGACCGCAGCGCTGATGCTGACCCTGGGCGAGAAGTACCAACGCACCAAACTGCTGATGAACATCAGCTCCTGCCTGATCGGCCTGGTCATTGCGATGGCCCTGGTCAAGTGGAGCAACCAGGATGGCATGGCCACCTCGATGAGTGTTTACCTGTCGGGCAACTGGGCTGCGCCGTTTGGCATCGTGCTGGTGCTTGACCGGCTATCGGCCCTGATGCTGCTGACCACCAGCGTGGTCGCGCTCTGTGCCGTGGTGTATTCCGGCGCGCGCTGGCACCGGGTGGGCGTACATTTTCATCCGCTGTTCCAGTTCCAGATGATGGGCCTGGCCGGCGCCTTCCTGACCGGTGACCTGTTCAACCTCTTCGTGTTTTTCGAGATCATGCTGGCGGCATCCTATGGTTTGCTGCTGCACGGTTCGGGCAAATCACGGGTGCAGCATGGCCTGCACTACATCGCCATCAACCTGGCGGCCTCGTCGCTGTTCCTGATCGGTGTGTCGATGCTGTATGGCATCACCGGCACCTTGAACATGGCCGATCTGGCGCGCATTATCCCCAGCGTCAGCAGCGCGGACCGGGGCCTGCTGCACACCGCCGCCGGCATTCTGGCCACCGCCTTCCTGATCAAGGCCGCAGTCTGGCCGCTGAACTTCTGGCTGGTACCGGCCTATGGGTCGGCCACGGCCCCGGTCGGCGCCATTTTTGCGCTGATGACCAAGGTGGGGATCTACACGATTGTGCGTTTGTGGACCCTGATGTTCAGCAGCGAGGCAGGGCCTTCCGCGCATTTCGGCAGCGCCTGGCTGATTCTGGGCGGGCTCGCCACCATGCTGTATGCGGGCATCTCCATTCTGGGCACGCAACGGCTGGGCTATGTGGCGGGCTACGCGGCCATTCTGTCGGCCGGCACCTTGCTGGCTGCGGCCGGCTTTGGCCAGAACCTGATGACCAGCGCCCTGCTGTACTACATGCCCAGCTCCACCTTGGCGGTCGCGGCGCTGTTCCTGATTACGGATTTGATCGAGCGGTGGCGCACCACCGATGGGGCCAATGTACGCTTTGAAGATGAGGAAGCGCCATTCTTGACCGCCGAGCTGCTACCGCGCGAGGGCCTGAACCTGGACGAGGACGAGGAAGTGCTGATTGGCCGCGCCATTCCGGCAGCGATGGCCTTCCTGGGCCTGTCGTTCATGGTCAGCACCTTGGTGATTTCCGGATTGCCGCCGCTGTCCGGCTTTATCGGCAAATTCGCCATGCTCTCGGCGCTTCTCAACCCACTGGGTCTGGGCTCGTCGGCGGGCACGCAAATCGGCTGGCTGGGCTGGTCGTTCATGGCCATACTGATTGGGACCGGTTTGATGGCCTTGACTGCCCTGGTGCGTATCGGCATCCGCGAATTCTGGTCCAGCATCAGCCGCAACACGCCCGAGCTCAAGGTGATCGAAGGCCTGCCGTTGGCCATTTTGCTGGGCTGCTGCATTTTGATGGTGACCCATGGCGCCAGCGTAATGCGCTTTACCCAGCGCGCGGCTGACAACCTCCACTCGCCGGGCAACTACATCCGCGCGGTGCTGGAGACCAGCCCCAAGCCCTCCCCCACCTCTAAACCCGTGGTCACGCCCGAGATCCCCACCGTGCTGCCTGAGACCGGGTTTGAACTTGCACCGGAAGCAACCACTGCAGGAGGTACCGAGCCATGAAGCGCCTTTTCCCTGCGCCCCTGCTGTCCGTACTGCTGTGCCTGGTGTGGCTGCTGCTCAACCGCAGCATCAGCCCCGGGCAGATCATTCTGGGTGTGCTGTTCGGCTTGCTGATCCCGGTGCTGACCCAAGGACTGCGCCCGCGCGCGGTCAGCATCAAAAAGCCCTGGACCATCATTCGCCTGGGCTTTCGGGTGGCCGCTGATTCGCTGCAATCCAATGGCGCGGTGCTGCGCCTGCTGCTGATGCCCGGCAGCCGCAAAAAGCCCGCTGGCTTTGTGCATGTGCCCTTGCAGCTGCGCGACCCCAATGGCCTGGCCGTGCTGGCGATGATCGTCTGTATCACCCCCGGCACCGCCTGGGCCGAGATATCGCGTGACCGCTCCATCCTGCTCTTGCATGTGCTGGAGGCGGATGACCCGCAGGGCGTTATCGACCACATCAAGGCCTTCTACGAACGGCCTCTCATGGAGATTTTCGAATGAACAATATTCTTGCCTGGACCATGCCGGCAGCCCTGTTCATCTTGCTGCTGGCCATGCTGTTTGCGATGATCCGTTTGCTCAAGGGCCCACAGGCACAAGACCGTGTGCTGGCCCTGGACTGCATGTACCTGATTGGCATGCTCACCATGCTGGTGCTAGGCATCCACTATGCATCGGTCAATTATTTTGAGGCCGCCCTGCTCATCGCGCTGTTTGGCTTTGTCAGCTCCACGGCCATGGCCAAGTTCCTGCTGCGCGGGGAGGTGATCGAATGACCGAAGTCAACCTGCCCATCTGGGTTCAGATTGTGGTGTCGGTGCTGGTGCTTGCCGGCTGCTTGATCACCTTGATCGGTGCGCTCAGCCTGTTCCGCCTGCCCAGCTACTATGAGCGCGTGCACACCCCGTCGATCATTGCCTGCGCTGGCTGCTGGCTGATTGTCTGGAGCTCCGTGTTCTACTTCAGCCTGCAGTCGCACAAGCCCAGCTTTCACACCTTGCTGATTGCCGTGCTGCTGTCGGTAGCCGTGCCCATCACCAATATCTTCTTGATGCGCGCGGCGCTGTTCCGCGACCGGCGCATGGGCAAGGATGTGCCACCGAGCCTGAGCCGCATCGTGTCGGCCAACCCGGAAGGCAACGACGCCTGAGCCCGTGGTGGCGATAGACGGCTAAGCCAGCGCAGCGGGCGAGCTGCATTGGGGACTAAGCGCCAGGGGACAGCAGGAACAGCGCGCTTGTTCTATGCTGGTGGATCACAAGCATCCACACCCCACGCACCGCCATGACGCTTCTGCTCTCCCACACCCTAGACCGCACGCTCAGCCAATGGATGGCTGAGCGCCTGGCCCATCCGCAGCCCGAACTGGCATGGCAGCTCTGGTGCTTTGAAGGCGTGGATGCGCGCCGGGCGGCTGAGCAGCAACTGGCCAGACACGGCATCCGCGCCCGCGTCCGCAGCGCCTACAAGCCGCTGGTGCATGCGGTGCTGGAAGAGCTGGACACCACCGGGCTGCAAAGCCTGCAGCTGCATTACCCCCTGCATGCGGACGCCGCCGCCAACCGCTTCATGCTGGAGGCCTACCCGCTGGCCGCCATGCTGCCGCCCGGTGTCGAGCTGCAGATGGAGGCCGGCCCGCACACCAGCAGCTACGCACTGGCGCTGCGCTACCAGGATGGGCGCACACAAAGCCTGCAGGTGTTCGCGCCCAACCGTGCTTTCCAATCGGCACACGGCGGCAGCGGCATCACCCCTTGCGGCTGGCAGCAGGCGCATGATGCCCAAGGCCGCACGGTGCACGATGCCGCCCTGCTCACCGACTACGAAGCGGCCTATGCCCAGGCCATGCAGGCGGTCGAGCAGCATGGCTGGCCCAAGACCGAGCCGTTCTTTGGGCGCCTGCATATCGCCATGCAACTGCCCGGTTTTGAGCAAGCGATTGCCGGCACGGGCGAGACTATGAGCACGCCAGAAGCCATGCACGAGGACCTGTATTTCTCGCTGCTGGAGCACTTCCAAAAGCTGTCCGGGCGCGCTGCGGGTGACCGCCGCCTGCAACCGGGCCAGATCGTGCCGGACATCCGCATCGCCGCCCAATCCCATCCGCTGGAACTGACAACGGTAGGCTTGCAGATCCGCGCACTGGCCCTGAGCGAGCCCTTGCCGGAAGCGGATGACGGCCTGCCAGCGGCTGCCTTCAGCCCCCACAGCATTGCCGAGGCCGATGCCGCCGCAGCGCAGCTGCAGCGGGCGCCGAGCCTGGCGCAGATGGAGGCACTGGTGCAGCCGCTGTTTGCCGCCTACGGCAGCGCCTGCCAGGGCCAGAGCGTGCAAGGCCGCCGCATTGCCGCCACCTACAAAAAGGGCAGCGAGCACCCGGTGGTGCTGAGCGGCGGCCAGCATGCCAATGAGATATCAGGCGTGACAGGCGCGCTGCGCGCTGCGGTGGCACTGGCGCAGCAGCCGGATAGCCACTTTGCCTATATCCCCGTAGAGAACCCGGACGGCTACGACCTGCACCAGTGGTACTGCCGCTATGCCCCCGAGCAAATGCACCATGCAGCGCGCTACACCGCGCTGGGCGATGACCTGGCCTACCGCGACCATGCCCCCTGGTACGAGGGCGCGCTGCGGCGTGATGCGATTGCCGCCAGCGGCGCGCAGTTGCATTTGAGCCTGCATGGCTACCCGGCCCATGAATGGACGCGGCCCCTGTCCGGCTATGTGCCGCAGGGCTTTGACCTCTGGACCATCCCCAAGGGCTTTTTCCTGATTCTGCGCTACCAGGAAGACTGGCAACCACAAGCCGAGGCGCTGGCTGAGCGTGTGGCGCAGGCCTTGCTGCAGGTGCCAGGTTTGCCAGAATACAACCGCCGCCAATTGGCGCTGTACCAGAGCCATTCCGGCCGCCAGCCGTTTGAGCTGCGGCACGGCACGCCCTGCACCATGCAGGTCGACAACCAGGGGCTCAGCCCGGTGAGCCTGATTACCGAGTTTCCGGACCAGACCGTTGTGGGCGATGCACTGGTCTTTGCACATACCGTGCAGCGCGCTGCGGTGCTGGCCGCCTATGCCGCCTGGCAGGACATTGTGCAAACGCGCTGAGGCCCAGTGCGGACCTGGGTCGCCAGCGATTTTCCACGCAGCGCCGCTGCGCCCTGCTAAGCTGCCTGCCATGTGGAATGTACTTGGCATATCAATTGGCGCCTGCCTGGGCGCGCTGGCCCGCTGGCAACTGGGCCGCTGGCTCAACCAGCCCCATGCCTTGCTGCCCTGGGGCACCTTGGCCGCCAACCTGGTGGGTGGCTATGCCATTGGGCTGCTGGTGGCCCTTTTCCAGAACTCACCCGGCATTGACCCGGTCTGGCGCCTGGTGCTGATCACCGGTTTTCTGGGCGCCCTCACCACCTTTTCCAGCTTCTCTGCCGAGACGGTATCGATGCTGCAAGCCCAGCGCTACGGCTTGGCGCTGCTGCAGTGCAGCCTGCATCTGCTCGGTTCGCTGGCGCTGACGGCCCTGGGGCTGGCCACCGGCCAAGCCCTCTGGGGTGGGCGCTGAACGACTTTTTTAAACGCATTGCCCCAAGCGCATGCCCAAATCACTCTATATTCAGTAGCAGCACAGGCCCCGCTTGTGCTGCTCGTGTTTCTTGTGACCGCTGGTGCCTGCCGGGCATTGGCCTTGTGAAAGCTGGAGAAGACCATGGACGCCAACACCCAACTCGACGAACAAGTCATGGCGCATGACTGGAACCTGTTCGGTGCCGACATACCTGTAGAGCAGGCCGCCAAACGCGACTCGTACCGCCTGGCCTTTGCAGACCCGGAGTTTCTGAGCCGCCGAGAAACCCGCTCGATCCGCTTTCAGCTGGAGATGCTCAAGCCCGATCTGGAGCTGACCGCCCAGGGCATCAACAACACCGTGGTGGTGTTTGGCAGCGCCCGCTTTGTGGCGCCCGAGGAGGCGGAGGTACTGCTGGCCGCTGCCCAGGCCCAGGGCGATGCCCAGGCGATTGCCGTGGCGCAGCGTGCCATGGCCACCAGCCGCTACTACGATGCCGCGCGCCGCTTTGCGCGCCTGGTGGCCAAGTTCAGCGAGACCCAGAAGCTCGAAGACCGCCTCTACATCTGCACCGGCGGCGGCCCCGGCATCATGGAAGCGGCCAACCGCGGTGCTTCCGAAGAGCATGCGCCCAATGTCGGCATGAACATCACCCTGCCCCATGAGCAATCGGGCAACCGCTACATCACGCCGGCGCTGTGCTTCAAGTTCCACTACTTCGCGCTGCGCAAGATGCACCTGATGATGCGCGCGCGCGCCCTGGTGGTGTTTCCCGGCGGCTTTGGCACGATGGACGAGCTCTTCGAAGTGCTGACCCTCGTGCAAACCCACAAGGCCAAGGGCGTGCCGATTGTGCTGTTTGGCGTGGATTTCTGGTCGCGCATGCTGAACTTCGATGTGATGATCGAGTACGGCACCATCTCGCCAGAGAACGTCAAGCTGTTCCACATCACCGACGATGTGCATGAGGCCTGCCGCATCATCCAGGCCTACTACCAGCGCTAAAGCAGCGTTCGGCCCATAAAAAAACCGCTCCTGGCCATGCAGCCAGCAGCGGTTTTGCTTTGGGTGGCGGCAGGCTGTGCCGCTGGGCAGGTCAGCCGCCCAGGTAGGCCTTACGGATATCCTGGTTGCGCAGCAGGTTGACACCGCTGTCTTCCAGGGTGACCTTGCCGGTCTCCAGCACATAGCCTCGGTCGGCGATCTGCAGTGCCTGGTTGGCGTTTTGTTCGACCAGAAACACGGTCACGCCCTGCTCGCGAACTGCTTTGATGATCTCGAAGATCTGCGCAATGATCAGCGGCGCCAGGCCCAGGGTGGGCTCATCGAGCAGCAGCAGACGCGGCTTGCTCATCAGCGCCCGGCCAATGGCCAGCATCTGCTGCTCGCCGCCAGACATGGTGCCGGCGCGCTGGTCCGCACGTTCCTTGAGGCGGGGAAAGAGCCCGTAGACATAGTCGATACCGTGCGCAATCTCCTGCTTGTTCAAGAAGAACGCGCCCATTTGCAGGTTCTCCATGACGGTCAAGTCCTTGAACACACGACGGCCCTCGGGCGATATCGCAATGCCCTTGCGCATGATCAGGTGCGAGGACTGGCCCACCAGCTCTTCGCCCTCGAACTTGATCGAACCTGTTGTGGCACAGGGGTTGCCGCATACGCTCATCAGCAAGGTGGTCTTGCCCGCGCCATTGCTGCCGATCAGCGAGACGATCTCACCCTCGTTGACATGCAAGCTCACGTCGTTGACTGCACAAATCGCACCGTAATGCGTGCTGATATTCTTGATTTCCAACATCGGCTGCATCAGGACTCTCCCAGGTATGCCTTGATCACGCGTTCGTCATTGCGAATGACCTCCGGCACACCCAGTGCAATCGGCTTGCCATACTCCATCACCAGGATGCGCTCGGACACCCCCATCACCAGGCTCATGTCGTGCTCGATCAGCAGCACGGTCACACCGTACTCCCGGCGCAAGCGGTCGATGAGGTGCTGCAGCTCCACCTTTTCCTGCGGGTTGAGGCCCGCTGCGGGCTCGTCGAGCATCAGCAGCTTGGGCTTGGTGATCATGCAGCGCGCGATCTCCAGCCGGCGCTGGTGGCCATAGGCCAGGTTGCCCGCTTCGCGGTTGGTGAAGGCACGCAGGCCCATCACATCCAGCCAGTGGGCGGCTTGTTCCTTGGCGTTCTCTTCCGCTGCGCGGTAGGCCTTGGTCTTGAACAGGCCCGACAGCAGGTTGCGCTTGATCTGCTGGTGCTGGGCTACCAACAGGTTTTCCAGCACGGTCATGCCCTTGAACAGGCGTACGTTCTGGAAGGTGCGCACCACGCCGTGGTTGGCCACCTCATGGCTGGCCAGGCCGGCAATCGACTGGCCGCCCAGCGACACGGTACCGGCCGTGGGCTTGTAGAAACCGCTGATGCAGTTGAACACGGTGGTCTTGCCGGCGCCATTGGGGCCGATGATGGCAAACACCTCTTGCGGCTTGACATCGAGCGCGACCTGGTCGACCGCGAGCAAGCCGCCAAAGCGCATGCACAGGCCTTCCACCTTCAATATGCTTTGACTCATAAACACTTCTCCCTGTTTGCGTTTTCCGTGTTTACGGTCATTGCTTCAATTCTTCGTGGTAGCGCTTCATCGGGAACAAGCCCTGCGGACGCCAGACCATCATCAAGATCATCACCAGGCCAAAAATCAGCATGCGGTATTCCGAGAACTCGCGTGCCAGCTCAGGCAGCACCGTGATCAGGATCGCTGCCACCACCACGCCGATCTGCGATCCCATGCCACCCAGCACCACGATGGCCAGGATCAGCGCCGATTCGATGAAGCTGAACGACTCGGGGCTGACGATGCCCTGGCGCGCGGCAAAGAAGGCACCGCCAAAGCCGGCAAACATGGCACCCAAGGTGAAGGCCGAGAGCTTGATCTTGGTGGGGTTCATGCCCAGCGAGCGGCATGCCACTTCGTCTTCGCGCAGCGCTTCCCAGGCACGGCCAATCGGCATGCGGATCAGGCGGTTGCTGATCCACAAGGTGACCAGGGCCAGGCCCAGCGCCAGCAGGTAGAGAAAGACCACCATGTGCATGGTGTTGAACTCGATGCCCATCAGTTGCTGCAAGGTCTGCGCACCCTCTTGCGATGCGGTACGCGTCAGCTCAAAGCCAAACAAGGTCGGCTTGGGAATGCCCGAGATACCGTCCGGGCCGCCAGTGAAATCCACCAGGTTGACCAGCAGCAGGCGAATGATTTCGCCAAAGCCCAGGGTCACGATCGCCAGGTAATCGCCGCGCAGGCGCAGCACCGGAAAGCCGAGCAAAAAGCCGAACAAGGCAGCGGCTGCACCGGACAGCGGCAAGGCCTCCCAGAACGACCAGCCGGCCCAGTGGAACAGCAAGGCATAGGTATAGGCGCCCACAGCGTAGAAGCCGACAAAGCCCAGATCCAGCAGACCGGCAAAACCGACCACGATGTTCAGGCCCAGGCCGAGCATCACATAGATGAGCGCCAAGGTGGCGATGTCAACCGCATTGCGGCCGCTGAAGAACGGCCACGCAATGGCCGCCACAATCACCAGCCACAGCAGGGTCATGCGCATTCGCGAGCTGACCTCAGGCAGGCGCGGCGCATGTACACGGGCCATGTGCTTGCCCAGCAGCGGCTTGATCAGCTGCAGCACCAGAACAATGACAAAGCCCCAGATGACCAGGTTCCAGTGCGGCTCAATGTAGTTCTGGCCGCCTTTTCGCTCCAGATGCAGGCCGAAGATGGGGACCACTACCAAAGCGGCCAGCACGGCCGAGATGATGGCGTTCTTGATGTTCGCTTTCATCATCAGACCTTCTCCACTTCAGGCTTGCCCAACAGGCCCGTGGGGCGGAAAAGCAGGATCAGCACCAGCAGACCAAAGGCGACGATGTCCTTGTACTCGGACGAGATGTAAGCCGCAGCCATGGTCTCTGCCACACCCAGCAGCACGCCGCCCAGCATCGCACCGGGAATGCTGCCAATACCGCCCAACACTGCCGCCGTGAAGGCCTTGATACCGGCGACAAAACCGATATAGGGGTTGAGCTTGCCAATCGCCAGCGCAATCAGCACACCGCCCACGGCAGCCAGTACTGCGCCCAGGATGAAGGTGAAGGACACGACCTTGTTGGTGTCAATGCCCAACAGGTTGGCCATTTGCATGTCTTGCGAGCAGGCGCGCGAGGCGCGGCCCATGCGCGAGTGGCGGATGTAGAAGGTCAGCGCGGCCATCAAAACCACGGCAACCACAATGATCAAAACGCGGGTGTAAGGCACAAAGACCTCGAAATCACCCATGTGGAAGTTGAATGCACCAGGCAGCAGCGATGGCACGGCCATATCGCGTGCACCCTGCCCCAGGGCCACCCAGTTCTGCAAGAAGATGGACATACCGATGGCCGAGATCAGCGCCACCAGGCGGGGGCTGCTGCGCAAGGGCTTATAGGCCACCTGCTCCACCACGAAGCCATAAACCCCGGTAAGCACCACCGCCACCAGCAACATGGCACCAATCACCACGAAGACCGGCAGACCGCTTTGCGTGCCAATGGCCGACAAGGTAACCAGGCCGATATAGGCCGCAATCATATAAATCTCGCCGTGGGCGAAATTAATCATTCCGATAATTCCATACACCATCGTGTAACCAATGGCCACCAGCGCGTAGATCGCACCCAGTGACAAACCATTGAACAACTGCTGTATGAATTGGGGCAAAAAATCGTTCATACCGTACCAACCCAATTCCATTGGCGCTTGTGGCCGCCAAAATAAAAAAGCATGGCTCTATGTTGTAGAGCCATGCTTTTGTCTAACACTTACTTGGTCGCAGCCGACTTGCTGCCGTCCTTGTGCCAGCTGAACACCTGGAAGTCGTAAGACTTCAGGTCACCCTTGGCATCCCAGGCAAGCTTGCCCAGTGGGGTCTCGAAGGTAGCGGTATGCAGGTGCTTGGCCACCTTGGCACCATCGTTGCCCACGGCCTTGATCGAGTCAGCAATGACTTGCACGGCGGTGTACGAACCCATCTGGAACGAACCGGAAGGATCGCGCTTCTTGTCCTTGAAGGCCTTCACGATCGCGGCATTCTTGGGGTTGGAAGCGAAGTCAGCAGGCAAGGTCACCAGCATGCCTTCAACGGCAGGACCGGCGATGGCGTTGATCTCTGGGTTGCCCACACCTTCTGGGCCCATGATGCGGACCTTCAGGCCTTGCTCGGCAGACTGGCGCAGCAGCAGGCCCATTTCTGGGTGGTAGCCACCGTAGTAAACGAAGTCGACACCGGCGCTCTTGAGCTTGGTGATCACCGCAGAGTAATCGCTGTCACCGGCGTTGATACCTTCAAACAGCGCGACGTTGACGCCGTCTGCCTTCAGGGTGTCACGCACTGCCGTGGCAATGCCCTGGCCGTAGGATTGCTTGTCATGCAGCACGGCAACCTTCTTGGGCTTGACGTTCTGGGCAATGAACTTGGCAGCGAAAGGACCTTGCTGGTCATCACGGCCAATGGTGCGGAAGACCGAGGTGAAGTTCTTGCCTTCGGTCAGCGCTGGCGAAGTCGCCGACGGGGTCACGACCACCACACCTTCGTTGTTGTAGATCGGCGCTGCAGCAATCGCAGCGCCCGAGCACACGGGGCCGACCACGTAATGGATCTTGGCGTTGACCACGCGGTTGGCAGCAACGGGGCCTTGCTTGGGTTCGCAGGCGTCGTCAACGATCACCGCTTCGAGCTTGTTGCCATTGATGCCACCAGCAGCATTGATCTGCTCCAGCGCCGTATCTACACCCTCCTTGACCATGTCGCCGTACTGGGTCAGCGGACCCGTCGCTGGAATGACCACGCCAATCTTGATATTTTGAGCCTGGGCTACACCAGCCAGCATGCTGCCGGCCAGACCAAATGCAACCACCATCGAGTTGAGGCGAAACGGTACGTTCATAACGGAATCCTTTTTAATCGAGCTATGGATCGCAGACATTGACAATAGAGCAACTATCAAGTGCGATGCGGAGACAGCATATAGGTCTAATAAACTCCCGCAACAGGGATGCCAAGGATTGCCAAATATGTCACTTATGTGCTAGTAAATGGTGATTTTTGCACCTATACAGGGCATTGACAGCTATTCATGCACCAATAATGTGCACAGCACCACCAAAAACACTGTTGAAGGCGATCAGTCACCATACACTATGATGCATTTTGTTGCATCAAACAGCAGTGCCTTAAGCGCATCCTCTGCATCGGTGCCAGCCCGGTCCCTTCCCCCTGAAATCGGCCAAGTGGCCATCGCAAGTCCCGGAAACCATACAGCGTCGCCGCGAGAGGCAGCATTGTGCGCGAAAAAAATACCGCCGCACACAAAATATGGTCTGTGGAAACCCTGATCTGCAGCATTGGCGAAAGCGCCATGGACGGCCAACCGCACAGGCAATTGTTACAAACAACCAGCGCTACATCTCTGGAAATTGCCAGCTCAGATAGCTACCTCCGAGATAGACCGCATAAAAGTGGTTGATGTCAAAAGGTTTATCTAGACAACCCTTCCACGCACCAAATGTATGGCCTCATGCCTTCATTCTTTAACCATTGCTAATCCAAGCAAAAACTGCTTGCACAATGTCAATCGGAAATGGAGAATTGTTCAACATGAAAGAGATTAGGTTGATCAATTCCAAAGGCGCGGGCGCGGACAACGCCATAGTTGCCTCTGCCTGGCTGCCCGATGATGCCCACCATCGCCAGCAATTCCTGCAACTGCTGGAACAAGCCATTGCCGATGGAGGCCCGGGCACCTACCTGCTGCAAACCCGTGGCCAGCATGTGCTCACGGACATTCTTTACCCCAACAAAGCGTTCTGCGCGCCTGCCTGAGCGTTGCGTGAATCCGTGGGCGACGCCAGCCGGTGCGGGTGATCCCTTATGTTGCCTTCCGCGCCAGGTCTACATGGGCCCTGGTTGAGACAAGACACTCAGATCCACACCGAGCGCAGCCAACTTCGATGCCATTACGTCCCGTCTACGCTCAGCTTTTTCAGCAGTAGCCATGGCAGCACGCATGGCCTGAGGTCCTTTTTGCGAAGCAACCCGTACCAGGGCCGTTTTCTTGTCGACCTCGGCCACCAGCTTTTGGTAATTCGCTAATAATTCGGCATGTTCAGAGGAATGGGTCACAACGTGTCCTTGTTTTTCAAGAACCATTATTGTCTGGCGAAACTCCTAGCCATACGTGGTTGGGCCCCTGCGCATTCCCTTCCAACAGCCATCGCAACACCTTCTGTCAGACCATGTCTACGGACCTTGTTGCATGGCCGCCAATTTCCTTAAACACCCTCAGGAACCGGTTACAGTGGGGCATACCACAAGGAGGATCCTATGGTCACCAACGCGCAGCGCCACCGCAGCCCAGTTAAACAAGCACATAGGGACCAGCCGGTAACAGCTCCTACTCCCCTACGCGCCCAGCAGGCATAAGCCTCATCTCCTCGTCGCCGAGATTTCCTTTCGATTGCCGTTGGCAGCTGACCTTGAGCCAGCACGCCACGCACACCGCTTGAGCCTTATGAAAACCATCGACGAAATGCTGAGCCTGGACCTGCTCACCCACGACCAACATGGTGAGATCAGCGCCTGGATCGACCAGTCCACGACCCCCGAAGAAATTCTGCAAATGCCCCCCAATCTTTGGCAGGCCATTGAGCGTGCCAGCCTGGCGATGGGCGTCAACGATGATCTTTTACGCCCCCCTTCGCTGGATGCCGGTAGCTTGCTACTGGGCTGACTTCTTCGGGCAACTCGACGCGTGCGCTCAATAGCTTAGGGTCTCTGCGCTGAGGGCAAGCTTTGTATACGCGGTCATTCGCTAGGAATCGAAGCCTGGTCTGGCCCCACTGCGGACTCAAACCACACGCCCGACTGGAGGGCACGGGGGCGTTGCAACTATGCGATAGCCTGCCGCCATCCATTTGCCATCCTCAAATTCCACTCAGGCACATATGACGTGACGGTGACCCTCCTGAGATCGTCAGCCTCGGCTTTTGCCGGCATTGGAGTTGCGTGAACCGAGGGCAACATTGACTAGACACAAAGCCTGTAGACCGCAAGCTGTTATTTTTCAGATCTAGGGAATACCCTTGCAAAATCAATTTGCATAAATCTATAGAATATATCTAATGGTTTTGCCGGATTCATGCACCATCCTCCCTCCCTCTCTATATTTGCATGAACATGCCTGAGTGATCAGGAACGGCTTTTCTTCAGCGCCTCAGGCCACCTTCGGGTGGCCTTTTTTTGGCTCGCGAGGTAGCCGTTTAGTGAAGAACCCGCCTGTCGCATGTTCATTCGTCGATCACCTGCCCATCGAGCAGCTTGCAGATGCTTCGTTCCCCGCTCGCTGGAGACTGGGGATGTGACGTGCCTGCGTACCGTACGCAATATACAGATGCAGGATAGCCATGCCCAGCAGTGGAACAGACGCTCCCGGACGCTTAGCAGCGCCGGTCAGCGGCATGAAGGTTTGAATTCATATGGGTGAGGAAAAGCATGCACGCAGAAAGGGCGGCGAGCTTCTGCAGAAAATGTTGAATGGCGACACCGGACACGAACCACTGTTCGAATGGCCGTTAAACTGCCTCCATCCCAAGCACACAAGGCGTTTTCTATGTTGTCCCGCTTCACGGTTTCACTCAGCTGTATTTTATTGGTATGCGCAGGTCTGGCACACGCCAGCCCGGCATCGCAAGAAGCCTCTGCATACGAGACCTTGAAAATCAAGGCCATGATCTGCAAGGAGGAATATATGATTGATTTGTTGAAGGTTGGCCAGGGCGAAACGACTCTGCAGCAGGCTTACAGCGATTTTCTGGGCTGCAGAGGCGCTGTGTCGAAAGCATCCAAGGAGGTCTATAAAAAGGTGCTCGGCAAAGCCAAGGGAAGCGATGCCAAAAAGGCCCTCAAGGACTACCAGGTGGCCTTCATGACTTTTCTGGACGGCATAGATGCCAAGGCGGGAGAGACAAAATACGACTACTCGCTACGCTTTTCCGCATTGGAAAACAACCTGAGCATGGCGAAGCGGCGCCTGGATCTGGAATTGGAATAAGCGATAGGCATGCCCGCACTACTGGGCAGCTGGCATATCTGCACCAGGTGCGCACATCTTCACATGCGTTTGGCTGGATACTCTCACTCCCGCCATCCGCTTGGCAAAGACGGCATTGAATGAAGTGGAACTGCTCCGGAACCTTGTTGGCCGGCCACCGGCCCCATGTGCAGGGTGCTTGCACCGGATAACTGCATATCGTGTCTGGCCTTAATTCAGAGGCCCTTTGCTCTTGGAGAACACTGCGACGTGTTTGGGGATTCCGGCTTTTGAATCTGGAATATTGCAGCCTCGCGTTGTGCTGTGTAAACGCTGACAGAATCACTATTTTCAGTGATACCAATTGTTACCCAGCCTCTCTATGCTTATAACTTAGCAGCTCCTCGCTTAACCGCCCAACCGGGGTTGCTGAGTTTCAGTTCCATATTATTGGATGGCTAGAGATGAATACCAGCACTGCACACCCGTCGTTCCATGCGGCCCCTACCCTGCAAGGCTTGCTGCCTCCGCACCTCTGGAGGGTGCTGGCAAGAAATGGCATTACGACCATTGAACAAGCAGCCCAGAGCTACCCAGAAAAGCTGCTGCTGATGCCCAGCGTAGGCCCCACAACCTTTAGAAAAATCGAAGAAAGCCTGTTTCCAGGCATGCGCTATGCACCGCCACAGCCGGAAGTAGCCGCGCATTCCGATCTAGACCAGACATCCAAAACCCTGCCCTTTTTCCGACGAACCCAGAATGCACTGAGACGGCACGACCTCAGGTAACGACTGCTGTTTGTTGAATGACCAGCAAGCCCAGCCATCCTGGTCCACCAGCCCATCGCATTGGACCAATTCAGGAGATTCGTCATCACGAGTTTCCTGCAGCATGGGCGCACCAAGGCATACCGCCGCACCCAACATCAATCCTCTGCGGCTTTCAGCGTATCGCCCAACCATAACCGGGGACCCGCACCCTGTTTGCCAATGTAGTCGGCCTGGTTGAACACGTGGCACACCTTCATCGACAGGCAGCCACAACCGATGCAGTTCTCCAGGCTTTTGCGCAGATGCGTCAGCTCCTGAATGCGGTCATCCACCCGCGCCATCCAGGTCTTTGACAGGCCACTCCATTCCTCTCCTGAGGGCGCATGGTGCTTGGGCAGGCCCTCCAATTGCGCAGCGATCTCTTCGAGCTGAAAGCCCAGCCGCTGTGCGAACACGATATAGGCCACCCGGCGCAGCGCTGAACGCCGGTAGCGGCGATGCCCCGATGCGCTTCGTACCGATTCGATCAATCCCAGTGATTCGTAGTAACGCAGCGCCGACGCGTTGACGCCACTGCGCTTTGCGATGTTTCCAATGGGCAGCAGTTCATCATCCCCAGGAGCCATGGTGCTTCTTCCTTTTCGCTTGACTTAAAGTTAACTTTAACTTGAAGAATCCGCTCCGGCAATGACGAGGGAAATTTATTTCTCGCAAGTCATTGAGCCCTGATGCGTCTCCGTCGCCTGGCCTGCAGGACGGTAGACGCCCGAGTCTTCAAGAAAAGGAATTCCAACATGAGTTCAGAAATCTGCCCGCAGGCAACTGCTGCTGGCACAGCTTCTGCGATGGCGTCTGCTGTGCGCTTGATCGCGCTACCGCTCGCACTGTCCGCCGCCCTCACCGCCTGCGGACCACCCAAGCCTCCAGAGGGCAGCAATGCTGCGGGCGAACCCACCCCAGCCACTGTCACGACGGCTGCGGTACGCGCTGAGCCGGTGCAGCTCTGGAGCCAGTTCAACGGCCGGATTGCTGCGCAGGAAAGCGTGGAGATCCGCGCCCGCGTGGCGGGCTACATTGAACATGTCCATTTCCGCGAGGGGCAGCCCGTGCGCAAGGGCCAACTGCTGTTCAGCATTGATGCCCGCCCCTACCAAGCCACGCTGGCCAGCGCACAAGCCCAACTGCAGCGCGCCAAAGCGGCGATGGAGCTGGCTGCCACGCTGGACCGGCGTGCACGCGACTTGATGCTGGACCGCGCCATCGCCGCCGAAGAAGCCGACAACCGTGCAGGAACACTGGCGCAAGCCCGAGCCCAGGTCGCGGCTGCCGAAGCTGCGGTGGCCGCCGCACAGCTGGATCTGGGCTTCACCGAGGTGCGCGCCCCCATTGCAGGCATAGCGGGACGAGCGCTGCTGACGACCGGCAACCTCGCGCGCGCCGATGAGACTGTGTTGGTGACCGTGGTTTCTCAAAATCCGGTGTATGTGAATTTCGACGCAGATGAGCAAAGCCTGCTGCGTCGCATGCAAAACAGCAGCGCGACCACGGGCGAAGCGATGGTGCGTGTCGGCCTGGTCAGCGATGAAGGCTTTCCGCACACGGGCCGCGTGGGCTTCACCGACAACCGCCTGGATCCGCAGACGGGCACGATTGCGCTCCGCGCCAGCTTGAACAACGACCAAGGACTCTTCAAGCCGGGCATGTTTGCGCGGGTGCAAATGCAGGAGCGCAGTACGGCCACGGCCGTGCTGATTGACGACAAGGCAGTGCTCACCGACCAGAGCCGCAAATACGTCTATGTCGTGGACGCTGCCCAGCGTGCGCAAAGGCGCGATCTGCAACTGGGAAGGATGGTGGACGGCAAACGCATCGTGGAATCCGGGCTTGAACCCGGCGAGCAATTGGTGGTAGCGGGCATGCAGCGTATTTTTTACCCCGGCATGCCACTGGCGCCGCAGTTGTTGGACAGCCAAGCTGCTGGCGCCGCGCTGCCGGAAACGCAGAAACCAGCCCAGAAAGCGCAGCCATGAGCAAAGGACACATGGACTTCTCCAAATTCTTCATCGACCGGCCCATCTTCGCGATCGTTCTGTCGGTCATCATTTTCGCCGTTGGACTGATTGCGATTCCTCAGCTGCCGTCTGGCGAATACCCCGAAGTCGTTCCCCCCAGCGTGGTGGTGCGCGCGACCTACCCCGGCGCCAACCCCAAGGAAATCGCCGAATCGGTGGCAGTGCCGCTGGAAGAGGCGATCAATGGCGTCGAAGGGCTGATGTACATGAAGTCCGTCGCGGCCTCGGATGGGAGCCTGCAGGTGGTGTCCACTTTCCGCCCGGGCACCGACCCCGACGCCGCTGCAGTGCGGGTACAAAACCGGGTGAGCCAGGCCCAAAGCCGCCTGCCCGAAGAGGTGCGCCAATACGGCATCACCACGCAAAAGCAATCGGCCACGCCGCTGATGTATGTCGGCCTGGTCTCCACCACCGGCAAGCTCGACACGCTCTATCTGCGCAACTACGTCAGCTTGAGGGTCAAGGATGAACTCGCGCGCCTCCCCGGCATTGGCGACGTCGGCGTTTATGGCGCTGGTGACTATGCCATGCGCATATGGCTGGATCCGGACAAGGTTGCCGCCCGCCAGCTGACCACCGACCAGGTCATTGCCGCAGTGCGCGAACAGAACGTCCAGGTATCCGCAGGCCAGCTCGGCGCCGAGCCCAGTGGCCGCGCCACGGATACCTTGCTGTCCATCAATGTGCAAGGCCGTCTGCAAAGCGAAGAAGAGTTCGGCAGCATCGTGCTGAAGACAGGCGCCGATGGGCAACTGGTGCGCCTGTCCGATGTGGCCCGGCTGGAGCTGGGTGCCAGCGACTACACGCTGAGAGCCTCGCTGGATAACAAGCCCATGGCCGCCATCGGCATCTTTCTGACGCCAGGCGCCAATGCGCTGGGTGTGGCCCAAGAGGTGTACAAGACGCTGGAGCGTCTGTCTGCTGACCTGCCGCCCGACACTGAGTTCAAGTACCTGTGGGACCCGACCGTCTTTGTGCGGGATTCCATCAAGGCGGTGCAGCACACGTTGATCGAAGCCGTGCTCCTGGTCGTGCTGGTGGTCATCGTCTTTCTGCAGACCTGGCGCGCCTCCATCATTCCGCTGCTTGCGGTCCCGGTATCGATTGTCGGCTCCTTTGCCTGGCTGTACCTGCTGGGCTACTCGATCAATACCCTGACCTTGTTCGGACTGGTGCTGGCGATCGGGATCGTTGTCGACGACGCCATCGTGGTCGTCGAGAATGTGGAACGCTTCATCGAAAAAGGCCACAGCCCGCGCGATGCCGCGCACCTGGCCATGCAGGAGGTGTCAGGCCCCATCATCGCCATTGCGCTGGTGCTGTGCGCCGTGTTTGTGCCCATGGCGTTTCTCGATGGCATCACTGGCCAGTTCTACAAGCAGTTCGCGGTGACGATTGCCATCTCGACCGTCATCTCGGCCATCAATTCGCTCACCTTGTCGCCCGCCCTTGCGGCCAAGCTGCTGCAGGGCCACGGCGCGCGCAAAGACTGGCTGGCGCGCAGCATGGATACGGGGCTGGGCTGGTTCTTCAGGCGCTTTAACCGCTTGTTTGACCGCAGCGCGCAGCGCTATGAACATGCGGTGGCGCGCTCATTCCAGGGGCGCGGCTTGGTGTTTGCCATCTACCTGGCGCTGCTGGGTGCCACCGCCCTGCTGTTCAACCAGGTGCCCGGTGGCTTTATCCCGATGCAGGACAAGCTATACCTGTTTGCCGGCGCCAAATTGCCCGAGGGTGCATCGCTGCAACGCACCGATGCAGTCACACAAGAGCTCACGCGCCACGCCCTGGCCATCGACGGGGTGGAATCGGTGCCCGCTTTTGCAGGAATGAATGCGCTGCAGGGAACCAACACCCCCAATCTCACCAGCGCCTATGTGATTCTCAAGCCCTTTGCGGAGCGCCAGCGCAGCGCGACGGAAATCAGCACGGCGCTCAACCAAAAGCTCGCGGGCATGGAAGGCGGCTATGGCTATGCGCTGATGCCGCCGCCAATCCAAGGCTTGGGCAATGGATCGGGCTATTCGCTGTTTCTGGAAGACCGCGCAGGCCTTGGCTATGCAGCCTTGCAGCAAGCGCTGGTGGCGTTCCAGGCGGAGATTGCCAAGACCCCGGGCATGCACTACCCGGTCAGCGCCTACCAGTCCAATATTCCGCAGCTTGACGTGAAGGTGGATCGCACCAAGGCGAAGGCCCAGGGCGTCGCATTGAGCGATCTTTTCCAGACCCTGCAGGCCTACCTGGGTTCGGTCTATGTGAACGACTTCAATGCGCTGGGCCGCGTCTACCGCGTCGTGCTGCAGGCCGACGCCAGCCACCGCCAGGCGGCAGAGGACATCGGAAAACTGCAGACCCGCAATAGCCGGGGCGACATGGTGCCGCTGGCCTCCATGGTATCCATCGTGCCCAGCTACGGGCCCGATCCGGTTTTGCGCTACAACGGCTTTCCGGCTGCCGACCTCATCGGCGATGCCGATCCTGCCGTTCTGTCGTCGTCCGAGACACTCGTGAAGCTGCGTGAGATTGCGGACAAGACCTTGCCACCCGGCATTGAGCTGGCCTGGACGGACATGAGCTACCAGCAAGTCGAGCAAAGCCATGCCGCAGCCATCGTGTTCACGCTGGCAGTGATGCTGGTGTTTTTGGTGCTCGCCGCGCTGTACGAAAGTTGGACCATGCCCTTGGCCGTCATCCTGATCGTGCCGGTCTGCATCTGTGCTGCGCTGTTTGGCGTCTGGCTCTCTGGCGGCGACAACAACGTCTTTGTGCAGGTCGGCCTGGTGGTGCTGATGGGCCTGGCCTGCAAGAACGCCATCCTGATTGTGGAATTTGCGCGCGAACGCGAGATGCAAGGCGCAAGCACCTGGGATGCCGCACGCGAAGCATGCAGGCTCCGTCTGCGCCCTATCGTCATGACATCCATTGCCTTCATTGCCGGCGCTGTTCCGCTGCTGATCGGCCACGGGGCGGGCGCCGAAGTACGTGCCGCCACGGGCGTGACGGTCTTCTCCGGCATGCTGGGTGTCACCCTCTTTGGGCTGTTCCTCACACCGGTGTTCTATGTGACCTTGCGCAAGCTCAGTGGCACCCAGCTGCATACATCCGACACTGCAGAGGCATTGAAGCCCGGCCATGCAGCACCTGCAATCGCCAAGGAGCCAACACATGACTAAATACTTCCCTCTGCGAAGCGTGGCTGCCGCCTGTTGCATCAGCTTGTCTGGCTGCAGCGCAGTAGGGCCTGATTTTTATCCGCCAATCGCAGAAAACAGCCTGCCCACCCAGTTTGCGCAGCCACAAAATTCTGCCCGCGAAGACGCTCTGCCATTGCCCTCCACTGATGTCAACGACGCCCAATTCTGGAACCAGTTTGGCGACCCGCAACTCAGGCTGCTGGTACAGCAAGCGCTGCAGAACAACAACGACCTGGGTGCAGCGCTGGCAAGGCTGCAATCCGCTGAAGCACTTTTCCGGCAATCAGGATGGGATCGCTTCCCCACGGTCACGATGAACGCCGAGGGCCGGCAGCAAAAGCTCAGTGCTGCGCAAACCAGCCCGGGGCAGCCACGGTCGGCTCGCCTCTACAGCAGTGCCATCACCGCGCAATGGGAACTGGATTTTCTGGGGCGCATCTCGCGGTCGCTGGAGGCAGCGCAGGCCAGCATGCAAGCGACGCGGGCCGATCTCGCGGGACTGCAAATCATCATCGCAGCGCAGGTGGCTGACGCCTACACCCAGTTGCGCGGCGCCCAGCTGCGCCTGCAGATCGCACAGGCTGCGGAGGACAACCAGCGCAGCACGCTGCGGTTGGTTGAGCGGCGCTTGCAAGCAGGCAGCAGCACCGATCTGGATGCCGCCCGTGCGAGGGCTCAGTTGCTGAACACGCAGGCAAGAGTTCCCGGATTGCAGACCCAGATCGCCGCCCAACAGCATCGCCTGGCGGTGCTGCTGGGTCTTCCGCCGGATCGCTTGTCGGCTCAGCTCGCCAGCAGCAGCGCCTTGCCAGCCATTCCACCCGCGCTGGACCCTGGTGCACCCGCCCATCTGCTGCGGCGCAGGCCTGACATTGCTGCAGCAGAATTGCGCCTCCATGCCGCTACCGCACGCATCGGTGTCGCGACCGCGGACTTGTTTCCCCGCCTCTCACTGGGCGCTGTGCTGGGCAGCACCACGCTGGCGAGCCGGCATCTTTTCGCGAGTGACACCCTGCAAAGCGCGGCCTTTCTCGGCATCGACTGGTCGTTCCTGGATGTGGGCCGCGTGCGCGCCCGCATTGCAGCCAGCCAGGCCGATGCCGCCGAGGCCCTTTCGCTATACCAGCAAAGTGTGCTGATCGCGCTGGAAGAAACCGAGAACGCATTGGCAACGCTGCATCGCAACCGCGACGAGCTCACCGCCTTGAAGGAGGCGCAGGCCCAACGGGACCAGGCTGAGCGCCTGGCCCAGCGCATGTACCAAGGCGGTTCCATCGGCTTGTATGAAGTGCTGGATGCACAGCGTGAGCAGCTGGCAGCGCAGGATGCCCGTGCCCTAAGCCAGATCACTGCCGTGCGCTCCAGCATAACGTTGTACAAAGCACTGGCCGGTGGGTGGACGGAGCTGCGGCAGCCAGCATAGAAAATCGCCACTCAATGACGGTGAGACGGGGCACGGGACGCTTGTGTCCCGCAGCAAAGTGCCCCGTCTCCGCCATGACCGGCCATAGAAACATGCTGATGAAATGGCGCGGTCGCGCTCGAACGGAAGGCATGAACAGCGCGGCAGCAGAAGTACCCTTTGCGAGAGCTCAAGCTACTAGGCCGGAAGCCTTGAGTTCGGGCCAACGGCTTAGTTTCAAAGAGTTACATAGAGCTTCACAGGAGAGACAAACTCCTATTCAAATGCTTGCATACGATCGTCGCAAGTCATTGGCATTGCTGATGAATCAGCCCTTTACAGAGATCCCTCCCGCCCGTAACCCTGCGGGCATTTAAGCCACCCTCACCGGTGGCTTTTTTTTCATTCAAATCCCTTGCCCTGTGGCAAAGCCAGCCGACGAATTGCAGAATAATCCCGACAATTACGGAAAAGCAAACTCCCGCCGTGGGAATAAAACAGAAAAGCCGCTATAGCTTTAATAGCTATAGCGGCTTATGTATTCTGGTGGGTCCTGCGAGATTCGAACTCGCGACCAACGGATTAAAAGTCCGCTGCTCTACCGACTGAGCTAAAGACCCGCCGCGTTTGCTTGACAATTTCCTAAGAAGAGGTCTTGCTCACAACAGACTTAGATTATAGCGTAGGTTTTTCGTCATTTTGGCGAATGCGCCAATTTTTCCAGAATCCAGCTGGCAGCGCACATGCCGAAGGTCGCCGTGACCGCCACCGATGAGCCATAGCCGTGGCAGTTCAGCGAACCATCACCATCGACTGCGCAAGAGGGATCTGGGCCGGCAACGGCTTCCTGGCTGTAGATGCAGGCCACCTGCATCTTCTTGCCATCCTTGGGGGCGCCGTATTCTTTGCGCAGACGGTAGCGCACCTGGGCCAGCAAGGGATCGTGCGTGGTTTGCGACAGATCGGCCTGCTCCACTCTCCATGCCAGGCGCTTGCCACCCGCTGCACCGATGCAGACAAAGGGCCGCTGGTTGCGCCGCCCCCAGTTGGCCATCGCGGCCTTGGCACGCACCTGGTCGCAGGCATCGACAAAACCATCCACACCATCAAGCAGTTCGGCACAGTTTTCGGCGGTGAGGAAGTCCTCTACCAGCTCGACCTCACAATTGGGATTGATCTGGCGGATACGGTCGCGCATTGCATCGACCTTGGCCATGCCAATCGTGTCGGTCAGTGCGTGGATCTGGCGGTTGATGTTGGACTCGGCCACATTGTCCAGGTCGATCAGACGCAGGCGGGCAACGCCACTGCGGGCCAGTGCCTCGGCAGTCCAGGAGCCCACGCCCCCGATGCCGATGACTGCAATACAGCTAGCGCGCATTTGCGCCGCAGGCGCTACGCCAAACAGGCGGTCCAGGCCGCCAAAGCGCCTTTGCGTGTCAACGTCCGCCTCGGCGTCCTGCCGATCGGGCGCCGATGGAGACGGTGCACTCATATCACTTCAGCTTGGAGAGGCGCTCTTTGGCAGCGGTCGCCGCATCGCTTTGCGGGTAGGCTGCAATCAGGTCTTCCAAGGTCTTGCGGGCAGCCTTGGTGTCCTTGAGCTCGATCTGGCAATTGGCAATCGACAGTGCCGAATCAGGCGCACGCATGTGTTCGGGCGCCTGGGCCAGGATCAGCTTGAAATTATCGATGGCGGGCTTGTAGTCGCGGGTGGCGTAGTACGCGTTGCCCAACCAAAAACGTGCCGATGGCACATAGCCACTCTTGGGATAGCGCTGGATGAAGCTGCTGAACACGCCGGCGGCATCGGCAAACTTGCCGGTGCGGAAAACGCCCAGAGCGGCTTCAAAATCACGCTTTTCAGCAGGATCGGCTTTGAATTCCTGCCCATCTACGGTGACAGAAACGGGTTCAAACTGCTGGAGTCGGGCTTCAACGCCCTTGGCCAAATCAGTCTGACCACGCTTCAGATCGGCAACCTCACGTCGCAGGGTCTCGTTTTCACCACGCAGCTTGTTCATCTCGCCGCGCATGGATTCAATCTGTGATTGAAAGTCCAGCAGGCTGCGACGCACTTGCGAGGTGTCCTCGCCATTTTGGTTGTTGCCTTGCGTCAGCTGATCAACACGCTGACGCAGCTCAAGGATGGCGCGGCGTGCGTCGCCATCTTCAAACAAAGCGGCCTGGGAGGTACTTGCACAGGCCATCAAGGCGGCCAGTGCAATCCAACGGGGAGTACTGCGAGTGAGGTTCATGGAGCCTTATTAACGGTAGTTCAGTTCAACGCGGCGGTTTTGGGCGTGCGCATCTTCCGAGTTACCTTCAGCAGCCAGCTTTTCCTTGCCGAAAGACACGGCTTCGAGTTGGCTGTCGCTCACGCCCAGCACGGTCAGCGAACGGCGCACGGCTTCAGCACGCTTTTGGCCCAGGGCCAGGTTGTACTCACGGCCGCCACGGTTGTCGGTGTTGCCTTCCAGCATGACCTTGCGCGATGGGTTGGCCTTCAGGAAGCGAGCGTGTGCGTCCAGCATCGATTGTGCGTCAGGCTTGACCGAGTAGCTGTCGAAGTCAAAGTACACAATGCGTGCAACGCCGACAGGGCCTTGGCCGTTGGCTGCGCTGTTGTTCAGGTCCACACCACCGACGGTGCTTTGACCAGCACCACCTGCGCCAGCGCCTTGACCGGCGGTAACGCCACCCTTGTCTTCGACAGGTGCGTTATCCAGCGGAGGTGCAGAGCTGCAACCAGCCAACACGGCAGCGGCCACCAGGGCCAACGAAGCTTTCTTCAATGACAACATGTATAACTCTCCGAAACGATTTTCTCGTATAAAAATAATTGACTCGCCAAAACCAATCTTAGGGCTGGTATGGGCCCCAATCGGGCTCCCGTATGTCTCCGCTCTGCCCTGCCAGTCGTGCTTTGATCTTGCCGTCCAGCGTCGTGGTCATGAGGGCTTCACGACCGCCTTCGCGGGTTGCATAGACGATGAGTCGGCTGTTCGGAGCAAAACTGGGGCTTTCATCACTCGTAGTGTCTGTGACCGACACTGGAGTTCCGGAAGCCAGATCCATGACCTGCAATTTATATCCACCACCGGCGCGGGTGATGTAAGCAAGTGTCTTGCCATCAGGACTGATGGAAGGAGAAATGTTGTAGGACCCGCTAAACGTTACACGTTCAGCGCTGCCGCCTTGCGCACCTACACGGTAGATCTGTGGCGCACCGCCACGGTCGCTGACGAAGTAGATATAGCGGCCATCCTTGGAGTAGGTAGGCTCGGTGTCAATGCCGCTGCTTTGCATCAGACGGCGAGGCTCACCACCGCTCGATGGGATGGTGTAGAGCTGCGAGCCGCCATCGCGGCTCAGGGTGACGGCCAAGGTGCTGCCATCCGGCGACCAGGCCGGCGCGCTGTTGGAGCCACGGAAGTTGGCGATCAGGCGGCGGCGGCCAGACGAGACCTCGTGCACATAGACCACAGGCTTGCGCGACTCAAACGACACATAGGCCAATTGCGTGCCAGCAGGCGACCAGGTGGGCGAGATGATGGGCTCTGGGCTGGCCAGTGCCGACTGTGCATTCTCACCATCCGAATCCGCCACCCACAAGGTGTAGCGGGGGCCGGCCTTGGTCACGTAGGCGATGCGGGTCGAGAACACGCCCTTTTCGCCGGTGATCTTTTCGTAGATGTAGTCCGAGATCTTGTGCGCTACCAAACGCAGATCGGCCTGCGGCACGCTGTAGCTCTGACCGCCCATATCGGCGCCCTTGACGGCATCCCACAAGCGAAAGCGCACATCAAAGCCGTTGGCGCCACGCGTCACACTGCCAACCGACAGGTACTCCGCACCAGCGGCCGACCACTTGGCGACATCGGGGCGCGAGCTTTCGTCCAACTGTTCGCCCGATGCATCGACGGGCTTGAAGAGACCGCTGCGAATCAGATCGGCCTGCACGATGGCAGAGATCTTTTGCGGAGACGCATCTTCGCCCCGGAACTTGGGCAAGGCAATGGGGATTTGGCGAATGCCAACGCCGCTGATCTCAACCCGGAACTGCGCCAGGGCGGGAACTGCAGGGGCCGCAAGCGCAGCACCCAGAACGTGACGACGATGGAATAGCGGCTTGGCCGCCTCCGAGATGAGAGATGGGAAGCGTGTTTTAGTCATTACCGACCATCATAAATGCGCTATGCATGACAAGCCTTGAAGGCTGCAGGATGTTACACACCCCACAAATTCTTTATTATCGTCCAACGCCGACAGCCGTGCATTTTAGAATCACCTCTACATGTCCACAACTGAAAAACCATCTTCTTCGCGTGCATCGGAGGCACCTGCCAGCACCGAAGGCAACAAACCGGCTGGCAGCGTTGCGCAGATGCCACTGCGCGCACGCCTGTCGCGCCTGGCGCCCTACTTTGGCTACCAACGCTGGACCTGGGTGCTAGCCATCCTTGCCACCATCGTCGTAGCAGGCACCGAGCCCGCCATCCCGGCCTTGCTCAAGCCCCTGCTGGACCAAGGTTTTACCGGCGGCACCCTGCCGCTGTGGGCCGTGCCGGTGACCATCGTCGGCGTCTTTTTCATCCGCGGCCTGGCCCAGTTCATCAACCAATATGCACTGGCGCGCATCGCCAATGACGGCATGATGCGCCTGCGCGAGAACCTCTTCGGCCGTGTGCTGGATGCGCACCTGGGTCTCTTCACCAAGCAGTCGGCCAGTGCGCTGTCCAACACCGTGGTGTATGAGGTGCAGAACGGCTCCACCCTCATCGTGCAGGCCTTGCTGATGCTCTCGCGCGATGGCTTCACAGTCATCGCGCTGCTGATGTATTTGCTCTACCTCAACTGGCAGCTGACCCTGATCGTCGCCGTGCTGCTGCCCAGCGTGTCGTGGATCATGAAGAAGCTCTCCAAGCGCCTCTACCACATCACCAAGGCCAGCCAGCAAGCCACCGATGAGCTGGCCTATGTGGTCGAAGAAAACGTGCTCGCACACCGCATGGTGCGCATCCACGCCGCCCAGGCCAGCCAGTCGGGCCGCTTCCAGATTCTGAGCCGCAAGCTGCGCCAGTTGGCCATCAAGGCCACCATCGCATCGGCGGCGATGACGCCACTCACCCAGCTGCTGGCCGCCGTTGCGCTGTCTGCAGTGATCTGCATCGCGCTGTGGCAAAGCCGCACCACCGGCATCAATGCCAAGGATGTGACCGTCGGCGGCTTTGTCGCCTTTATCTCCGCGATGCTGATGCTGATTGCGCCAATCCGCCGCCTGGCCGATGTGGCCAACCCACTGACCCGGGGCGTTGCTGCGTTGGAACGTGGCCTGGGCCTGCTCGAAGAAATCCCGCCCGAACAAGGCGGTGGCTACAAGACAGAACAGGCACGTGGCGCCATTGCGCTGCAGGATGTCAGCGTGGGCTTTGGCGAAGACAAGGCCCCTGCATTGCGCCACCTCAGCCTGACCATCCACCCCGGTGAAGTGGTGGCCTTGGTGGGCCCATCCGGCGCTGGCAAGACCACCCTGGTCAACCTGCTGCCGCGTTTTGTGGAGCCCAGCGAAGGCCAGATCAGCATCGATGGCGTGGCCTTGTCGGATTGGGACCTGCACAGCCTGCGCAACCAGTTTGCAATGGTGAGCCAGGACGTGGTGATGTTCAACGACACCATCGCCGCCAATGTGGCGCTGGGCCAGGATGTGGACGAAAAGCGCCTGCTCGAATGCCTGGCTGCTGCCAATCTGACGGACTTTGTCGAACGCCAGCCGCAGGGCATCTACAGCCTGGTTGGCCACAATGCCAACCAACTTTCAGGCGGCCAGCGCCAGCGCCTGGCCATTGCCCGCGCGCTGTACAAAAATGCGCCGATCCTGATCCTGGATGAAGCGACCTCGGCGCTCGACACCGAATCCGAGCGCCTGGTGCAAGAAGCTCTGTCGCGCCTGATGCAGGGCCGCACCACCCTCGTCATCGCCCACCGCCTGTCCACCATTGAGCACGCCGACCGCGTGGTGGTGATGGAGCGCGGCCAGGTCGTGGAGCAAGGCACGCACCAGCAACTGATCGACTTGGGCGGCCTGTACGCACGCCTGCAGTCGCGGCCCCACTGATCCGAGAGGGCCTCAGTACAAGGCCCCAACATCTGCTTACCGCGCAGAACCACAGCGGCGGGTGACAGCCTTGCGCTACCCCCGCTAGCATGCAGATAGACGACCATCCCGGTCGCTATTGGAGGGGGCTGCATGCATATTCATATCTCACCCAAGTGGCGCCAGCTCTGGCTGGCCGCCCTTCTCTGCTGCTGGGTAGTACTAACCCATGCCAGCAACAAGCCAGCCTTGTGGCTTGCGCAAAAATACCCCGGCGGCCTGGATCTGCAGCAGTACTGGGTGAGTGAGAAATACGACGGTGTGCGCGGCTACTGGGATGGCCAAGCCTTGTGGACCCGCCAAGGCACTGCCATTGCCGCCCCGGCCTGGTACACCGCTGGTTGGCCGGCCACGCCGATGGAGGGCGAGCTATGGGCCGGGCGCGGCCAGTTTGCGCGTGCCCAGTCCATCACCAGCAAAGCCACGCCGGTGGATGCAGACTGGCAGGCCCTGCGCTTTATGGTGTTTGATGCGCCTGCCACACCCGGCAGTTTTACCGAGCGCCTGCAGGCGATTGCGCAGTTTGTAGCCGCTGTGCAGCAGCCCTGGGTACAGGCCACACCGCAATGGCGAGAGACCGACGAAGCCCGCCTGATGGCGCAGATGCGGCGCATGGTGCGCGAAGGTGGCGAAGGGCTGATGCTGCACAAGGCCAGCGCCATCTACCGCAGTGGTCGCAGCGGCGATGTGCTCAAGCTCAAACCCCATGAAGATGCCGAAGCCCAGGTGCTGGGCTATGCACCGGGGCGTGGCAAATACGAAGGCATGACTGGCGCCTTGCTGGTCCGCACGGTCGATGGTATTGACTTCAAACTGGGCAGCGGTTTGAGCGATGCGCAGCGCCGCGATCCACCCGCCATCGGCAGCTGGGTGACCTACCGCTACCGGGGCCTGCACGACAGCGGCAAGCCGCGCTTTGCCAGCTTTTGGCGCGTGCGCGAGGAAGGCATGCCGCCCTCCCCAACTGCCGAAGTGGCAAGCACGCCATGAGCCTTGAGCGATGAGCGGACATAAAAAAAGCAGCGCATCGGCGCTGCTTTCGTGGTGATGTGGGAGTGACGCAGGGGACTCAAAATCCCCCGCCGCAAGGCGTGCCGGTTCGATTCCGGCCCCGGGCACCACACTCAAAGCCGTTAAGTTTAAACAACTTAGCGGCTTTTTCTTTGTCTGGTCGTGTTCCCAAA